>Ga0131853_10023160_pt1 | contig 11219 bp, 6 predicted proteins | sample TergutLab28metaG_FD_92764 | JGI IMG/M metagenome (GOLD analysis project Ga0131853, IMG submission 92764) | Labiotermes labralis P1 segment gut microbial communities from Petit-Saut dam, French Guiana - Lab288 P1 (version 2) (version 2) | ecosystem: Host-associated > Arthropoda: Insects >...
CCCAGGATAGAGACAGGTGGCGGACGCTTGTGAGTGCGGTAATGAACCTTCGGGTTCCGTGAAATGCGGAGAATTTCTTGACTAGCTGCAAACCAGTTAGCTGCTCAAGAAGGACTCTGCACCGTGGAGTAACTAAGTATAGAGTGTACGTCAGCACAATCACTTTATTATATAAGGTAATACAGGGCTACATATTTTCGTTGTTACACCGTGCATGTTGTCGAGTTACTTAATTATTATACCAACCACTGCACATATATAAAATTTATAAAATTTACACATTAAAACATTAGAACATTAAAACGCTCCGACATGTTTCGGTCCTAGAACCATCATCAGGGAGCCATATCGTCCTTGCTAAAGTCACTATAAAAAGTCACATTAATTTCGCTGTACCAGTTGGGTATTGTGGCAGCATGCCGTGTTGTACAACGTTATGTTGCGAAGAGTGCCCTGCTACAGACGTAGCAGGGTAGTCCCAACCATATTTATTTTAGTATTTAACCAACTTGATGCACAAAATTTGTTTCACAATAAGTTTTATTTCATGCCTCTACATGTTTCGAGCCGTCTCGTGCACGAGACGTCCACCTATAGGTGTGATGATACCAGAGACTGAGTAATGTAATTTTGACCTCCTGATGATGAGCACATGTGCTCGAAACATGTAGAGGCATGAAATAAAACTTATTGTGAAACAAATTTTTTGCACCAAATTGGTTAAATACTAAGATAAATATGCTGAGATGCATGGTCAGCAAAACGTCAAAAGTCCCAACCATATTGTTAAAATGTAATATAACTGATGTAAAGGAAATAAATGAATCTGAAAAAAAAGGCCCATTTAAGGAGATGGGGGTTTGATATCGCGAACCTTAGCATAGGTCATATTATTTCAGACAAGAAGTTAATTTACTCTGTATAGATTGCAGTAACTGTGAACAAATAAATCACATTGTTCGTGTAACTAGATACCAATAAATACGTCACAAAAATACAGACGGTTAAAGCAATTAGTAGCAGTTTGGGATTGTAAGAACTTCACTGTGTTATTCTCTTTACTACCCCGCTTTAACGATCTCGAATATTGTATTCTGTATGTAAACGTTGCCAATTTTCCGTACAAATTATGGTCTGATGCATTTCTGTCTTCCTGTCTATATGGGAAACTTTAGAAAATAAACACTTACAGAGAACATGTTTAAGTTTGGAAGTTAAAATATTTTATAAGCTCATTGATGCTGTCGAGACATGAGATAATGCTTCAAGATAATAGTAGCAACGCTTCCAAAGACACGATCCATAAATTAATGATTGGTCAACATGTGGAAAACTGAAAAGAAAGGTAAAGCAGTCCCGTTACAGTCCTGGAGGGCCCAGAGGGTTCCAGGAAGTTAAGTTTCCCAGATTTCGTGACAACGGCACAGGATGGTGGTAAGATTGTCAGCCTTATGCACCGGCCGCCTTTACCCCCAGGAAATGCTCCTGGTACTCATTTCTTTTAGAAGCTGAGTCGACCCCAGGGCCATAGTGCGATCGGAAAGATTTTATATCAATGAAAAATCCACTGACTCCAGCTGGGATCGAAACAGCGACCTTCCGATAAATGTGCTCATACACATATATATAAAATTTTGGGTTTGCTATTGTGTCCTCTTTATGTCACCACGCAAAAAGTCGTTCTTACAGGTACTAATACGCAAGGGTGTCAGATATCCTAAATATTCTGTGGTTATGAAACAAACAAGAGGGACATATGTGGCTGCGGTCGGTGTTGCAGCCTGGAAATTTGCCAGCGCAAGTTACCTGTAGGTACAGCTAACCTGACGCTTTCAATCTGTTGAGAACTACCGAGTTCACAGCGTGCACATTCTGTGAAATTGTGGTGTCTAGTCATCTCCCATCGGCTAATATACAGTAACATAACAGTACGTCAGTGGGAGGATTATATGTGGGAATTATTGCCAGAGATAACCCGTGTCAACATTTCGCTTCGGAATTTCATTTGGCTTCATACCACTTACTAATTTAGTTATCATTACGCCTGCTAAATGCTCATGGTGATGGTATTGTTAGCTTAGAAGTTTATACTTACTGTGGAAGGTACAAAGAACACAAGCGCCTACTCCGTTAGCCGCTTAGTAATAAGGCGTGGGTCTGCAGCCCTTCGTTTGCTGGGATAGCGGGTTCAATTATCGACGGAGGCATGAATGTTTATCTTTTTTAAATGTTGTATGTTGATCCCTCGTCCACAGGACTCCTGCCAAGTGTGTGTGTGTGTGTGTGTGTGTGTGTGTGTGTGTTTGTGTCACTGAGTGTGATTAGAAGCCACAATAACCCTCTGCACCTTCAGTGAATAGGTAGAAGAGGTCCGACTACGGATGGAAGGAAGGAGGAAAGAAACGAAGGAAGAAAGAAAGAAAGAAAGAAAGAAAGAAAGAAAGGACACAATCAGCTAAGAGATATTCTGTCTATAGCACATGAAAATAAATCGATGCATAGATGAAAGCATACACAGAGCTATCAGACCATGGATATTAGCTTGAAGAATTCTACATTGGCATAAACAGTTTTATACACATTTATATACATTATGGTGTGCATGGGAACGAATGATATTTATGTGAATTATCTTAAACGAGTTCTACATGGGAATAAATGGCGTTTATGTACAGTACGTGAAGAGTTGAACATGAAAATATGGCGTTTGTGCAGATTATGATAAAGAGTTCTACATGGCACTAAACGGAACTGTGTAGATTATGCAGCTAATACCTCGCTATGTAATCCACATTTTGACTATTAAAACTCTCCCAGATATAAGAATTTTGGATCTCTTCTGGTGTTACCTAATTTGGCAAATCACAGAAGACTGTCTCTAACTGAATCGCAGAGAGATTTTCAAGGCAACACTGATAATTATAATTTGTATCCAGGACATTTTAAATCCATCTCCTGAAAATGTTGTAGCATCATTAAATAACTTTCAACATTTTGTAACACTTTTTTATCTCAGAATCTAACAAACTTGATGCACAAAATTTGTTTCGCAATAAGTTTTATTTCACGCCTCTACATGTTTCGAGCACATATGCTCATCATCAGGAGGTCAAAATAGGTGTGATGATACCAGAGGCTGTATGATGCAATTTTGACCTCCTGATGATGAGCATATGTGCTCGAAACATGTAGAGGCATAAAGTAAAACTTATTGTGAAACAAATTTTGTGCATCAAGTTGGTTAGATTCTGAGATAAATATACTGAGATGCACGGTCAGCAAAACGTCAAAACATCTCTTGTTGTTCAGAATATTTGCTGGAACATAAAGCGTGTGGACATAGCAGGTTTTAACACAACCGCCAGCAGGCTGACCACCTTTTATATTACTTTGTCCAGTGTAGTATTATGAAACGTACCTGCTTGCTTTGAGTTAAAACGTACCTCACTCCGCTCTCCCTACACACACACACACACACACACATACGTTGGCAGGTGTTGCCCGCACCTCGGAAAGCTCCATTTGGAAGACCCATTAATATGACAATAGAAGATGCCATTACATTTCTAATATAGCCTTTTCTTAAGGGGAGCAAACTACCCTACAGAAATACCCACATTAACCCCTTTATGAAACCCTCAATTATTTCAATTTTTAGACCACATTTTGAGATAACTAGAAATAGCTTCAGGCCATACACTTTTCTTGTATTATTTCTTATTAGTGACAGTTGTTTTCCTACCTTTCTTGTGTTCAGGTCAGTACATATACACATCACTTTGTCGTGTATCCCATTTCGGCAAACTCATAGTCAGAGACATAATGTGTCGTGTCGTGTCGTGTCATGTCATGTCATGTCATGTCACTCTTAACATTTACATGGGTTTATAGTCACTGTACCTACTGTATCATCAGGAATCACAACAATCTCCTCAGATGAAAGTAAAGATTGGAATAATATACTGCGTTTTGTACTCAGATCCTCCACCTGTACGAAACACGCAGAGTTTTATATACCCTTTGGTTTCCACGTGAATATGCACAAGAGAGCGTGCGTAATTTACTGGAGAATTTAGGAGGCATTTTTCTGGATTATGGCATGATCTAGTCTTGTAGATGTTTTCGTATATTTCGGAATAAGTCTACACTGAAATTAGAGGGCACGGTTTCCTCACAAAAAACTGGTAATATTATGAAACTCCTAGCTGGGAACCTTAAGCAACTGTTAAGAGCAGAGTCCTTCTTGAAGAATTAATACGTCTTCCGTTAGTTAATAATTTTTTGTGGCACTGCGGCCCAACGCGGGCCGGCCAGGGCCTCCTCATTAAAGAGGTTTCTAGATCACACACAACGACGCATCACAGTCGGTAGGACTCCTCTGGACGCGTGATCAGCGCGTCGCAGAGACCTCCACCTGACAACACACAACACTCACAACACACAGACATCCATGCCCCCGGTGAGATTCGAACCCACAATATCAGCAGGCAAGCGGCCGTAGATCTACGCCTTAGACTGCGCGGACACTGGGACTGGCGGTTATTTAATAATATCCTCACATTATGTGGAACCCTGTAGTACATTATTCACAAAAGCTCGTCACTTGTCTCGGTCCTGAGAAATCCAACCCAAGCCAGCTCATTCTACTTCCATAAGTCCATCTGAATACTGCTCTCCCATATTTGCCTTCGCATTCTAAATGGCATTGCCTTAATTTAATCAGCACACCAAATAATACACATATATAACAATTTTACATTAAAACATTTAAAATCGCTCCAACATGTTTCGGTCTTAAGATCATCTTCAGGGAGCCACATTGTTCTTTGTTTAAGTCACATATTTAAATACACTCACTGATTTTAAAAAATGTGACTTTACCAAGGAACAGTATAGCTCCCTGAAGACGATCTTAGGATCGAAACATGTTGGAGCGATTTTAAGTGTTTCAATGTAAAAATTTTATGTATGTGCATTAGTTGGTGTGCTGATTAAATGACTGTACGAAATGCGCGGTTCAACGATAAAGACATTGCCTTCAGTTCTCCGCACAAAAATTCTGTGCCTCTTCCTCCTACATTCCTTAAGTTCTGCCTACCTTCCGAGGCTAAACGGGATCACAACTCGGACCCACACCATAAAATCTCAAGCCTAATTCATTTACCCTTAGTTTCAGTAGTGAGGAGACGAGGTTACCCCGCTTTTAATTAGGCAGCGTGGGCAAATTACAGTTTTTTTTAAGCACAGATGAATATACAGGTTCGGTGCCGTGCATATGTTCTGTTTTAAAGGAAACACATGCAGCTGCCAGGCAGAGTGACGTATAGATCGCGGCGCACTTTATGTCTTGTCGTGTATATCGATTGAGATATCGATAAACGTGCCGGTTATAATTAGCCAGGTGAAAGTCTGAAGGTGTCTGTGTCTGTCTGTGTGGTAAATTGAGCAAACACTCTGACGTTTAGATAGGCTTCACTTTTGTACATAACATGAATTGGGTCTTCGAGGTTATAAGTGTTATTACAATGTCCCGAATAAGGCTGGCGGCACGCGTTGGCGCAGTTGGTTGAGGCACTGCGCTACAAGCCGAGAGGACGCGGGTTGCATTCCCGATGGGGACATTCGCATTTTTCATTGACTTGACCTTACGGCCGAACTATAGTCATGGGTCGACTCAACCTCTAACGTAAATGAGTAACCGGGATATCTCCAGGGGGTAAAGGCGGCCGGTGCTTAGGACTGAAAAACTTACCACTTTCATGTGCCGATTGCCTACAGATTCTAGGAGCTTCAATCTCCAGGAACCTTAAGGGCCTGTCCAGGTCAATAATGGGATAGTTGAACATTTTTTTACCTTTACATGAACAAGGCGAATGACTTAATGCCTGTTATGAGCATGGAAGTTTGTGGCTGGTATAGCAAAACACGACACAAAAGTCCTTTACGTTTAGCAGGACGTCCAGTTGAATGCAAATTTCATTTTCGCACCAAAGACTCGTAACCCTTCGCTTCTGTTAGGAAATGGCTAGAGGTGCCCTCCAACTAGTTTTTTTTTTTGCTCAAATATTTTTGTCCGATCCGACAAGGTAACTGCCAACATAGCTTCGAGCTGAAGGAGATGGACGAAAAAAACCTGCATGAAACCACACACTGAATCCCATCAAACTTTGTACTCTACCAGTAAAATATTCCAAGAGTGAATGATGAGTTTGCTGGGGCACGTAGCACGTATGACATAAATAAGAACTGCGTAAACACTTCAGTCCGGAAAACAGAAGGAAATGATCACTTGAAAGTCGTAGTTGCGGGTAGAGGGTTAATTTAGTCTCCGTTCATGTTGGATATGAAGCCGCTTCAATCTGCACTTGGTAGCCGACTTTGTGGGGCGACGCTATGTTCTCGAAAAGTCTGAAACCAATTAAGCAATGATGCGGCGTCACAATTCCACCAGAATGAAGACCTCAACTTTACAGCTGTGAGAGCCTAAAACCTCGCAAGGTGAATATTAATTTGGTATGATAAATACAGTGTGCTGGTGTTAACTGGCCAGATCTTGCTCAGGACATTTTGCTGTGAAGGGCAGGTAAGCTTTGTCGTTAACCTTCGGAGTTTGTAAAAGGAAGGATATATTTTCGTCATTTAAATACCAACCCACTGACGAAGTAGACCTTGTACAGTGGTGTTGGTTTCTTAGACACTTTGTTACAGCGATTTACACACAAGAAGAACGAAAGGCTGTTGACTGCACAGTAGCCAGTAGCACGGAACGACGGCACACGGATGTGTTTCTGTACTTCTCACCTTTCCTTGCCTACAAATTCCTTCTTAACCTCCGATGCTAATCTGACTTCAAGTTGGTCGGGACCGAGCTGTGTTTCAGGGTAATGGGGTTGTATTTCTCGCCTTCCAGAAACTTCGCCCGAAGAATTTTCCTCGTCCTTACAAGTTGTCAGGGGTGAGCAAATTGCTTGTAACACGAAAAATATTTTTTTTAAAAAATAATTTAATCCTTAGGTTTAACGGAATTATGCCTATTAACGTTTCCACATTTCATCAAATTAATGAGCATTTCTCTGCTTCAGTGCTGTGTTTCAATCGCTGGATCAAGAATCATGTAATTTATATCGCAAGAAGCACCGCAGGTGTGTGGGCAAAGTTTTGGATAGCGACAGCTGTTCCATTAATTTTGTCTTTTTAAAATACTACTGACTCTAAGGGTGTGACAAGAATGATTTACAGCGTTTGAAAAGGAAATAATTAGGCGAATATTGAGAATTTGTTTAAGGGAAAATTCGAACAAAAATTGCAGGGGTTAAAGCTTCACAACTGTTCTTTTCGCGAAATAATATTAAAGTTAATAAATCAAGGAGGATATAGTGCCTTACAAAATAGCACCCATGGGATGTATGAGAAATGCATAAGAGTTTTGGGTAAAAGCTGAAGAAATTACAAGGAGACTTTGCCATGGATGCCTGGGTAGAATTAATACAGGGTATTTTAAAATGATTGTCGGGGTGTTAACAATTTGTCATACACAATACACCTCGTTCTCCAGATGCAATCCCATGTGATTTGTTTCTATGGGGTTACGTCAAGGATCAGGTTTATGTTCCTTCTCTTCCCGCAAATATCCCGGAACTGAAGGTTGGTACATGCTACAAACAGTTTGGAACGAACTCGATTATCGTGTTGATGTTTGTAGAATTACAAATGATCCATATAGAGAGCACCTGTAAGGTATGTAACAAAAACTTGGAGTGTTGTTCTATTAAATAAAATATTGCATATACTCCTATCTCAAGTGTATTGTGTATGACAAGTTGTTAAAACTCCGACAATCATTTTGAATAACCCTGTATTAAAACGGAGTTTGACGGAGAAGTGATTGAGGCTATAATCTGGATTTTCAGGTTACATGCAGACAGTAAAAGGTTCAATTTCCAACAAAGAGAAAGTTTCTTGACCAAATGTAAAACCACCAGTTTCTCAAAAAATCATTTACATGGAGCTAGATTTAAAGAAAAATACAGTTTACTAATGTTGAAAACAATTACGATCAATTTTCCAGACATAATATTTATGCAACCTTCATAACTTTTGAGATATTTACAACTTTCAAGGCAGAAAAATATTGAAAAAGAACTGTGTATATTGCCATTACCTGTCTTCCTAAAGTATTTCTTTTGTCTACTTTCTATAGTTTATAACTTACTGCTGTCAGATGGAAGGATGAATGCAGATTTCGCGTGGTCGCCATGTTATTGCTTCGAATTATACAAAAAAAAATATATATATTAACATAACTTTTGCATGTTTTATTAGCATCTGTTACCACACATATCATGACTTACGATATCATTTGTTATGAGGACATTTACTATGATCTATTCCACTGCAAAAACAAGATAATGATAAACGACTGAGCTATGCACCGGGTCACAATTTTTGTGACGTCATTATGGATTAAATATTTTCTGCGCTAATAGCATCTATTCAGACCCTCATGCCCAAAATATTGGTAAAACTAGGAAATATCATATGTAAAATTATTCAACATAGAAATTTATTATCTCGTGAGACGCTAAGCAGTGTTTGTTAGGTGAAAAAGTTACAAAATGCGCACTCACTAAAGATTCCATGTTATAAAGAATGCTACTTTGTACAGCCCCAGCCTTCTGTATTTAATTTCGCTTTCTTACTTGTTAAGTGGTTTTTATGTCTCAACTCTAGAGTGTAATCCTATAGGTTCTCTTCAGTAGAAGTTACTAGATCTTATATGCGTACAAACAATTTTTTCAGATCCTAATAATTAAATGCCTTGGTGTTCAGAAATTTTCCAAAAATTTAAGAGACACCACACGAGTGTAAGCGCTAAAGGTTGACGTAAAGTAAGCTCCATACTAACTACCTACAAATATTAGGAACCAACGCACAAATCCCACTCGTATTTCTCCACACCTTGAACTGCCTGCTTTTTGTTGGGTTCCCCTAATTTTGATTATACCTTAACTTAGAAGCTTTAGTTGCTTATGAAAATAATTCCCAAGAGACCAAAATGTGAGGAATCTTCATTAATAGATAAGATGAAATTAAAGGAAAAGTTCACCCTAGAACAGGCCTTGAAGTCCCGGAAAGGGGAGTAGATGTGTAGCTCTACTCTTTATTTACCCTCGGCGCTAGATAAGGTGTGAATTCAACGCCATGCTCCAACCGCTTTACTCCCGGTAAAGTGACGCGGTACATCTTCGACAAGAGTCTGGGTGGGCCTCAGGGCCGGTATGGACATGCGCGGAAAATCTCGCCCCCACCTGGAATGGAACCCGGACCGTCCAGCGCGTAACGTGACGCTATTCTGTCGAAGAGGCAGTACATATAGAGTAAAGTCTTCAAGAAGGGAGCGGAAACAACAAGTCTATCGGCAGAACCGTGTTACCTTATTTAAAAGCGACCCGTCTGCAAGGTGAAGGAGACGCTGATATTCAGTCAACACGTTTGTCGGTCGACGTCACCACTACCCCGAGCCAGTGCACTGCAGCTGCTTGCGTCAGACAAGAGCAACCCAGAACACATGGCTGGAACTCGGTTTCTTCAAAGTATGACAATAATATTTAAGTCATTAAATGTATTAAATTTGCATTTAAATAAAAGACAAACAGGTAAACTGAAATGTTAAGAGTACCAAGTTTAGTTCTCGTTTTATGGAAAAATTTACTTTGCCAGCAGCTTGAAAAATAAACCTTATGTATTTTACGGTGTTAATCAAAGGAAAGCTACAAATATCTGTATTAACAATTGTCCAACGAGATGCAACACAAAGCAGTCTGTTTATTATTCTGCAAGTTCACTCTACATGCTTCGGGTGTCAACCACACCCATCATCAGGTGTACAAAAACTGTAACCATAGCCTCCGGTACTGGTCATACTGCAAAGTATAAAGGTATTTAACTAGAAAGGTATATAATACACTAGGTGACTCGTAACAGTGTCGTAGTAGAGTAGCAGGACATACATTAGGCAATAAGATGTTTAACATTTTAGGTTATGAAGGTTATCTCAGTTGATTGTCTGTTAAAGAGATAAAATAGATTTTAAAAACAAAGAGGTTTTAAAAATTTTTAAAAGTTAAATTTTATTAGACAAGATATATCAGTGATGCACGGAACCATAAACGTAAAACTACAAATATCCATAATTTGGTTGAAGCTACTGAAGATTGACAATACGATGTGTTAAAATTGAGCGTCTTAAAACAAAGGAACATCTGTCATGTCTGTTTCTCATTATTCCACACTGTGAACTGAAACCTATACTCACAGAACCTTATTAAAATTCGAGGCTGTCACTGTGTGCCCCATGGAGGCATATGGGTAATGGAGGTATAATTCCATTCTTTCTTAACCACAGTACGTGATGGAAGCGAGTGTTCAGCTTTACGTCACAGTCGCGTTATTTCCAGATAAAGGGTCTGAGAAATCCGCTGAGTGGGACTCAAGAATCCGTCCGAGCCATCTGCAGAAAAGATCGTGCACTTCCTCTGCTGCAAAACGAACTACGGCTCTTGTACCTTAGGCACTATGCTGAGGCGTGTTGGTTCATAAATTTCTGAAAAATCTGAAAATATGTTATTTCGGGTTTTCATGGCTGTTCTAATTAATTGGCCTTCTAGGGGGAGAGGGGGAAGAACAATAACCCCGAAACAAGACTCGCGTAAGATGTAACTTTGTTCTTTCAAAATAAAGGTTCGCAATTACAAGATACTCAAGAAAAGACTTAGCAAAATGTAAAAGAGACAAGTAAGAGTTCATGATCTTAAATCAAAATTATTTGTCTTCTAAAATTCAAAACGTCACGACTTGGTACTGCCGAACTGAATTAATCGAAACACAGCGGCTTAAAAATACCGAGAATCAGCTAAACGCGCCTTCAAATTGAGGTGTCTATTGTTTTGGGATATGAAGCCACGTCAATGGGTGATTTAGAGGCAGGTTCTTGTTCTTCTCAGAAGTTTCGAACTTTTAATTTTAAATCAAATTTTGGCACAACGCAGAAAGCAAATGGAGAATGGAGACAAAAAACAAACGAGGAGTTGGAAAATCTGATTAACCACGAAAATATAGTAAGGCACATTAAAAGTAAGAGACTGAGTTGGGTGGGACATGTTGAAAGAATGCCTGATGAAAGAGTAGTTAAAAGCATTTATAAATGGAAACCACACGCA
>Ga0131853_10023161_pt1 | contig 11219 bp, 6 predicted proteins | sample TergutLab28metaG_FD_92764 | JGI IMG/M metagenome (GOLD analysis project Ga0131853, IMG submission 92764) | Labiotermes labralis P1 segment gut microbial communities from Petit-Saut dam, French Guiana - Lab288 P1 (version 2) (version 2) | ecosystem: Host-associated > Arthropoda: Insects >...
GTGATAGTGGGCATCCTTGTCTCACCCCTTGGGTAATAGCTCTATAATCTTCAGATATTCCATTACCTGCATTAACTCTTATAAAGTTTTCCATATATATTTTCTGAATTATTGTAATTAGATGAGTTGGAATCCTTTACTTAGCATAATAGTCCATAATTTGTCTCTGGCCAGAGAGTAAAAGGCTTTTTTAAGATTAATGAACGCAAATATATGTGGGGATGTTACATTCTCTATGTTTTTCAATTATTTGTGAAGCTGAGAATATGCAGTCCAAGCAGGATCTGCCTTTCCTAAATCCGTTCTGCTCTTCTAATAGTAGGACCTCTGCAATTGCTGTTAATCTCTTTGCAATAATTTTTGAATAGATTTTTTTATCCAGTATTTCATAAACTAATACCTCTATAGTTATCTGGATTATTTCTGTCTCCTTTTTTGTGTATTGGTATAACAATGGCTATCCTCCATACTTCAGGAATGTCTCCGTAAATCAGCAAACATTTAGGAAATTCAAAAATGTATGTAAACAACTTTTTGTGCATGTTTGTACAACTCATTATTAATCCCGTCTGATCCTGGAGATTTTCTGGCTTTTAATGCTTTTATAGTTGTTTCCAATTCTTCCATTGTAATTAAGTCAACACAATTTTCTGTTAATTTTGCACGTTTCCCTTTTGTGGTGTTATCATTAAATTGTTTAGTCCAACGTTTTTGACAGTAATCTAGCCATGTGTGTTCAACTATTGGATTAAGTCGCAAATTATCTTTTTCAGTTCTGTTTAAATTTCTAATAATTTTATATGCATTTATCTGGCGTCCATATAAACCATGTTCAATTCTCGATACAAATGTTTCCCAATATTGCCTTTTAATTTTTCTTGTTTCTCTTTTCACATTTGCCACTAACCTTTTGTATTCTAGTTTGTCAGTTTCAGAACGTGTTGTTAGATACCGTAAATAAGCCTTCTTCTTGTTTTAAATCAAGTTTTTAATATCCTCATTCCATAAAATTAAACGCCTTTTGTGTCTTCTCTTTTTCCTTTTTTGCCTAGAGCTTCATTCGCTGCTGTTGTAGTGTGTTCTTTAAAGTTTGCCATTCTACATCAATATTAAGGCTCCATGGTGAGTGCATCAGATTTTGCTCTAATCTCCTCTGATAAAGTAATTTTATACTTGGCTTCTCTAAAAAAAATACCCTAAAATTTCTTCTTGCCGTAGAGATCTTTTAGTAAATGTATACCATTTTTGAGGTAAACGAATTTTGGAAATTAATAAGTAATGGTCTGTAGTAACATCATAGCCCCTAAAAACATTAGTGTCATTTACTAAAGGTGATAGTTTCTTGTTTGTTAGAAAGTAATCTATAATGGATCTGTAACCTCGGGCACTCCAAGTCATTTTATGAATCTCTTTATGTCTGAAAAATGTGTTCGTTATTTTTAATTGAAGCAAATTCTTTTAGTTTGTGTCAATTACTGTTAGTAGTTGCAAGAGGTAATATTTCGAAATAGCTATATATCTTTCAGTAGTTATCGCTGGTCGCGTTCTGAATGCATACTCGTATGTGTACGTTATTAAATGTGATGTGTGGAATTCTTCAAAACTAACGACGCACATTTAGAACCCTAATTACGCAGTGCTTAATGTAAGATGATAATGTTATCTGCTGCAAATAGCATGTGTAAGTAGCAGTGAGAAGGAATCGTCGTTGCTCGGCTATACATGCTTTGTGTTCTCATTGTCAGTGATTCAGAGAAACGTTTAAGCGTTTCGATTATTTGCCTTCTATTGCATGCAATTAAATATTTTTTGTTCGTGTCTCAATATTACTGGTATCAGAAATATTGACACGAATTGCGATACAGCTAGCGCTTGAAGAGGATGTATGTTTTCGTGTGGATAACAACAAAGTGTATGTTTTTTTTTATGTTTTGCTGGCCGTACATCTCAATATAATCCTAGTAACTGACCAACGTAATGCACAAATTCTTGTTTTATAATAAGTTTATTATATTCCTCTACATGTTTCGAGCACTATTGTGCTCATCATCAGGAGATAAAAAACGTATTATACGGCATCTGATATCATCACACACTGTAGATGGCCGTCCGGTGCACAGATGCACCGGACGGCCACGTACAGATTGCTCGAAACATGTAGAGAAATATTATATACTTATTATAAAACAAGAATTTGTGCATTAAGTTGGTCAGTTACTAGGACTGCAAAGTATATATTCTTGATGTTAGGATAAAAGGTGAAAATGCAATGGAAGGGATTTGAAAGGAAGCTTCCGTGATCTAATCGCAGTAATATACGTTATATTCACGTGGAGAGACTGAGATAAACACGAAAATTATCAGTTTGAATGGCTGGTGTGCCTACCGAAATATGTGCGGGACATTCCCTGAATACAGCTATAGGGTATTGTAGAACTTCCGGATAAAATGAATATTGATATCGATAACCAGTACGTAGGGTGAAGAGAGATAAACCAACAAGATGCAACTAATCCGATGTTTATTTTCAAACTTCTATCTCAACATGTTTCGGGCATCATTATGCCCATCATCAGGAGAACAGGACCGTGCACTACTGCTTATGGTGTTCTGCACTGGTTGTGCTGGCTGTGGTTGTGTGGAGCTGGGTCGTAAGCTTACGACCCAGTTGGTTTATCTCTTTCCATCCTACGTTCCATGATGCACGGTCACAAGAACCTAAAATCAGTACGTAATTTCGCAATCATACTGCCATTCGAACTTAGTTCTGCGAAGCCTGACTTTCTTTTTGAACACTGTACTTCTAAACGAAATCATGTTCTATCTCACGGAAAGCACAGTGCCGCTTGGTTACAAAGATCAGTGTGCTAATGCCACTCGGGAAATAATCGCCACACATTGTGAAGATCATCATATAGACAAACATATACATTTGTGAGTAAATTTCAGAATGTTGCATGTCAAATTGAGTAGCCCATATAACAACATGGGGCTTTAAAAATTCGTTGAAAGACAGTCCCTTTTTTTCTGAGATGTGATACCGCTGCACTGGGTAATCAAGTAATGACGAAACTTACAATGGGGGGGGGGGTGAATACTAATATCGTTAGAAAGATGAGACAATTGTTGTTTATCAGTGGCGGGAGTTGCTTCAATATATGCTGCCACCTACACGGCATTGACAGTACTGTGACCAGTAACAGTGTGTCGGCATTAGGGTCGTGTTGGTACACGTCAAAAGGGATTTGCACTTCTCCTAGCCCTCTGGCCCCTAACGTCCCATACACCCTTCACACAGCGAGATGCTGATAAGCCCAGCGTCTTGTTAAGGTGACGGCCTTTACTGGCCTTCCTCATGCAGCTCTCAGTAAATTCCAGTCTTCTCTGCCGCCGGGCATTCAAATTCTGCGTCGGGGCACTATTATAACTTGCTTTAACTTATATTTCACGAAAAAATGTTCACATTGTAAATTAGTTATGACTTCTGTGCTGCAGAGAAGCAAGGTCTGGTGTGAGTATACGTTAATTATTAATATGAACATATTTTTCCTCGGAAGAATAAATATTTTTAATAAAAAAATTTGGCACTTATTCAAACAGACACAAATAAAAAAACACTTCCAGGTTTTAAATAGCTCTAAAACTGGTTAGTTTCTGAAAATATACTATGCAAAGTGCTGACAGCAAGTACAAATATTTGTCATGCTGCTTGTTCAGCAGGCTCTTTGGTGCCGCATTTTTTAATGTTTTTCTTCATGACGCATTTCCTTATAAACGGACTAGCTAGTACAGGATCTAAGTTCTTGCGATCTGACTATTCTGTCTCCTTCCTCTCATGTACATACCGGCAATGGGATCAGTGAATTTCCTACCCACGGAGCGCCAGGTTAATATTTTCTTCGATGTAGAAGCAGTGGAATTTTAAACTACATAATTCGCTTAGTTAAAAGGCCAAAGAACGTAAATTTTTCGGCTCATGTCCTTTAAATACCTTAATGGCGTGGTCCTTTCTGACATTAACTTTGTATTCTTTTGTCAAAAACAATTAATTTGTTTAGACATAAATCTCAGTTTATATTGCAGTATCCTGTGTTGAATATTGTGGTGAGATCAGAAAGCAAGTTAATAATTAAAATATATACAATTTTACACTCTTCTGGAACTACATAATCTAAACTTCGTTTTCTATATATGTTCTATATAACACACTGAATGGTTAGTATGTATGTGTTGAATTTGTAAGAAAAACTGGAGAATGTAAAATACCAAGAACTCTGAATATATGTATGTATGTATGTATGTATGTGTATATATATATATATATATATATATATATATAAATTAAGGCGGATACTAATAAAACAGGAAAAATTAAAACTTACGTAGCTGACATAATCGGAGACCAGATTGTCCTATATGTTCAGTAATTTGCGTACAAGTCACTTCGGAGCTAAATTGGTGCACGGTAGGTCAACATGACCGTGGATTGTAGGAAATTGGGTTACGACGATGGAGAGATTAAACCAAGCGGATAAGGAAGGCGACACAGTCGACATAAATTAGACTGTATGACAAGAAAGAACTTTTTGCAAATCTGAGAAAGCAAGTTTCCTTCGTGAAGTCCATATTTAAATATTTTCTAACGTATCATAATAGGCTTAATGAAGGACATTATCCATTGCCTTGATTAGTTTTGCTTTGACCGGGATAGCTCAATCGGTATTGCGACTTGCTACAGACTGGACGGTCCGGGGATCGAATCTCGGTCAGGGCGAGAATTTCCGCACCCATCCCAACCGACCTTGGGGCCCACCCAGCCTCCTAAACGATGGGTACCGGGTCTTTCCCTGGGACAAAGCTGCCGGGGCGTGGCCTTGGCCACCAACCCCCCATCAAGCGCCGAGGTTAAAGAAAAGGTAGAGCTATACCTGTGCTCCCCCTCAGGGTCTTCTTGACCTGTTCTAGGGTGAACTTTACCTTTCCCTTTACCTTGATTGGTTTTGTACCACAATATTAAAAAAAACTGGGCAGGTTTTGTGTTGTGGAAATTGGAGGAGATTGACAATTTTTTGTTCAGGTGGTTTGAATAAATTAATTAAATGTTTTGGAAAATAATGTGTAACAGCTCTTCGTAATGGAACCTCCAGAATTGGGGTTTTCTCCGCCCTTCCACTCTACCAGAAGATTACAACAAAACCCACTTTTCGAAACAGCGTTCCGTGACAACATAAGGCATTGGAAAATATTCCACACTGTACTCAGCCCTGTAGTAACAGCTCGCTTCCGAAATCTTCAAATTAAATTTTTAAGGGCTAGGCAATTACAGGGTCCAAACTGTTATAATTTATTATTAAGTAACTTTATTGGTAATTAACGTAGTAGCCTGATGGTTTAGGTAATTATGAGATTCAGGTAAGGGTATAATACAGCTGCATCCTTCCAGTGATAGAGACAATGTTGGTTGCTTTAATCCTACCGTCATCGATTACTTTCTGTGTTCCGAACACTAATCACGCATAAGAAGCATGGTAGGTATGCTTTCTACCAAAGCTCCCCTTGCAAACCTTTTGTGTTTTAGGCGTAGTACAGGTTTAAATAAAGGGTTCTGGTAATATTTGTTAAAAATGTGAGCCCACTTTTGGAATTACTCTTGGGTAGAACATTCCAAAAGAAAACAAACCTACCGTGGCGCTGTTTGTTACCCTGCATGCACGTAACGGTAACTGTGACAAAACCGTTTTCTCATCTGACAAATACACAGGCAATTTGATTTTGCCTTAAGGCATCAGGTAACGAAATCTTAATGGCAACGGTTTTTAAATCTGAAGACGAGTATATCAGAAATGGGTACTGCAGGGGAGAGCGTGGATTCGAATGAAGGTAATAGCATTAGCCTACAGTTTGTGAATTTCAGAACGTTATATTTGCAATAAGAAGTACTGAATTGTTATTTCTGTAGCTCTCCTTTTCCTTTTCAAGTGTCTGATTTCGTAAATGCTGACACCAGTTGCCCTCTGACATCATGGCCATCATAAGAAGCTTCAGCGTCTTTATGTCGGTGCTGCAGTTTCATATTATTGTGGACAAACACACATGTTTCTTACTTTACAAAATTTCGAAACCATTCTCAATAAATAAGACTCAAAACCTTACAAACAAACAAAATCTGTACTTTCCACACTCATAGCTGTTCCTTACTCCAGAATCTAGGAACTTCAGTTTGGTTTGTGTAATTTTAACTCGCATAGGACGAAACAATCTGTTTTATATAAAACCCCACATCGTACCGCAGAGTAAACACTTTCCCTGTCGGTTAAAAACGATAAGTGGTATAGGAGGAATTCGTTGTTTGTTCTGAGATCTACGCAAGCCTCAGAATTGCATTCTGTGGACAAAATGTAGATATTTTTATTTTGAAACATTGTGGTATATAACGTAACCACTAATCTATAAAACATTTATAGTCTCGGAACTGAATAAGTGACACTACAGTCCTTGGAAACAAACAATTATCTACATACTTCCAGGAAACCATATCTGTTTTACATCATCTCGTGCTGTACTCGTTGTTGTTTCAGTTACGTAAATAGGATAGGTTCTGATTTGGGGCATGAAGAGTAATAAAATTACAAAATATTTCAACTCCCTTGTTCTGGGCCTTGTACACTGGTCTCTGTAAAAAAAAGTTTTATATATCCCAGGATGCTTTTGACAGACGTGCTGGACACACAACACACACACACACACACACACACACTCACAAAAGCACTGAACTCGTGGACAGGTTTGTTTCTGTTTACTTATTGACGTTAGAACGAGATGGGTTAATTAAGAACAAATGGTGTTATTTAGGGCACTTTCTGAACTTATGGAGCACATTCAGTGTCTATCCCCACTGAAGTATAATTTATAGACTTAAGGACGATTTCGGATGTTTAGTGGACAATAGAGCTTACAGTTCCAGTTAATAGTACTGGAATATTTCAACTTTTTAATAATGATGTTCACATTTCCGGGAGTCTGACGTCGTGCATACTGATAAATAGTTGCATACTGTTCTGAGTATATTGTTACTTTAGTCTTCAGAGTAGCCCCTTAGACTCCTATTTACTAAGGTACACAACACAACCCAGAACCTCTAATCTTATTGGTGCTCCTTAGCAGTGCTTCTTGCCTGTCATTCTGACGCACATATACTTAGTTAATCTGTCTTGCCTGTAAGACAATACCCAGTTTATAGACTGTGAATACAACGAAGTCACGTACAGCACTAGTTATGACAACTGCAATTTTATTATGTTATTGTCCTTTTTATTAGATAGCTTATTCTTTGAATAAAGCCGAATAAAGACTTAAGAAAGAATAGCTCCGAGTACCTTGATACAGCTGGACATAGTGCTGTGGGAAAAGCAGATTAAATGAGAGAATTATTTATTGTCTGATTGGTAGTAATGACGTGTGACACATTGTACGTATGCTGGGTTCAGCATTGTCTCGTATTAGCTGCGGTATATACGTGTAATAAGCACAAAGTTTTCGGAGGGAGTTTACTTCGGTCTTCATTCTAGCTTTCGTCTTTACTCTTTCACACTTATTTTTTTCTTCTACCAATATTAATGGATAATATTTGGGAACAATCCGAACCATACTGAATTATGATATTGCAGACTGAACAAGAAAGTAGTTTTCGTTAAAATATACAAAATTTTGATTAACTTTTACTTTCTATTATTGCAAATTATTCCGCTATGTAATTTTAAAAGTGAAGTTTCAACGTAGAACAAGATATAAAGACCCAGAATGGGAGTAGATTTATATCTTAACTCTTTCCTTAACCTCAGTGCTAGATGGGTGTGAGTGGTCAGTCACACCACGCCGCTTCATCCCCAAGAAAGAGATCCGGTGCGCATTGTACAGGGGGCTCGGTGGGTCCCTAGATCGGTCTGGACGGGTGCGGAAAATCTCCCTCATTCCAACGTCATCAGCAGTCATTAATCACTTTTTTAACTTAGAATTTATGGTTTTGATTTTAGAGGTGAGAGTAGGTGATCTGACTAGATAAAATATATTTTTCTGACGGCTTCGTTAAGTGTAATACACAGACTTCTCGCCTGTCTATTTCTCTCGCATGAAACGTCACTGCGCCACTCTGACAATCTTATTGCACCTGCTGGTTATTACGTACGAGACTTCAAATCTTGCCGTGTCCTTTTTCCCTTTTCGTATTTACTAACCGTGTATTAGAATCGTCTCAGAATAATGCACAGAAAGCTTTGATGTACCCAACTTTTAGTGAAACATGCCAAAACTGAACGTAGAAAACCTGCGTGCCATTGAATATAACATTCAATCTACATCCATTCAGAGAGACCCTTCTGTGATTTGAACTAACACACGGATAAATACAATTCTCCTCCTAGCAGTCTGTTGAAAACATTGCACAAACATAGCGTGTCGCTTCAGGTGCCTTAATGTCGTACTGAAGATCTCAGACACAAAGAGCCCTGGCAAGCCTGGGGTTGAGGCAGCAGTATCCATTACATAATATGGCTGCTGTTGATCCTGTCTGGAGACTGTCTGCTCCCAAACAATGAAGATAATTCCAGTTGTAAATCTGTGTTTTGGCACCACCACTTGGTTGTGATACACAAACAGCAGTATATGTTACTCTAAAGGACTACATTTTATGGGAACATCAGAAATTCAGTTGCCTAGGGAAATATCTTTGAAGATTTTAGACCTTTGCTTCTCTGAAACTAGAGTATCCACTTACAAGGATTTATTGTTTCTAACCTCGTTTCCTCAGTTTTTCTGCATAGCGTGGTGCTTAATTCAAAATAAGACGCAGCTTATTTATGCACAATTTGACATATGTCGATTCATGATCTCGGACATACCTCGGATGTACTAACCTGGCCACAAAGGTCACAGCTATTGGTATTGTAGATCGAAAGAACACACATGTTCTTTCAGTTCTGCGTATAGAGATTCAGTTTTGACAAGTAATTGTTCTCAGTTTCAAAGTGTATCCCATTCGATTGCCCTTAGTTCCATAATTTGGCATGAAACACGCTTCTACGACATTCATTCGGCTTTACGTACATGGTTTAATGAATTCCTCTGTTATTTTCTCTCGCTTAAGAGAATAATGAATTAAATGAGGTTAATGTCTTATAAACAAATAAAATTGCACTGAATTATATTCATATCTGGTTATAAAATATGTGAAACGAAGTTTCAGATGACAGCTAAAGAGACAGCAGAAATACGAGTAGAAGAACTTGCTCTATGGTAAACATTGCAATAAACAAATCAGTGCATTATTAAACAGAATTTCGTCGATGATGAATAATACTGTTGCTAATGGAAAAAAATGAAATAAAATATGGTAATTATGGTTTAGGATTCTCAGGGCTTTACACTCCTAGTGCTAAACATGTTTCAAAGTAATGCAAATACGTAGAAGTTTGTCACTTTGGGGATAGTATGAAACCCGTCGTTGTTCTATCTTAAACCACAGGTTTATGACGCATTTCGATGTCGCGCGTGCTAACCGTGTGAGTGTCAAACAATACTTAGAAGTAAGTAGAGAGGAAAGATGGAATTTAGGATAGTTAATATCTGTTTCTGGGATGCAGAAGTGACGAAATGTTTCCAGGAACGGGACTAGTTTGGGAGTAGCGTAATATTAAGAGGAAACGTCGTTGAACAAAATTTCAGAACGTAGTAGTCATTTTTCCGTTCCACAACAAGTTCCATTGAATATGCGCCCTGTAAGTGAGTTAAAAGGACTCGCCTTTCCTTAAATTTTAGAGTCAAAATTTGCAGTTAACTTTACATGCGTTTTAATATGTATAAATATTTTAAGCTCAGGTTTCCGTGCATCGTAATTCAGTGTTAATAAAAATCCAACCAGATGCAACAGTATACAGATATTTATTCACTGCAAAGTCACTCTACATGTTTCGGGTGTCGCAGCACCCATCATCAGGAGTACTAAAAACTGTAACCGCAGCCTCCGGTACACGTCACAATACTGGTACAGCTACTTCCCTCCAACGTGGCCCGATCAGGCCACGTTGGAGGGAAGCAGCTGGTTGGATTTTTATTAACAATGTATAAATACGTTTCTCAAAGCATGACAGCCTGGTGGCATAAGGCCTTCTCATTTCTGAGGTTCCTGTATCACAGTCAGACACACCACTGTCGGTAGGACTCCTCTGGACGAGTGATCGGCCTGTCGCGGAGACCTCAACCTGACAACACATAAAACTCACAAAAGACAGATATCCATGTCGTCGGCGGGATTGAAACCCTTAAATCCAGCAAGCGAGCGGCCGCAGACACGGGTTTTATACCACGCGGCGACTGGGATCGAATATATATTATTGGCTTCGTATATGTGTTTGTAGATAAAATACTGAATATTTTAACATGAAGATACATCCTCGTGTTTCAGAAAATGAAATACGAAAAAAGTCCTTGTGTTATTAGACATGCTATTACAAAAAAAATCTTTATCAAGACTTTGTTTGCAAGGGACTGTGATATTTAAACCTAATTAACAGTTAGAAACCCAGCTTTTCCCTTCACATTGTTACTAATTGCATATTGATTATTTGTTTCAGTAAATTATGTCATCAAGCCAAGTGCTTTGGAGTGAATCACATTACTTACAGTTACCTAGCACTGACATACCTTCTCATTGTCTTACTGCTGACTGTGAATGTTCCTCTGACACTGTCATTGCTCCCGGTTTGAACTTAAACTGTGACTCAATTTATTAATAATTCAGAAAACTAAGAGACGCTCAGGGAAATCAGAATGGCCTTATTCGTCACCATGTACACAGACAATTTTAGACTTCTTATGTGACAGTTATAGTCTATGTTGAATAACTGTACTGTGAATACCGGATCGTTGGTTTGTAAAGCGTAATTGATATAGCGCAATATTCATACTTTCCTATGCGCTCTTTTGGTGCAGTTGTTCATCATATGCGGAAGTTGTTTATAGAGGTACGATTTGTTTATTTCACATGTCACATTAATCGGCGAACGGGAACTTTATTTAATAAAACGCGAGAAGCGTCTCCTACCAAAGCCTCGTTATAAGGATCTAGGAAGTGTGTCATCCCCGTTGTGTGTGTGAAACTAGGAGAAGGTATGTAGTCAACACAACTTAATCACTGAGGTGTATTTAATGACTGTGATGGAAAC
>Ga0131853_10023163_pt1 | contig 11218 bp, 9 predicted proteins | sample TergutLab28metaG_FD_92764 | JGI IMG/M metagenome (GOLD analysis project Ga0131853, IMG submission 92764) | Labiotermes labralis P1 segment gut microbial communities from Petit-Saut dam, French Guiana - Lab288 P1 (version 2) (version 2) | ecosystem: Host-associated > Arthropoda: Insects >...
ATCCGCTGCTGCGGCCTGGATCAGCCGTCGGACGTCAAGGTTCCGTCGGCCGGCTCGCCGACCATCGCGGCCACCCGTCCGCGTCCCGATCACCCCGACTGGGACGTCGCCATCTGGCTGAACGTTCTCGGCGTTCCGGGCACCCCCGGCATGTTCGAGTTCTACCAGGAGATGGAGACCTGGATGCGCGGGCACTTCAACAACGACGCCGCCACGTTCCGTCCCGAGTGGTCGAAGGGCTGGGCGTTCGGTCCTGACCCGTACACCGACCTCGACATCGTCAAGAACAAGATGCGGGCCACCTACATGGAAGGTGTCGCGAACGTGCCGAACTGGGATACCGCCCTGGCGCGCTACAACGAGATCGACCCGCACCGCATCTTCACGAACTCCTTCATGGACGAGCTGCTCCCGTAACCCGGGCAGGTCCACACCGACGCCGGTGGTGCCGCGCAACAAGCGCAGGCGCCACCGGCGTCGTCGTGTCAACGTGCGACTTGCCGTCGGCGTACCGTCGAAAGTGATCAGTGACGGACGCGACCGAGGGAGTGCTGTCATGACATCGACGAATCCCGATCCTGTTCCTCCCCCACCTCCTTCCGGCCCGTCGGAGCCCGCACCTCCCCCGCCTCCTCCGCCAGCGCCGCAACAGGTCCCGGCCCCTCCGCCGAGCAACGCCGGGTGGGCGGTCGCCGCGCTGGTCGCGTTCTGGCCGCTCGCGTTCGCCGCCTTCAGCAACGCCTTCGAGGTGTATCCGCGGTGGGCCCGCGGCGACTACGCCGGGGCACAGTACGCGTCCGATCGGGTCCGCAAGCTGGGCCAGCTGTCGCTGTGGATCCTCGGGGGCATCCTCGTGCTGATCGCGATCGCGTACATCGTCCTGGCCGCGGTGTGGATCTCGCACGGCGCGTACGACCACAACTGGCACCACTATCACGGCCGGACGGACTGGTAGCGGCTCAGTGCACGCGGATCACGTCGTCGTCCGGGTCGGCGGATAGATCCTCCTGCGGCACTGTGCGTTCGGTCCGGGTCGGCACGCACGCGACGACGATCAGCGACACGGTCGCCACCACCGCGCCGAGCCAGAACACCCGGTCCAGACCAGCCTGCGACGGCACCGCCACCATCCCGGCCGTCACGGCCGACGCGGCGAGAATCGCGGCACCCACCGCGCTCGCCGCCGAGGTCCCGACGGCCCGTACGAGGCTGTTGACGCTGTTCGCCGACGCAGTCTGGTCCAGGGGAACCGCCGTGGTGATGAGCACCGGCATCGCGGCGAGCGCGAAAGCCACACCTACCGACACGACGAAAGCGCTGATTCCGATCACGAGCACACTGGTGCCGAACACGCCGCGTTCGGCGAATCCCAGGGCGATCGCCGCGGCGCCGACGGCGAGCGTCGCCTGGGCGCCCCAGCCACGGATCATCGCCGCCGATACCGGGGCCAGCAGGATCATGACCAGGCCGCCCGGCAGCATCACCAGTCCCGCCGCCGCGGCGCTCAGGCCGAGACCGCCAGCGACCGACGTCGGCACCTGCAGTTCCTGCGTGGAGGCGTACGAACTGAGGAACATCGAGAAACCGAGCAGCAGCGCGCACACGTTGGACACCAGCACCGGACGGAGCATCGACGTGCGCAGGTCCACCAGCGGCCGGGTCGTTCTCAGTTCCAGCGGAATCCACAGGCCCAGGCCGAGTACGGCTGCGGCGGCGAGACCGACGGTGGGCGCGCTTCCCCATCCCCACGATCCGCCCTTGGAGATCGCGAGCAGCCCCGCGGTCAGTGCCGCGGTCAGCAGCACCGCGCCCGGGTAGTCGAACCGTCCCGGCGCGCGGAAGGTCGACTCCGGAACCACGAACGGCAGCAGCAGCGCCATCGCTACCGCGAATCCGGCCGGCAGCCAGAACAGCGCCTGCCATCCGAGGTGGTCGTAGAGGACGCCCGAGAGCGGCATGCCGAGCACGCTGCCGATGCCGATGGTGGCGCTCATCAACGCGACACCGCTGCCGAGGCGAGCGGGCGGCAGGACGTCGCGCATCATGCTGATCCCGACCGGCATCAGAGCCATCGCGAAGCCCTGCAGCCCGCGGCCGGCGACGACCGTCGCGAATCCCGGGCCGACGGCGGCGAGCACCGAGCCCGCGACCATCAACCCGAGGCACACCAGCATCATCAGGCGTTTGCCGACCATGTCGGCGAGGCGGCCGACGAGCGGGGTCCCGACGGCACCGGTGAGCAGCGTGATGGTCACCAGCCACGACGCGCTGGTGGGCGGAACGCCGAGATCGACGGCGAACGCCGGCAGGACCGGCACCACGAGGGTCTGCAGGAGCGCGACGAGAATGTCGCTGAGGCTCAGTACGCCGATGACAAGCCCGCTCCGTGCACTGCGCGGAGCGGGCGATGAATCGGCTGTCACCCGGTCACACGGGCGGCGTTACCTGCGTCGATCGGCAGCACGGTGCCGCTGATGTGGGCACTGGCCTCGGCTGCGAAGAAGAGCACGGCGCGGGTGATCTCGAAGGGCTCGAGCCACGGAACCGGCTGTGCGTGCAGGGACTGGAAGACGGGGGCGACGTCCTCCATCGTCGGCTCTTCCAGGTCGGGGCGCATCATCGAGTAGAGAGCCTTGTTGTGGATCATTCCGGTCGAGATGTTGCCCGGCGCAATCGCATTGACGGTGATGCCGTTCTGGGCGAGGTCGAGTGCCGCGCTCTTGGACATACCGATGACACCCCACTTGGACGCGGCGTACGCGGCCATGTTGGTGTTGCCGGCGCGGCCCAGCATCGACGAGATCGTGATGATCCGGCCGTAACCACGCTCGATCATGCCCGGCGAGACGGCACCGATCGTGTTGAAGACGCCGGTGAGGTTCGAGTTGATCGCCTCGTTCCACTGCGCCGACGTCATCGACTGGACGGGGGCGGCAACCGAGACACCCGCGTTCGCGACCGCGATGTCGACGCGCCCGAACTCGGACTCGGCACGCTTGACCAGGTCGTCCATCGCCGCCCGGTCCGCGGTATCGGCCTTGACCGCGATGCACTTGCGTCCGGTCGCCTCGACGAGGCGGACCGTCTCGGCCATGTCCTCCTCGGTGCCGAGCGGGTAGAACACCGAGTCGCTGTTCTCGCACCTGTCACAGATGACGATGTCGGCGCCGCGTTCGGCGAATGCAACGGCGTGCGACCGGCCCTGTCCCCGGGCTGCGCCGGTGATCAGTGCGACCTTGCCTTCGAACTCCTCCATACTGCTCTCCTCGAAATCGGGGACCGTGACGACACACGGGGTCCGGAACTATCACTACCCGCCCAGGTTGTGACACCGGCCACAAGTCCCGCCCAGCGGGAAGTGAGGGGACCTCTCCACCGAATCACAATCGACACACGACGTGGGGAATGGCGACGCGATCGTCACCGACCGACGACGACGATGACGACCGCTGACGCTGCCGCCAGGCCCGCTACCGTCACGGCCAGGCCGAGCATCAGCGCGAACGGATACACGACGCGCCCCGCACCGAACGCCTCGCTCGCCCGTTCGTGCCGACGTCGCGCGGTCACCACCACCACCGATGCCGACACGACCGCCCACATCCCGATCACCTGCACCACGACCGACGAGCCGGGCACGTACCGCAGACAGATCAGGGCGACCGCGGCCAGGCTCGCGGCCGTGCGCACCCACGCGAGGGTGGTCCGCTCGGGTTGCAGGCCCGGATCCTGGTGAGCCCGGGACGGCACCGTCAGCGCACCACGACGATGAGCAGAGTGATCCCCGCACCGACGATCAGGCACCCGAGGACCGCCGCGATGGTGGGCACCGGAAGGCTCCGCCCGTTTCGCATCGCGGATTCGACGGCCATCCACCGCACGAACGCGAAGATGATCAGCAGAATCGCGCCGACGAGCAGGCTGACCACGAGCGCGGTGTGAACGCCGGGCTCGACCACCTTGCTCCCGAACGCCTCGAGACCCACGGCGCCCGCAATCAGCCCGAGACTGGTTCGAACCCATGCAAGGTAGGTCCGCTCGTTTGCAAGTGTGAATCGAGGATCCGGGTCGTCGCCCTCCCGAAACGCCTTCGGTCGCCACTCACGCCGAGTCACTGCTCGGGTCCTCCTCACTCGTCGGCCAACTCACCGCATGTAACGCTTCAACACCGCGGCGCGCCTGCGGGCCAGCACCTCACGCCGTCCAGTCTCGTCGATCCGGGTGGTCGTGGACGGCAGTTCGGCGAGTACATCGTCGAGCCTCACCTTACGCACGACGGGAGTGGGCAGTTCGGTCGATCCGGCCAGCCACCATCGATAGACGCAGCGCGTGAACGTGTTGCCGGCCGTGTCGAGCCAGTTCGCGACCCCGGGATCGCGGTGCGCGACGACCGCCCGGAACACGCCGTCGTCGTCGAGTACCGCCTGGTGGCCGTTGAGTGACGTCTGCCGGTAGGTGTAGTCGAGGGACTGCCCCCAGTAGTCGCCCAGGTGGATGTTCCAGAAGTGACATTCGGGCGGGGTCACCTCGACGATCAGTGCCTCGTCGGGAGCGATCTCGAACGTGCCACCGCCGTATGCGATGTATCCACCGTCGCCCGCGTACGACGAACTCACCGTCGGTTGCGTTCGCAGCACGTTCCGTTCACCGTCGCGCAGTTCGTACATCGCGGCCCAGTACTCCGCGAAACCGTCGACGAAGCGTCCGACGGACTGGACCTGCCCGGTCACCGCGGCCGGTTCCGTGACCGGACCGCATCCGTCCGTGTCGATCCGCTCGATCGAGACGTGGTACGGATCCTCGGCGTCCCAGTCGTAGAAGTACTGGCGGGTGACGATCTCCCTCGTGTTCGGCGGCATCGGCAGCCAATTGCCCTCGTGCGGCTGCGCACTGATGATCACCTCGAAATCTCCGTTGTCCTGCAACGTGATTCCTCCGGGATTCGAGATCGCCCCGAGGGTCGACCCGGTGGCCGCCTTGAAGGCGGCCCGGAAGTCCTTCGGCCGATCACCGTCGGACTGCGTCTTCTCGTACAGGCTGAGGGTGTCGTAGAGCGTCAACCCGATGTACCGGGCCCGCCCACCGGTCCCCGTGAGCCGGTAGGTTCCGTCCGGATCGAGCGCGGCGTGCCCGAACAGGCAGTCCGGCGATTCCGTCGCGTACCGCTTGGTGTTGTCCTGCAGGTGCCCCACCTCGGGGTGGTCGGGGTCGGCACTGAAAACCATCTGTTCCAGGCCGGCGTTGAGCAGGTTGAGCAGGTAGCGGTATCCGGCCGCCCGCATCGCGGGGTCGGCGGCCCGCGGGTCGCTGGAGATCACCTTCGATGCCCGAGACAGGTTGTCGCACAGACTCTGCCACGATGCATCGAGTTCGCCGTTGAGCCGCCTTCCGCTGTCGTCGAGGGACTCGACCATGAACGCCTCACTCCCCTTTCGATGTTCGATGCCGGATCAGGCCGGGACGTCACCCAGGATCGCGACCCGCTCCATGACGCGCCTGTGCGGGAAGTAGTCGCTCGCGGCGTAGTGCTGCGTGGCCCGGTTGTCCCAGAACGCGATCGAGTTCGGCTGCCACCGGAACCGGCACTGGAAGTCGGGCACCTTCGCCTGGTCGAACAGATGTCGCAGCAGGGCCTCGCCCTCTGCGGGATCCATGTCCGGGATGTGCGTCGTGAACAAACTGTTGACGAACAACGTCTTACGGCCCGTCTCGGGGTGGATACGCACGATCGGGTGCTCGACAGGCGGGTACTGCTCCTTCATCGCCGCGAGCTTCTCCGGCGCCATGGAGCGCCCGAACGACGGCACGAAGTCGTGGATTGCGACGCGGCCCTCGATCTTCTCCTTGACCTCGTCGGACAGGCAGTCGTACGCGTTGCCCATGTCGGCCCACAACGTGTCGCCACCGGCCGGCGGAACCTCCAGCGCGCGCAGCACGGATCCGAGCGGCGGCCGCTTCTGCCACGTCACGTCGACGTGCCAGATGTTCTCGGTACCCGGATTGTCCTCACCGCGCTCGAAGTGGACCACCTCGGGCACCTCGCCCTGCGGCAGCAACGGGTGCACCTCGAGTTCACCCCAGTGTCGGGCGAAGTCGCGGTGCTGCGCACCGGTGATCTGCTGGTCCCGGAAGAACACGACCTTCCACTCGAGCAGCGCACGGCGCAGCTCCTCGATCACCTCGGCACTCGGGTCGCGGAGGTCGACGCCGTGGATCTCGGCACCGATGTACGGCGTGATCGGGCGCACCTCGAACTGCGTATAGGGGCGTTCCTCGAATCCGTCGGCACACCTGCGCATTCCGCGTGGTCCGAACTCGATCGAGTGTGCGCCGATATCGACCGTTCGACTACTGGTAAGGGCTGTCATGGAAGTCTCCTGATCTCGATGGATCCCGCTCCGAACACACCACCGCCGACGATCTTGCCGCGGCCACGATCGACCGGCGACGAGGCCGTCTGCCGGGAAACTATCAGTCAGTGACTTAATCGTCAAGACTGTGACTTAAATCGTGAATCGTCATGGCCTCGACCACCATTGGACGACGTCACGCGAGGCGCCGCACCGGCCGCACCACTTCCACTGAGTGGGACCCGCATCACATCCGCCCACCTGAGTGACTACCGTCTCGACATCGGGGCGCCTCCCGCCCGCCCCGCTCTCCATCGAACGCGCCGCCCGCCAGGCTCTTTCATTCACCGACGAATCGCGCTGCAGCACTGGATCCTGCCGCTCCCGTCGGACGCCACACGAAGCAAAGGACAACGATGGCGCTCGCCCTCACCCCGATTCGAGGGAAAATTCCTCGAGCCCGCATCTTCGCGGTGCTCGCCGTGATCATCTTCTTCTCGGAGATCGCAACATTCGAGATCCTGATGGTGTACCCGGCGATGCCGTCGATGGCGGCGGAGTTCCAGACCCTGAACATCGCCTGGGTCGTCTCGATCGTCACGCTCACCGGCGCGACACTGATGCCGCTCATCGGCAAGGCGTCGGACAAGCTCGGCAAGAAGCAGGTCATCGTCGCACTGGCCGTCGTCTTCGTCATCGGAAGCGTGGTCTGTGCAACGGCAACGTCGTTCGCGGTCCTGCTCGTGGGTCGTGCGATGCAGGGCGTGCTCGTCGGCATCGTCGCGCTCTCGTACAGCCTCGTGCGCGACATCATGCCCCGCGACTTCGTGCCCGTCGCCCTCGGCATGGTCGCAACCGGTATCGGGATGTCCGCGGTCGCAGGGCCGTTCGTCGCCGGCTGGCTGATCGACGGGTTCGGCTTCCACGGCATCTTCTGGTTCATGGCGATCTATCTCGCCGTGCTCATCCCCCTCTACTGGGTCGTGGTCCCCGAGAGCCGGGTGCGCACCGATCGCCCGGTGGACTACCTGGGAACCGCCCTGCTCGGGCCGGGGGTCGCGGTGCTTCTCCTGGCAATCACGAAGGGCAACTCGTGGGGATGGTCCGCGCCCAGCACCATCGGACTCCTCGTTCTCGGCGCCGCGATGCTCGCGGCCTTCGTCGCGTGGCAGCGCGTCGCACCGCATCCGCTCATCGACCTGAAGATCCTGTTCGGCCGCAAGTTCGGCGCGACGATCCTGGCGGTGACCGGGCTGGCCTACATGATGAACGCTCACTCGATGCTGATGCCGACGCTTCTGCAGACCCCGTCCGGGATTCCCGGAATCTCGTACGGTGCAGGCCTTTCCGCCACGCAATATGCGCTGTGGACGTGCCCGCTCGGCATCACCGCGATGTTCGCCGGCCCTCTCGGCGGATTCCTCGCGAAGAAGATCGGAGCACGCCAGGTCCTGCTCGGATCAGGTGTGTGCTTCCTCGTCGTGATGCTCCTGGGCAGCCGCCTGTTCACGGTGCAGTGGCAGGTGGCGGTGTTGAGCACCATCGCCGGCTTCGCCGTCGGCTTCCTCCACTCGTCCAACGCCAACCTGGTGCAGGACTCGCTGCCGGCGGAGACCAGCGGCGTGGGCACGGCAATCGCCGGCGTCACGATGCAGTTGTGCTCGGCGATCGCCGTGACCGTCACCGGCGTGGTGATGTCGCATCACGTCCTGGCGGTCAACCCCAAGACCCACGCTGTGCTGTACGCCGACGAGGCACTGACCCGTGGCTTCCTCTACGCCGGCGCCGTGGGGCTGGTCGGGATCGCCGTCGCGCTCGTGATGAGACACGGCCGGACGCCCGCGACCGGCGGACTGGGCTCAGCCGAAGCGAAAGTCGGTCAGTCCTCGGTCGAGTCGGGCGCCCCCAGCGCCCCCACCGACATGTCGATCAGATGACGCACGATCTCGTCGAAGTCCGCGTCCACGACCGGATTTCCGCAGTTGCGCCGCTGCTCGAACACCGCGAGCGCCGACACTGCCATGTTCAACATCAGGTCCACCCGGACGATCGCTACCCGACGCGGCAGATGGTCGAGCGCTCGCATCAGCCGAGTGGTCACCTCGCGGCTGGCCTCCGTGACCTCGGACAGATCGGGGTTCAGGATGTCGACCGACGGGGAGACCCGAGCGATGAACTGCGCGTAGTAGGACTCGGCTCCCGAGGTCCGCAGGAAGTCCGCGAGGGGCAGGACGACGGCCTCCACGAGACCGCGCACGTCGTGACCGCGGCCGTTCTCGTCCAGCTGCGCGAGGTAGGCGGCGCGGCTGGAGTTGATCTCCTTCATCCGCCGCCGGAAGACCTCGAGGACGAGGCCGTCCCGTCCCCCGAAGTGGTATCTCACGGCCGAGTTGTTCTTCTGACCGGCGGCCGCCGCGACGTCGCGCATCGACACGCCGTCGATGCCGCGTTCCGCGAACATCCGCTCGGCGACCTCGATCATGGCGCTTTTCGCGCCTCCAGGATTCGACACGCCGAGAGAGTAGTAAGTCGGCGTTTCAAGGGTCAAGGCGCCGCCTCGACCTCCCCTCGTTCCACCGCCCAGAAAGGTGCACCATGAATCGGCACTCGATCCCCATCGTCCGCACCGAGCCCTCGGTCTCCACCGCGGTCGACTACCGCAACCAGAAGGAACCGTTCACCCGGCCGCAGCCCGTGCGGCCGCCTGCCGGCGCACCGAACGTCCTGTTGGTGATGCTCGACGACGTCGGTTTCGGCGCACCGTCCGCATTCGGTGGCCCGTGCCGCACGCCGACCGCGGAACGACTGGCGGCCGACGGCGTCAAGTACACCCGCTTCCACACCACCGCGCTGTGCTCGCCGACACGAGCCGCGACGCTCACCGGACGCAACCACCACAGCGTCGGTTTCGGTGTGATCGCCGAACAGGCAACGGCGGCACCGGGTTACAACGGCACTCGGCCGGACTCGGCGGCAACGGTGGCCCGCGTCCTGCAGGGCAACGGGTACGCGACCGGCGCCTTCGGCAAGATGCACCAGACGCCGACGTGGGAGATCAGCGAGGCCGGGCCGTTCGATCGCTGGCCCACCCGGGAGGGCTTCGACCGTTTCTACGGCTTCCTGGGCGCCGAGTCGGACCAGTTCGCGCCGGTCCTGTACCGGGACTTCACCGTCGTCGATCCGCCGTGCACGCCCGAGGAGGGCTACCACATGTCGGAGGACCTGGTGGACCGCGCGATGGAGTGGATCGAGTCGGTGGGCACCATGGACCCGGACAAGCCGTGGTTCTGCTACCTGCCGTTCGGCGCATGCCACGCGCCGCTGCAGGTACCCGACAGCTACCTCGACAAGTACCGCGGCGAGTTCGACCACGGCTGGGACCGCCAGCGGGAGATCACTCTCGAGCGGCAGAAGCAGCTCGGGGTGGTCCCGCCGGAGACCGAGTTGGCGCCGTGGGCACCGGATCTGCCGCATTGGGACACGCTGGACGACGACCAGAAGAAGGTCTCCGCCCGCCTGATGGAGCTGTACGCGGCGTTCCTCGAGCACACCGACGACCAGGTCGGCCGGCTGATCGACAGGCTGCAGGAGTTGGGCGCGCTCGACAACACACTGGTGCTGTACATGCTCGGCGACAACGGCGCGTCCGCCGAGGGCGGCATGGAGGGCTCGTTCAACTACCTGGCGGGGCTCAACGGCTACAAGCAGACCACCGCCGAGGTGCTCGAGCGGTTCGACGAGCTGGGCACCCCGACCAGCTACCCGCACTACCCGGCGTCGTGGGCGATGGCGCTCGACACCCCGTACCAGTGGACCAAGCAGGCGGCGTCGCACTACGGCGGCACCCGCAACGGCCTGATCGCGCACTGGCCCAACGGAATCACCGACAAGGGACTGCGCCACCAGTGGCATCACTGCGTGGACATCACGCCGACTATCCTCGAGGCGGTGGGCGTCCCGGCGCCGGACACCGTCGACGGTGTCCCGCAGAAGCCCATGGAGGGTGTCGCGATGAACTACACGTTCACCGACGCGGACGCGGAGGACCAGCACACCACGCAGTACTTCGAGATCTACGGCAACCGCGGCGTCTACGACCACGGGTGGACGGCGGTGACCCTGCACCGGGCACCGTGGCTGATGGCGACGTACGGGCTGAAACTGCCTGCCTTCGACGAGGATCGGTGGGAGCTGTACGACACGAGCGTCGACTGGTCGCAGGCCCGCGACCTGGCGGCCGAGTTCCCGGAGAAGCTCGAGGAACTCAAGCAGAAGTTCCTGGTCGAGGCGGCGCGATACCAGGTGCTGCCGCTCGACGACCGCACCGTGACGCGGAACGCGGCACCCAAGGACCGTCCCCCGCATCCGCTGCGCGGTCGGACGAGCATCACGCTCTACCCGCACATGAACGGTCTGCCGGAGAAGGCGGCGCCGCCGTTCTTCAACCGGTCGTACACCATCACGGCGTCGCTCGAGACCGGCGGCAAGCCGTGCGAGGGCGTGCTCGCCAGTGTCGGTGGAAGTTTCGGCGGGCTCGCGCTGTACGTCGCCGACTCCAAGCCGGTGTTCTGCTACAACTTCAGCGGCGGCGGGCTCACCTTCGTCCGCCCCGACGTGGAGCTGACCGCCGACACCCGCGAGGTGCGCCTCGAATTCGATTACGACGGAGGCGGAATCGGACTCGGCGGCACCGCACGGCTGCTCGTGGACGGCGTCGAGGTGGGCAGCGAACGCGTCGAGCAGACCACCCGCGCGATCTTCAGCATGAACGAGCAACTCGACATCGGCGTCAACCGCGGCAGCCCGGTGTGCGACGACATCGTGGGCCGCTTCGCGTTCACCGGGCGCGTGCACCACGTCCGCATCGA
>Ga0131853_10023164_pt1 | contig 11218 bp, 8 predicted proteins | sample TergutLab28metaG_FD_92764 | JGI IMG/M metagenome (GOLD analysis project Ga0131853, IMG submission 92764) | Labiotermes labralis P1 segment gut microbial communities from Petit-Saut dam, French Guiana - Lab288 P1 (version 2) (version 2) | ecosystem: Host-associated > Arthropoda: Insects >...
ACGAGGGCGCCGGCCAGGTCGACCTGCTCCGCCTGCCCGACGCCGACTCCTTCACCACCGTCCGCGACGCGCTCACCCGACTCGGCTACAAGGTGCCCGACGACTCCGACGGCGTCTGGGACGGCAGCACCGCCCGGGCGTCGCAGGCCGCGACGCTGCTGTCGTACGTCGCCCTCGACCAGGACGACCACGTCGTGCTCGTCAGCGACGACCGCGACACGATCGGGCGGGCCGTGGACGCCGTCGGCTCCGGCGGCGACCTGCCGGACGGCATCGCCCAGACCGCCTCGGCGATCGGGAGTCCGCTGAGCGCGGAGATCGACAGCGGCGCCTACGTCTGCAACGCGCTCGCGCTCAGCCACGCCGACCCCACCGACCAGGCACAGGCCGCCCAGCTCATCTCCACCGCCGGCGAGGTCAACCCCCTGACGGCGTTCGCGCTCAGCGTCCAGCCCGGTGACGACGGGCTCCTGGCGGCGATGTCCTTCGAGGACCACGACCAGGCCAAGATCAACGCCGACACCCGATCCAGACTCGCGGTCGGCCCGGCGGCCGGGCAGAGCAGCGGCAGCTTCACCGACATGTTCGCGCTGGGCGAGGTGCGCGCCGACAACGACGTGGTGACGATGCAGCTGCATCCGAAGGAGGACCAGCTCTACTCGGACCTGCTCTCCGGCGGCCCGATCCTCTTCGCCACCTGCTGAGCCTCGGCCACCGGAATGACGCATCAGCGTCGTCCGGCGCGGGTGCTGGGCAGCGCTAGCGGGTGAGACCGAGGATGCGGTCGATCTCCTCTTGGGAGAGGTGCTCGTCGGTCTCGGAGGCGGCGACGATGAGGTTGGTGGTCAGCTCGACCTCGCCCATGAGGTCGGCGTCCTCCAGCGTCACATCGAACTGGTCGTACATCGCCACCCTCCCGAGACCTCGTTCGCTGAGTGTTCCTTCCCCATCCAGCGTACGGGCAAACCCCTGACGCGTCGGGCCAATGCCGGAGCCGGGCGTGCCCGACCAGACCAGAGACGCACGAGGCCCCGCCCGGAGAACCGGACGGGGCCTCGCGGACGTCAGTGATCAGAGAGGACGAACGTTCTCCGCCTGCGGGCCCTTCGGACCCTGGGTGACGTCGAACTCGACCTTCTGGTTCTCGTCGAGGGACTTGTAGCCCTGCGACTGAATCGCCGAGTAGTGCACGAAGACGTCGTCGCCGCCGTCCTCCTGCGCGATGAAGCCGAAGCCCTTCTCAGCGTTGAACCACTTCACGGTGCCCTGAGCCATTGCTCTGTTACTCCTTAGTCGGGGCGAGAGGCCGCCGCTTCGGCGACCCCGCATCAGATGCGGGTGACACGTCGCTCCGACCTGTGATGTCCCCCTCGACCGAGGTGGCCCGGGGAGGGCACAGAGCAGAAACGCCGTTGGATCACAAACTCCGCGGGCGTCAGACCACTTGGAACTTGCACCTGTTGCAGGCCTGACCCTACCAACTCAGGCGCCTTCGGCGCTGCCCCCTGCATGAAGGTTCTGCGTCGGCCGTGTGTCCGGTGGCCCGCTCAGCGGTTGAGCAGGACGACGACCAGCGCCACCAGGGCGACGAGCGTGGCGATCGCGACGACCAGCCAGTACCAGGGGAACGGCCTCTTCTCCGGTACGACGACGGGCTCGGCGACCGGCTCGGGGATCGGCTCCGGCTCGGGCAGCGGCACGATCACCATCGGGCCGCCGCAGCGCAGGCAGGTGTCCGTGCCGAGCGGATTGGCCTCCGCGCAGCTCGGGCACGGCACCGAGGCCACCGTCTGCCGGCCGGCGGTGCCGGGGAGCCGGCGCAGGCTGTCGCCGCCGCCCTCCCCACTACCGCGGCTGATCTCGGTCGGCGTCCAGAAGAGCGGGAAGTCGCACTTGGCGCAGAAGTCGACGGCGTCGCGCCGGTTGAGCGTCACCGGGGCCCGCGTCCCGCACTCCGGACACACGACCGTGCGGCGATCGGTCTCGATCTCGGCCGGCGGCTCGGGCGCGCGCCCGGCCTCGGTCCGCACCTCGGTCTCGGCGTCGCCCTCCGGGGTCACCTGGGGCTCTGACTCGCTCACGACTGCTCCTCCGAGGTCCAGACCAGCTCCGTGCCGACGTACAGCGACGCCCGGGCGTGCGCGGGCACCTCGTCGCGGACCAGCTCGATGAACTCCGCGCGGGCCAGCTGGCCGGTCGACCCGACCCGCAGCACCACCCACGCGGGGTCGGTCGGCGCCTCGCCGGCGCGCCAGATCCCGCCGCCGTCCTCGACGGTCGCCGGGCCGCCGGAGAGCAGCTCGAGATACTCCCGCAGGCCCGCGGCGGTGCCGCGCCAGGTCAGCAGCCGCGCCGCGGAGGCGACCATCCGGCGCTGCAGCTCCTCGGGGAGCGACTCGTCGACGGGCTGGGCCGAGATCCACGAGCCGAGCCACCGCACGAAGGCCGGCGGCGCGATGGTGACGTCGAGGACGTGGTCGATGTTGTCGGCGTCCTCGAGCAGCGTGGTGCCGAGCTCCTGGAAGATCGACACGAACCGCCGGAAGAAGTCGTGCGCGACCAGCTGCACCGGCAGCTGGCGCAGCATCCAGTCGGGGTCGCGCCGGGGCCGCAGCTGGCCCGACGGCGTGTTCCGGTGGGAGGTGACGGTGGGCACGAGCGTCATCGGACGACCACCTGATGCTCCGCGGAGAGGAAGAGCGACTGCCGGTCGAGCCGGATCACGTCCTTGGCCGAGCCGAGCCGGCGTCCGGTGCGCAGGTCGTACTCGAACAGGAGCACCTCCTCGACCCGCTCGACGCCCTCGACCGACTCGAGCAGCTGCGTGACGGTCGCGGTGTTGACGTCGCCGTCGAAGGGCCAGCCGGTGCCCTCGGCGCCGCCGACCAGCGGGTTGAGGTAGCGGGTGAGCGCGTCGCTCGCGCGCTGGCGGACCAGCGCCGGCGGCCGGCCGGGGTTCCCGTGGACGAGCGCGACCACGGAGACGCCCTGGTAGTAGGGCGTGCTGACCTCGATGGCCGTGCCGACGATGCGGTGCTCGTCGAGATAGGCCGTGATGGTCTCCATCAGCTGCGGCGAGATCGCGTAGTCGTCGAGCCGGTGGGTGCCGACGTCGCTGCGCACCTGCGGCACCACCAGCAGCTGCACGTGGGCGTTCCCGGTGGTGGCGTGCTGACAGCGGGCCCGGGCGACCTCGGTCGAGGACTCGAGCGTGAGCCGCTCGAAGTCGCCAGCCGTCACGGCGCGCTGGCCGGTGCGCAGCGTGAGCGGCCCGCGCTCCTTGGCCTCCGCGACGCTCTCGGCGTCGACGCCGCCCTGGGCGCGCGTCAGGTTCGTGACGCCGTTGACGAAGGGCACCGTGGAGCGCAGCAGGGTCAGGGTGCGGGCGCCGACGTTGCCGTCGGCGCCGCCGCCGTGGCGGTACGCCGAGGCCTCGATCCGGGCGCCGTCGCGCGGGATCGCGCCGTGCTGGCGCACCGACCCGTCGGCGTACCGCACCCGGGGGCCGAACCGCACGATCCCCGACCCGCTGTCCCACGTGTAGACCTGGTCGGTCGGTCCGGCCTGGGAGAAGTCGGTGACCTCTCGCCAGACCGTGACGGCGTCGCCGTCGCGGACCTGGATCTGCTCGCCCTCGCGACGCGGCAGCACCGGGATGCGCGCGACCTGGAAGCTCTGGCCCGGCGAGCCGTCGCTGCGGCCGACCGCCTCGGTCGGCATCACCTCCGCGTGCTCCGCGGTGACGGTGCCGCCGAGCGCCTCGACGCGGACGCCGCGGACCCGCGGGGACGCCTTGTAGGTCGGCTGACCCGGCAGCGGCGGCAGCAGCCGGACGCGCAGCCAGTACGCCGAGGTGTTGGCGATGACCGACGGGGCGTGCTCGACCGGCACGAGCAGGACGATCTCGCCGGCGCGGTTGAGGCCGCCGGTGGTGTCCTCGTGGACCTGCGCGGGGATCCAGCCGTCGCCGTTCCAGACCTCCCACGCCAGCGGCGGGCGGTTGGGGTCGACGCCGATGCCCTCGGCCTGCGCCTCGACGACGAGCCGGATCACCATGCCGGCCAGCGACCCCTCGAAGCCGAAGCAGAGCGCGTCGCCGGGGGTGAGCGTCGGCGAGGCGAACACCCGGGCGCCCTCGGAGCCGAAACGCAGATCGTCCCAGACGTCGGCCGCGACGCCGTCGGTGCGCACGGTCATCGCGGACTCGAGCACCGGCGGGGCCACGACCAGGTCCGCCGTCGTACTGAAGACGACCGCGGAGCCGGGGTCGGCCGCGCTGGTCGCGGTCATGACCTGCGTGTTCGCCGGCACCAGCACCGGGCTGTCGAGGACGGCGGAGAGCCAGAACGTCAGGTCCGCGCGGGCCACGGACGGGGGAAACGGCTCGATGCCCACCATGTTGAGGAAGTGGGTGTAGAGCCGCTCGGGCACCTGGTTGACGCGGTAGAGGACCATCTCGCTCATCCAGGCGAACAGCTCGATGAGCGCCACGCCGGGGTCGGAGACGTTGTGGTTGGTCCACTCCGGGGCATACCGGGGGATGAGGCGCTTGGCCTCGTCGACGATGCTCTGGAAGGTCCGGTCGTCGAGTCCGGGGGTGGGAAGCGGCATCGTCACTCCTCCGCGTCGTGCGGGATCAGGTAGAACGGGTAGACCAGGTTGCGGCGGTCGTTGGTGGCGCGGATCTCGTACTCGATCCGGATCCGGACCAGCGCGTTGTTGTCGTCGTCGGCCTCGGGGACGACGGCGAGGACGTCGACGCGGGGCTCCCAGCGGGCGAGCGCCTCGCGTACGGCGGCGTCGATCTGCCCCATCAGCCGGGCGCTGATCGGCTCGAAGAGCAGCTCCCAGATGCGGCAGCCGAACAGCGGCCGCATCAGCCGCTCGCCCGGCGCGGTCATCAGGATGAGCTCGATCGAGCGGTCGAGGTCGAGCACGGGGTCGGAGAGCCGGATCGAGCCGGTGTGGTCGACGCCCAGCGGCCAGGCGAAGCCCTGGCCCAGGAACGTCGGGTCCTCGTGGGGGCTCAGGGCGCGCTCGATGCCGCCGGTTACCCGCTCGGGAAGCTTGGACTCACTCATGCGCGTACTCGCTTCGCTCCGTGCGCGCATGAGGCACATGAACGCCGCATTGGATGATGGCCTCGCTCATCAGTTGATCGCCACCATCGCGCCCTTGACGGTCAGCGGCCCGGAGGCCTCGACCGAGCCCATGCCGCCCGACTTCACGGTGAGCTGGCTCTGACCCTCGACGCTGGCCTGGCTGCCCTTGGCGCTGAGCTGGGAGGTGGCCTGGATGCTCACGTTGGACTTCGCCTTGATCGTCACGTTGTTGCCGTCCAGGGTGATGTCGCCGTTGTCGGCCAGGGTGATCGTGCCCTGGCCGTTGGTGATGTTGACCGCCAGCTTGTCGGTGGTGATGTCGAGCTTGTCGGCGCCGACCCGGATGCTGGCCTTGCCGTCGGCCAGCTTGAGCAGGATGTGCTTGGTGTCGGGGCTGGTGCCGTCGGCGAGCTCGACGACGTGCCCCAGCCGGGAGGTGATCCGGCGGTAGGCGATCGTGGACCCGTCGACGTTGCCGGGCTTGGCGGAGGTGGGCAGCGTGTTCTTGTCGGAGAAGAGCCCGCCGAGCACGACCGGGCGTCGCGTGTCGCCGAGCTCGAAGGCGACCAGCACCTCGTCGTTGACCTCCGGCTGGAACTCGAAGCCTCGGCCCTTGCCGGCGCCGATCGTCGCGATCCGCGCCCAGGGGGACTCCACGGTGTCGCCCTGGGTGGAGTACTTCACCTTGACCCGGCCCTTGTTGTCGGGGTCGGCGACGTTGGTGACCACCGCCGCGAGCACGCCGTCGATGCTGAACCCGCTGTCGCGCTCGGGGGCGAGTACGTCGACCAGCGCCGAGGGCCGCAGCGAGCCGGCGACGAACCGGGTCTCGGCGCCCTTGCTGTCGTAGGTGTGCTCCACCGACGTGACGAGGTAGGAGCCGGAGGCGGGGCCGGCGGTGGCCACCGAGACGGTGACCCCCGGCGCGATGCTGCCGTTGAAGTCGGTGGTGCCGCGGGCCTCGACGGTCTCGGACTTCGCGGTCTCGAAGATCGAGGTCGCCAGCGCGGTCGCCTCGCCCTGCGTGAGGGGGCTCGCGTCGCGGACGACGAGCACCGCCGAGCCCGACGTACGACCCGGGAAGCCGCCGACGAGGTCGGACTCCTTGGTGCTGGTCGTCTTGGCGTCGCCGACCAGCGCGGCCTGCTGGGCCGGGTCCCAGCCCACGACCTGGATCCCGTCGGGCGTCAGGCCCGAGGCGCGCACCGAGAACCGCTCGAGGTCGTCGCCGAGCGTGAGGGACACCGACCCCTGCGACGTACCGGCCTTGGCGACCTTGAGGGTGCTCGCACCCTCGACCCACCACACGCAGCCCGCCCGGGCGGTCGCCTCGTTGAGGTAGTCGAGGTTGGTGCCGGACTGGAGGAGGTACTCGTAGACGGTGGTGTCCACGGTGCCCGAGAGGCTGAGCCCGGCGTCGCCGGCCAGGGCCGAGACGACGTCGGTGTAGGTGGAGTTGAGGTAGGCCTTGGTGGTGGTGCCGCGAGCCAGCTTGTAAGCGGCGTCGTCGATGGTGACGACCAGCTCGGGCACCCGCTCTCCGCCCTGGTCGAGGCTGAGGCCGGTCACCGTGCCGTCGAAGACGGTCGGCCCGTCGTTCTGGGCGACGGTGACCTCGGTGCCGAGCGTGAAGAGGTCGGCGGCCGCGAGGCTGGCGCCGCTGTCCGCGAAGCGCAGCACCGTGCGGCCGACGAGGCCGAGCTGGCGGTGGACGCGCATGTAGGAGAGCCGGTCGAGCCACTTGGTGTCCAGCGGCTGGCCGGCCACCTTGATGACGGGCGAGAGGTTGACGGTCACGGCTCACCGAGCCTGGGGATGGCCAGCACGTAGCCGGGGCGGATGGCGAGCGGGTCCTCGAGGCCGTTGGCGACGGCGAGCGCGCGCCACCGGGTCGAGTCGCCGTAGTAGTGGGCGCTGATCCGGTCGAGGGTCTCGCCGGGCTGCACCCGGTGGACGCGGTGCGGCTTGGGGGTGCCGGACGTGGGGTTCTGCTTCTCCATGTCGTCCGGGTTGGCGTACTGCTTGAGCGTGATGTCCACGTCGGCGCGCAGCGGGGTGCCGTCGGCGCCGAAGTAGGTGAACTTCAGGCCCAGCTTCTCGACGACGGCCGGCCAGCTCTTGATCTTGCCCCACTGGAAGACCACGGTCCGGGGCCGCTTGTTGTTGCTGGCGTCGCTCGCGCCCTGGATCTGGGCGTCGGGCTTCATCAGCGCGACGAGCTTGTCGGTGTACGTCGTCACCGCGTCGCCGGTGCCGGTGGTGTCGAACTGCAGCTGCATGGACATGCTGCCGGCCTCGCTGCCGTTGAACTGGGCCAGCTGCACGTCCATGCCGGCCTGGGCCTTGGAGCTCCAGGAGTTGGTCATGCTGAGCGTGAACTCACGGGGGTTGTAGAGACACGGCAGCGGGTCGCTGACGCCCTCGATGGTCAGGTAGGCCTTGGTCGGTGCCTCGTCGGTGCTCATCAGAACCCTCCTCTGCCGTCGCGGCGACCACGTCGCTCGAGCTCGTCGATCACGCGCTGCTCGATCCGCTCCACCACGGCGTTGACGACCTTCTCCAGCTCCGGGCCCTCGAGCGTGGGCGCGGGGGCCGGCGGGCTCATCGGCGAGGACGCCGTCGCCGTGAGCTGTCGCAGCTGCTCGACCGCCTCCAGCAGTCCGGCCGTGCCGCCGCCGAGCGCCTGCTCGCCGCCGTCCTCGAAGAGGTGGGCGGTGCGGTCCAGCAGGCTGGCCCGGTCCTGATCGCCGGGGCCGCCGCCGCGGTGGTTGCCCAGCAGGGGCTGCCGCTCCCGTGCCGCGGAGGACGGCGCGGCGAGCGCGATGGGCGGGCGGGCAGGCAGGCGGCGTACGACGGCGCGCTCGGGCGAGGAGCCGCTCGGCTCGCCGGCGGCGGCCATGGCCGGGAGGCCGGAGCGGACCGCGAAGCCGGCCAGTCCCGGCACCGCCGCGGTGGCCTCCGCGCTGAGCGGCATCCTGCGCACGGCCGGGGACACGCCGACGCCGGCACCGACCAGCTCGGGGGCGTCGGCGGGCGAGGGCACCGCTCCGGCGACGATGCGGTCCTGGTGGTGCAGGACCCGGTGGGCGAGGGTGTGGTGCTCGATGTCGCGCGAGGCGGGCCGGGTCTCAGCGGTGCGCGTCATGCCCGGCGCCGCGGTGGCGAGTGACGCGACCGGTGCGGTCGGGTCGGCACCGGCCCGGGCGGGTGCGCCGTGGACCGCTCTCCCGGTCGGGGTCTGGCCGGGCAGCCAGCGCGCGGACGCCGCGCTCGCGGCGAGCGGCGTACGCCGCAGCGCGGGGGTGAGCAGGGGCAGCGACAGGCCGGCGGCTGCGGAGGAGCCGCGCGAGGACCCGATGGACGGGTGGCGGGCGGCGCCGGCCGAGGGCGATGCGGGGGTACGACGCAGGGCCGCGGGACCGGTCGCCATCGGTCCCGGCTGGCCCGCGGATGCCGGCGATCCGGGCCGAGCGCCGGCGGCGGGCACTGCGGCATCCGGTGCGCCCGGGCCACCGGCGGAGGCGGTCCGGCGACCGGTCGGGGCCGCGCTGCGTCCGGAGGCCGTGGCGGCCGACGGACCCGACGTCGTGGACGCGGCGGCGGCCGACGAGGTGGCGACGGACCGGCTCGTGGCGGCAGCCGCGCTCGCGGGGGCCGGCTCGGCAACGGCATCGCGGGTTGCGGCCGACGTCGTGGGCGCGCTCGGTGCGGACGCAGCGGGGTTCGAGGCGGCAGCGGCCTGCGTCGGTGCGGCGTATCCGGGCGCGGGCACGCGGGCGATGCTCATCCGGCGCACGGCGGTGGCCTGGTCGAGTCTCGCGACCTGGCCGATCGCGCCGGTGAGACCCAGCCCGTTGGTCGCGGGCCGGATCGCGGCGGTGTCCCCGAAGCCCGAGGGCAGCGTGCCGGTGCCGCCCTCGCCGGCGCGGGCCGAGGCGCGGCGGGTGACGAGGAGGTCGGGCATGGCCAGCCCGAGTGCCGGGGCCATGCCGTCGGCGGAGCGCAGGGTCTGGGCGGTCCACTCGCCGGCCGTGGACGCGAGGCGGCCGGCGGCCGTACGCCGCAGCGTCGGCGCCGTGGCGTCGGTCGCAGAGGTCGCTGCGGTCGCTGCGGTCGCTGCGACGCTCGCATCGGCGCCGGCCGCGGCCGCGCCCCTCGTGCCGGAGCTGTCCGCGGGCGACTCGGGAGCGCCGGGGCCCGTCCGGCGCGACACACCGGCGTCGTGGTGACCGGCGGCCGCGTCGACCGAGCGGCGGACGGTCGGAGCGCCGTCGGGCGTGGCGGCCATGGCGCCGGCTCCCCCGACAGCCGAGGCGGCGCTGCCGGCGGTCGAAGCGGCGCTGCCGGCGGTCGGAGCGGGGCTGCCTGCGGTCGGAGCGACGCTGCCGGAGGCCGGGGCGACGCCGGACGCGGCGGGGCCGCCGGCGACGGAGGCAGGCGGGACCGGGGGCGCCGCTGCCGTGCGCGGCGTGCCGGTCGAGGCTCCCTGGGTCGATCCGGACGCACCCGACGACGGCCCGGACGGCCGGGACGACGCCGGTGCCGGGGTGGAGCCGCCCGTCGAGGAGGCGGCGCGGGTGGATGGAGAGGTGGACGGGCCCGCGGCACCGGTCGAGGGCGACGGGCCGGTCGCCGAGGACGGCGCGGAGACCGACCGGGACGATGAGGACCGTGGCGCGGACACCGAGGCCGCAGCGCCCGACGCCGCCGGGACGAGGCGGGCGGCCGCACCGACGGGGGCCGGGGTCGCGGGACGGCCGGCGGAGGACGGCGTACCGCGCCAGGACCCGTCGGCCTGCTCCGCCTGGTCGAGGACGCGGCGGCGTACGACCGCCGAGGTGGCGGCCCACGAGTCCCGCCGGGACGGCGCGGCGGCGGAGATCAGGCCCGCACCGGCGGCGCGGACGTCCTGGGCGCCGCCGACGAAGCGGCGCAGGGCGCTCTCGGCGGTGGCGCGCCGCACCGGTCCGTCGGCGCGGCCGAGACTGGCCGAGAGCCGGGAGGCGACCGGACGCAGCTGGAAGGCCGCGCGGCTGCGGGCCGACGGCAGCGGCTGCGCGCCGGCCGTGGCGTCCGCGGAGACGTACGTGGGGAGGTGCTCGGGCGCCTCGGCGGCCGACTCCTCCGCGGCGGTTGGAGCGGCAGACGGTGCGTCGGAGGCGGTCGCGCCGGCGGCATGCTGCTCGGCTGCATGGCCCGACGCGGGCGTCTGGGTGAGGGCGCTCGGCGTGGACGGATCGGGGGCCTGGCCCGGCGCGTCGGAGGGGGTACGACGCAGGGTCGGCGCCTCGGGCGCGGAGTCCGGTGCATGCCCGGCGGGCCGGACCGAGGCGGGCGCGTCCGTCGGTGCAGCCTGCCGTCCGGCGGAGCTCGCGGAGGCGCCGTCCGACGCCGTGGGCGCGGTCGGCGCGGTCGGCGCGGTCGGCGCGGTCGGTGCGGTCGCGGCAGCGTCGCCGCGGACTGGCGTCTCGCCCGTGCGGCCGGCGTGCGGTGCCGGGGCACCGTGCTCGACGGCCGCGCTGGTGGTCGGCGGTGACATCGGCGGCAGGGACGGCGCGGCGGGTGCCTTGGCCGACGTCGAGGATCCAGGTGTCGCGGCGCCGGCATGGGCGCCCGACGCGGTGGCGGGTGCCCCGGAGGCGTCGGCCGGACGGGGCGCGGCGCCGGCATGGGCGCCCGGCGCGGTGGCGGGCGCGCCGGAGACGTCGGCCGGACGGGCCGCGGCGGCGGGCGCCGGCGCGGACCGGTCGGCGGCGGAGGGCGCGGCAGGCGCGACGGGCGAGCGGCGAACGGCGTGAGTCGTTCCTCGGTCCGGGTCGGCCGAGCCCGCGGTGGTCGAGGGCGAGTCGGCACCGGTGGGCGACGCAGACGGCCCGGCCCCCGACGCCGATGAGGACGCGGACGTCGTCGCGGGTCGCGATGCCGCGCTGCGGCGCGCGGCCGCCGGCGGAGCGGCCGGCGGGGCGGGGGGCGGGGTCGTCGCGGCGGTGCTGCGGCGGCGCAGCGTCGTCGCGGCGTTGATCTTGCTCCGGTCGCTGGAGGTGAGCATCGGGCCGGCGGCGGCGACCTCCTCGAGGCGCCGGACCTGGGCGACCTGGCCCTGCAGTCCGCCGAGG
>Ga0131853_10023166_pt1 | contig 11218 bp, 12 predicted proteins | sample TergutLab28metaG_FD_92764 | JGI IMG/M metagenome (GOLD analysis project Ga0131853, IMG submission 92764) | Labiotermes labralis P1 segment gut microbial communities from Petit-Saut dam, French Guiana - Lab288 P1 (version 2) (version 2) | ecosystem: Host-associated > Arthropoda: Insects >...
AGGTGCGCCAGCCCCGTGAGGGCGAGCGCAAGGAGAAGTTCAACCCGATGGTGCGCATCGACAGCGTCAACGGGACCGACCCGTCGAACGCCGCGAGCCGCGTCGAGTTCTCCAAGCTGACCCCGCTCTACGCCAACGAGCGGCTCCGGATGGAGACCAACGGCGAGAACATGATCGGCCGGGTCATCGACATCGCCGCCCCGATCGGCAAGGGCCAGCGCGGCCTCATCGTCAGCCCGGCCAAGGCCGGCAAGACGATGATCATGCAGTCGATCGCCAACTCGATCACCGCCAACAACCCCGAGTGCCACCTGATGGTGGTGCTGGTCGACGAGCGGCCCGAGGAGGTCACCGACTTCCAGCGCTCGGTCAAGGGCGAGGTCATCTCGAGCACCTTCGACCGTCCGCCGACGGACCACACCATCGTCGCGGAGCTGGCGATCGAGCGGGCCAAGCGCCTGGTCGAGCTGGGCCACGACGTGGTCGTCCTGCTCGACGGCATCACCCGGCTGGGTCGCGCGTACAACCTCGCGGCCCCGGCCTCGGGCCGGATCCTCTCCGGCGGCGTCGACTCGGCCGCACTCTACCCGCCGAAGAAGTTCTTCGGCGCCGCGCGCAACATCGAGAACGGCGGCTCGCTGACCATCCTCGCCACCGCGCTCGTCGAGTCCGGCTCGAAGATGGACGAGGTGATCTTCGAGGAGTTCAAGGGCACCGGCAACATGGAGCTGCGGCTGCGCCGCGACTTCGCGGAGAAGCGGCTCTTCCCGGCGATCGACGTCGTCCAGTCCGGCACCCGCCGCGAGGAACTCCTGCTGAGCAAGGAGGAGCTGGCCATCGTCTGGAAGCTCCGCAAGGTGCTCGCCGGCCTCGACGGCCAGCAGGCCCTGGAGCTGCTGCTGGAGCGGATGAAGAAGACGCACAGCAACATCGAGTTCCTGATGCAGGTCGCCAAGACCACCCCGGGCGAGGAGAAGTAGCCCAGCAGAGCCGTACGGCGGCGGCCGGCAGCGGAATTGGCTGCCGGCCGCCGTTGTTCGTACCATTGCCTGTCGGTTCCGGTTCACGTCGCGCAGCCCGCGCTGGACGACCCGGCACCCCAAGAGATGAGGACACCATGAAGGCTGACATCCACCCGACCTACGTGGAGGCCCAGGTCACCTGCACCTGCGGCAACACGTTCACCACGCGCAGCACCAAGGCCGACGGCGTGATCCGCGCCGACGTCTGCAACGAGTGCCACCCGTTCTACACCGGCAAGCAGAAGATCCTCGACACCGGCGGCCGCGTCGCGCGTTTCGAGGCCCGCTACGGCAAGAAGAACTAGCGTCCTCCGAGCGCCGACCTTCCCGATCCCGGGAAGGTCGGCGCTCGTCATTTCCCCACCCGTCGTCATCGGTCACCGGAGAAGGTCATGTTCGAAGCCGTAGAGGGACTCGTCCAGGAGCACGCCGCGCTCGAGGGCCGGCTCGCCGAGCCGGAGACCCACGCCGACGCGCGGCTGGCCAAGCAGCTCAACCAGCGCTACGCCGAGCTCAACGCGATCATTGGCGCCTGGCGTGAGTGGGGTCAGCTCGCTGAGGACATCGAGGCCGCCCGTGAGCTCGCCGCCGACGACCCGGAGTTCGCCGACGAGGTCGAGACGTTGACCGTACGCCGCGGTGAGGCCGAGGAGCGGCTGCGCCGCCTGCTGGTGCCCCGCGACCCGGCCGACGACAAGGACGCGATCCTCGAGGTGAAGTCGGGGGAGGGCGGCGAGGAGTCCGCGCTCTTCGCCGGCGACCTGCTGCGGATGTACCTGCGCTATGCCGAGCGGCAGGGCTGGAAGGTCGAGATGCTCGACGCCACCGAGTCCGACCTGGGCGGCTACAAGTCGGTCACCGTCGCGGTGAAGGCCAAGGGCACGCCCGAGCCCGGTCGCGCTCCCTATGGCCTGCTCAAGTTCGAGGGCGGCGTCCACCGGGTGCAGCGGGTGCCCGCGACCGAGTCCCAGGGCCGGATCCACACCTCGGCCGCCGGCGTCCTGGTGATGCCGGAGGCCGAGCAGGTCGACGTCGTCATCGACGAGAACGACCTGCGCATCGACGTCTTCCGCTCCAGCGGCCCCGGCGGCCAGAGCGTCAACACCACCGACTCCGCCGTCCGGATCACCCACCTCCCGACCGGCACCGTCGTCTCCTGCCAGAACGAGAAGTCGCAGCTGCAGAACAAGGAGCAGGCGCTGCGCATCCTGCGCGCCCGCCTCCTCGCCGCGGCCGAGGAGGCCGCCGCGGCCGAGGCCGGCGACGCGCGCCGCTCCCAGGTCCGTACGGTCGACCGCTCGGAGCGGATCCGCACCTACAACTTCCCGGAGAACCGGATCTCCGACCACCGCACCGGCTACAAGGCGTACAACCTCGACCAGGTGCTCGACGGAGACCTCGGCCCGGTGCTGTCCTCGGCCGTCGAGGCCGACCTCGCCCAGCGGCTCGAGGCGCTGGAGAAGTGAGCGCCACGCCCGTACGCCGTCGCGACCTGCTCGCGACGGCGATCGCGCGGCTGCGAGCCGGCGGGGTCGCCAGCCCGGAGCACGATGCCGCCGAGCTGCTCGCCTATGTGCTCGGCACCAGCCGGGTCCGGCTCGCGCTCGTCGACACGGTCGAGGTCCCCGCGGCCGCGGACTATGAGTCCCTGGTGGCTCGCCGCGCCGCCCGCGAGCCGCTGCAGCACCTGACCGGCGTCGCGTACTTCCGGCACGTCGAGCTCGCCGTCGGCCCCGGCGTCTTCGTACCGCGGCCCGAGACCGAGCTGCTGGCCGGCTGGGCGATCGAGCAGGCCGGCGCCCTCGCTGGGCAGGGCCGTACGCCGGTGGTGGTCGACCTCTGCACCGGCTCGGGCGCGATCGCCAAGGCGGTCCAGGACGAGGTCCCGGCCGCCGAGGTGCATGCCGTCGAGCTCTCCGAGGATGCCCACGCCTGGGCGCAGCGCAATCTGGCCGGGACCGGTGTCGACCTGCGCCAGGGCGATCTGGCCACGGCCTTCGACGACCTGCTCGGCACCGTCGACGTGGTGGTCTGCAACCCGCCCTACATCCCGCTGGAGGCGTGGGAGTCGGTCGCCACCGAGGCCCGCGACCACGACCCGCACCTGGCGCTCTTCTCCGGCCAGGACGGCCTGGACGCGATCCGCGTCCTGGAGCGGCGGGCCGCCGACCTGCTCGTGCCCGGCGGCGTGGTCGGCTTCGAGCACGCCGACGAGCAGGGCGAGGCCGCGCCGGGCGTGTTCAGCGCCACCGGCCGCTGGAGCGACGTACGCGATCATCTCGACCTGGCAGGTCGGCCGCGCTTCGTGACCGCGAGGCTGGCACGATGACCTCCATGAGCACCCGCTTCCGCACCGGCACCGACGAGGAGCGCGAGGCCGCGGTCGGCGCCGCCGTGCAGGCGCTGCGCGCGGGCGAGGTGGCGGTCATCCCCACCGACACCGTGTACGGCATCGCCGCCGACGCGTTCGACCCGGCCGCGGTCCGCAAGCTGCTGTCCGCCAAGGGCCGGGGCCGCGAGATGCCGCCGCCGGTCCTGGTCAACGCCGCCGGCACGGTCGACGCGCTCGCCTCCGGCATCCCGGACTGGGCCCGTGCCCTCTTCGTGGAGTTCTGGCCCGGCCCGCTGACCGTCGTGCTGCACCAGCAGTCCTCGCTGCGCTGGGACCTGGGGGAGACCCGTGGCACGGTCGCGGTCCGCGTCCCCGACCACGCGCTCGCCCTGGAGATCCTGGGCCGGACCGGCCCGCTCGCGGTCAGCTCGGCCAACAAGACCGGCCGGGCGGCCGCGCGCGATGCCGATGCGGCCGAGGAGATGCTCGGCGAGGACGTCGTGGTGATCGTCGACGACGGTGCCGCACCTGGGGGAGAGGCCTCCACGATCATCGACGCGACCGCGGCCCAGCCGCGCCTGCTCCGGCTCGGGGCGCTGTCGGTGGAGCGGATCGACGCGGTCCTGGCGGCGCACGGCGTCAGCGTCCAGGGCGTCGTCGGCGAGGGCTGAGGCGGGCCAGAGGCATGCGGGCCTACCTTCTGCTCTTCCTCGTCGCCGGCACGGTCACCTATCTGCTGACCGTGGTGGCGCGCGAGATCGCGCTGCGTACCGGCGCGGTGGCGCGGGTACGCGACCGTGACGTGCACGCCGAGCCGATCCCGTACCTGGGCGGTCTGGCGATGCTCGGCGGCCTGGGGGCCGCGTACCTGGTCGCCCGGCACATGCCGTTCCTCACCGAGTCCCAGCCGTTCGTCGTACGCGACGCGGGGGTCGTCCTGGTGGCCGGCGCGCTGATCTGCGCGGTCGGTGTGATCGACGACATCTTCGAGCTGGACGCGCTCACCAAGCTCGGCGGGCAGGTGCTCGCGGTCGGCGTGCTGATCTGGTTCGGCATCCAGTACACCTTCATCACCTGGTCCGAGGGCCGGGTCTTCTCCCTGGACCCGGCGCAGGGGGCGTTGCTGACCGGGCTGGTGGTGGTGGCCACGATCAACGCGGTGAACTTCGTGGACGGGCTGGACGGCCTGGCCGCCGGCGTGGTCGCGATCGGCGCGGTCTCCTTCTTCCTCTTCTCCTATGAGCTGCTGCGCGCGAACGACCTGAGCCGCGCCGCGACGCCGGCTCTGCTCAGCGCCGCGCTCGCCGGCTCCTGTGCGGGCTTCCTGGTGCACAACTGGCATCCGGCCCGGCTCTTCATGGGGGACAGCGGCTCGATGCTGATCGGCCTGGTCCTGGCGGCCAGCGCGGTCAGCCTGTCGGGTCAGTTCTCCTCCCAGCAGCTCTCCGCGGGCGCGGGCGGCTCCAAGGCCAGCCTGCTGCCCACCCTGCTCCCGGCGCTGCTGCCGGTGACGATCCTGATCGTGCCGTTCACCGACCTGGTGCTGGCGGTCGTACGGCGTACGCGCGCGGGGCGCTCGCCGTTCTCCCCGGACAAGATGCACCTGCACCACCGGCTCCTGGAGATCGGCCACTCGCAGCGGCGCGCGGTGATGATCATGTGGCTGTGGGCCGCTCTGATCGGCTTCGGCTCGGTCCTGGCCAGCCTCTACACCGGGCCGTGGATGTGGGGCGTGCTGGCCGTGATGGTCGTGGTGACCCTGGCGCTGACCTTCCTGCTGCCGAAGGTCTCCACGCCCCGGCACCCGGCCCAGGGGCCGCTGGCCGGCGACGGCCCCGATCTGCCTTGATCGATCCATTTCAGCGGTAAAGCACGCTCGTGATAGCGTTCACGAGCGTTCGGACGGGTCATTCCGCCGGGCTTGTTACCGCCCTTTGACACAGAACGGCCGCCAATGTTGACGACCGCGATCCGCGACTCCTCGCCGGGCCCCATGCGCCCGGTCCTGGGTGCCGCGTGCTGTGGTAATTTCGGCCGGTGCCAGACGACCTTGAGCCCGCGCCCCTCGGTGGCCGCGACCTGCTCGGTCTCGGCGCCCTTCTCGCCGGCTGCGTCGTCGGCTGCACGCTCCTGGGCATGCTCGTCGACCACCTCGCCGGCTCGTCGCCGTTCGGTGTCGTCGTCGGCGTCGCGCTCGGGATGCTCCTCGGTGCGCTCGGCTTCGCTGCGCGCGTCCGCAGTGCGATGCACGGCTGAGGTGTGCCGATGAACGACCACGCGATCCCCACGCCCGACCAGGCGCCCGGTGGCTCCACGCTCCCGGAGAAGGCCACCATCGGCCAGGTCCTGCGCGACCAGCGCAAGATCGAGCTGGTCGCCTTCGGCCTGATGATCCTGAGCCTGTGGTTCTACCAGGCCGGCAGCTGGGCGCTCCCGATCTCGCTGATCATCGGTCTCGCGCTCGGCCTCCTCAACCACCTCGCCACCGAGTACTGGCTGCTCAAGGTGATCACCTCCGGTGGCAACCCCACCCGCGGCGAGATGACCCGCACCACCATCGCCCGGCTCGCGGTCCTCGCCGTCGTGGCGATCGCGGCCGCTTGGGCCTTCTGGCCGAACGGCATCGGAGTCCTCCTCGGACTCGCCATCTTCCGGCTCATCGCCCTGGTGATGACCACCCTCCCGTTGCTGAAGGAGCTGAAGAACCAATGAGCGGCACCCTGCCCCTCGAGATCGTCATCCACCCCGGTGAGCACCCGGAGTGGCATGCCTTCGGCATGACGTTCAACTCCGACACCATCATCGCGACCCTCGTCGCGGGCGCGATCGTGGTCATCCTCGGCTTCGTGCTGCGCAGCAAGCTGACCAGGAAGCCGGCCGAGGACCACGTGCCCTCGAAGCTGCAGATCTTCTGGGAGACCATCGTCACCCAGGTGCAGACCCAGGTCGAGGACAACCTCGGCCGGGTGCACCCGTTCGTGGTCCCGCTGGCCGTCGGCCTCTTCTTCTTCATCCTCTTCGCCAACTGGCTGGAGATGATCCCGACCAAGCTCAACGACCACCACCGTGAGCTGCTGGTCTCGCCGACCGCCGACACCAACCTGACGTACGCGATGGCCTTCTTCGCGATCATCGGCGTGTGGGCCTACGGCATCAAGGAGAAGGGCGTGAAGGGCTACTTCAGCCACTTCCTGCAGCCCTACCCGGCGCTGCTCCCGCTCAACATCCTCGAGGAGCTCATCAAGCCGGTCACGCTGGCGCTGCGACTCTTCGGCAACATCTTCGCTGGTGGCATCATGCTCGCGCTGATCGCGGGCCTGGTGAGCTGGAAGATCGGCCCGGCCCCGGTCGGCGGCGTCCTCGCGATCGTCGCCAACGTGGTCTGGAAGCTCTTCGACATGGCGATCGGCGTCATCCAGGCGTTCATCTTCTCGCTCCTGGTCGTGCTCTACTTCGGCATGGCGGGCGCCGGTCACGGCGACGACCACGCCCACGACGAGCACGAGCAGGACAAGACCCCCGAACTCGCGGCCTGAGCACAGCGCTCGCGTCGTACCAGAGGTAAACCCATAGCGCCCTCCCGGGCGCAGAACCAAGGAGAGACAGTGGCTGCAACCACCATTGAGTCGGCTATCAAGACCGCTGGCGCGTTCGTCGGCGGTGGCCTCGCCCTCGGCGGTGGCGCTATCGGCGCCGGCGTCGGTGACGGCCTTGCCGGTTCGTCCTACATCCAGGGCGTCGCCCGCCAGCCGGAGGCCCAGGGTCGTCTGCAGACGATCTTCTTCCTGACGGTGGGTCTGTGTGAGGCGATGTTCTTCATCAACCTCGCCTTCATGGCCCTCTTCGTCTTCGTTCTCGGTAAGTGATCTCTCCCCTCTGTGGGGGAGAGAACGACCCGAACTAGGCAAAGGACCAAGAGGTAGATGATCACCCCTGACCTGATCCCGCTCTCGAGCAACTTCCTGGTGCCCAACGGCACGTTCATCGTGGAGTTGATCGCGTTCGCGATCATCGTGTTCCTCCTGTTCAAGTTCGTGCTTCCGCCGATCAACAAGGCGATGGAGGCGCGGCAGGAGGCGATCCGCCAGCAGTTCGCGGACCTCGACAAGGCCAAGGAGGAGGCGAACTCCGCCAAGGACGAGTTCGAGTCCCAGATCGCCGACGCCCGCAAGGAGGCTGCTCGCATCCGCGAGGAGGCTCGTGAGCAGGGCGCGTCGATCATCGCCGAGATGCGCGAGCAGGCGCAGACCGAGGCGAACCGGATCGTCGAGCACGGCAAGACGCAGATCGAGGCCGAGCGTCAGCAGGCGGTCGCCTCGCTGCGTGCCGAGGTCGGCGCTCTCGCGACCGGCCTCGCCGGGCGCATCGTCGGGGAGAGCCTCGAGGACGACGCCCGCCAGAGCCGTGTCGTGGAGCGCTTCCTCACCGAGCTGGAGAAGGCCGAGTGATGGACCTTCGTGGTGCGTCCGCCGAGTCCGTCGCCGCCCTCACCGAGCAGCTGAAGACCGCGGTCTCCGGCTCGGTGACGGCGGCGGCGACCGCGGCCGACTCGCTCTTCTCGGTGACGCAGACCCTGCGTTCCGAGCCGGCACTGCGCCGCTTCGCCACGGACGCCTCGGTCGCGACCGAGGCCAAGCAGGGCCTGGTGCGTGAGGTGTTCGGTGGCAAGCTCGACCAGCAGTCCCTCGACATCGTGGTCGGCGCCGTCGGCCGCCGTTGGACGCACGCCGGCGATCTCGCCGACGGTCTTCAGCGGCTCAGCGAGATCGCGGCGGTCCTCTCCGCGGGCGAGAACGGCGGCAAGCTGTCCGACGAGCTCTTCGCCGTTGGCCAGACCGTGGCCGGCAGCCCGGAGCTGCGTGACGCGCTCTCCGACCCCGGCCGGAGCGACGCCGACAAGTCGGCGCTGCTCGAGTCGCTGCTCGGCGGCAAGGCCCTGACGGCCACCGTCACCCTCGCCAAGCAGGCCCTCGCCGGCACGTACGGCACCTTCACCGCGGCGCTGTCGGCCTACCGCCGGCTCGCCGCCGACGTGCACGGCCGCTCCGTGGCCACCGTCCGGGTCGCTCAGGCGCTCCCGGACGCGCAGGTCGAGCGTCTCACCGCCGCACTCGCCGCTCAGTACGGCCGCCCGGTGCACGCCAACGTCGTCGTCGACCCGGCCGTCCTCGGCGGCATCCGGGTCGAGATCGGTGACGACGTCATCGACGGCACCATCGCATCCCGCCTCGACGAGGCCGGCCGCAAGCTCGCGGGCTGACGGCCACCAACGAACTTCCAAGAACGAGAGAGAAGGCATCTGAGATGACGGAGCTGACCATCCGTCCGGAGGAGATCCGCGACGCGCTGGCGAAGTACGTCGCCGACTACAAGCCGGAGGCTGCCAAGACCGAGGAGGTCGGCACGGTCGCTCAGACCGCTGACGGCATCGCCCGTGTCGCCGGTCTGCCCTCGGCCATGGCGAACGAGCTGCTGCAGTTCGAGGACGGCACGCTGGGCCTCGCCCTGAACCTCGACACCCGCGAGATCGGTGTCGTCATCCTGGGTGACTTCGACAAGATCGAGGAGGGCCAGTCGGTCCGCCGTACCGGCGAGGTCCTCTCGGTCCCCGTCGGCGAGGGCTACCTCGGCCGCGTCGTCGACCCGCTCGGCAACCCGATCGACGGCCTCGGCGAGATCGCCACCACCGGCCGCCGCGCCCTGGAGCTGCAGGCGCCGGGCGTCATGCAGCGCAAGTCGGTGCACGAGCCGCTCGCCACCGGCATCAAGGCCATCGACGCGATGACCCCGATCGGCCGCGGCCAGCGCCAGCTGATCATCGGCGACCGCGCCACCGGCAAGACCACGGTCGCGATCGACACGATCATCAACCAGAAGGCCAACTGGGCCTCGGGCGACCCGTCGAAGCAGGTCCGCTGCATCTACGTCGCCGTCGGCCAGAAGGGCTCGACCATCGCCTCCGTGCGTGGTGCCCTCGAGGAGGCGGGCGCGCTGGAGTACACCACCATCGTCGCCGCCCCCGCGTCGGACAGCGCCGGCTTCAAGTACCTCGCGCCCTACACCGGCTCGGCCATCGGCCAGCAGTGGATGTACGAGGGCAAGCACGTCCTGATCGTCTTCGACGACCTGACCAAGCAGGCCGAGGCCTACCGCGCCGTGTCGCTGCTGCTGCGTCGTCCGCCGGGCCGCGAGGCGTACCCGGGTGACGTCTTCTACCTGCACTCCCGCCTGCTCGAGCGCTGCGCGAAGCTCTCGGACGACCTGGGTGCCGGCTCGATGACCGGTCTGCCGATCATCGAGACGAAGGCCAACGACGTCTCGGCGTTCATCCCGACCAACGTCATCTCGATCACCGACGGCCAGATCTTCCTCCAGTCGGACCTGTTCGCCGCCAATCAGCGCCCCGCCATCGACGTGGGTGTCTCGGTCTCGCGCGTCGGCGGTGCCGCCATGACCAAGGCGATGAAGGCCGTCACCGGCTCGCTCAAGGTCGACCTCGCGCAGTTCCGCGCGATGGAGGCGTTCGCCATGTTCGCCTCGGACCTCGACGCCGCCTCGAAGCAGCAGCTCGCCCGCGGTCAGCGCCTGATGGCGCTGCTCAAGCAGCCGGCCTACTCGCCGTACTCGGTCGAGGACATGACCGTCTCGCTGTGGCTGGGCACCTCGGGTCGCCTCGACGCCCTCCCGACCGAGGACGTCATCAAGTTCGAGCAGGAGTTCCTGGACTTCCTGCGCAACTCGAAGCCGGGCATCCTGTCGGGCATCCGCGAGACGCTGAAGTTCGAGGACTCCACCGAGTCCGAGCTGGTCGCGGCCTACGACGCGTTCCTCCCTGAGTTCCAGACCTCCGCGGGTGGCTTCATCCACGCCGGTCACGAGGAGCACGCGCCGCTGGGCGACGAGGACGTCGAGCAGGCTCAGATCGTCAAGCAGAAGAAGGCGTGAGGCTGACCTATGGCCGTATCGCTGCGTGAGTATCGCGCGCGGATCAAGTCGACGGAGTCGATGAAGAAGATCACGCGCGCCATGGAGCTCATCGCTGCGTCGCGCATCATCAAGGCGCAGCAGCGGGCCAACTCGGCCGCGCCGTACGCCCGAGAGCTGACCCGGGCGGTCAGCGCGGTGGCGACGTACTCCAACGTCGACCACGCGCTGACCACCGAGCCGGAGACCCCGGACCGTGCCGCGGTGCTGGTCGTGACCAGCGACCGCGGCCTGGCCGGTGCGTACTCCTCCAGCGTCCTCCGCGAGGCCGAGAGCCTGGTGGAGAAGCTGGTCAGCGAGGGCAAGAAGGTCGACCTCTACATCTCCGGACGTAAGGGCGAGGCGTTCTACAAGTTCCGCGGTCGTCCCGTGGTCGACTCGTGGACCGGTCACAGTGACCAGCCCACGTACGACGTGGCCAAGGAGATCGGCGACACGCTGATCCAGGCCTTCCTGGCGGGTCAGGACGAGGGCACGGAGGGCGTGCACGAGGTGCACGTCGTCTTCACCCAGTTCAAGTCGATGCTGGTGCAGGAGCCGCACACCGTACGGCTGCTGCCTCTCGAGGTCGTCGAGGGCGAGGAGAAGCCGGCTGCCGGCGACGTCCTTCCCCTGTACGAGTTCGAGCCGTCGGCCGAGGCCGTCCTCGACGGACTGCTCCCGCAGTACGTCGAGAGCCGGATCTTCTTCGCGCTCCTCCAGGCGGCGGCTTCCGAGCTCGCCGCCCGGCAGAAGGCGATGAAGTCCGCGACGGACAACGCCTCGGAGCTCATCAAGAAGTTCACCCGGATCGCCAACCAGGCGCGCCAGGCCGGCATCACCCAGGAGATCAGCGAGATCGTCGGCGGCGTCAACGCCCTCGCGGATGCCAACGCTGCCA
>Ga0131853_10023167_pt1 | contig 11217 bp, 7 predicted proteins | sample TergutLab28metaG_FD_92764 | JGI IMG/M metagenome (GOLD analysis project Ga0131853, IMG submission 92764) | Labiotermes labralis P1 segment gut microbial communities from Petit-Saut dam, French Guiana - Lab288 P1 (version 2) (version 2) | ecosystem: Host-associated > Arthropoda: Insects >...
ATATTATGTTTTTCTAGGTTATGAAAAACTATTGTTTGCCCCGTGGTTATTGTTGCAACAAAATCGCTAGTAGCGTTTTTTGGATTCACACCAAAGCCTTGTAGTCCTATTTGAAAGTTAAATTGTTCTAGTTCCAGAAAATCTTCAAAATTGCTTATATTATTGTTAATTAATTCTACCATTAATCCAGTTATTCTGCTTCTATCAGCAAATGTAATTTGATTAATATTATTAAAGTTGTTTAATGATAGGTACAACCTGCCGTTTAACATATTGCTAACATTAATATTGGTTAAAAAATTGCTGTTTGCGTTAATATAAGTTAAATTGTGTAGTCTGCTTAAATTTAAACCTACTAAACTATTGTTAAACAAATTAATCTCTTGTAATGCTGCAAGGTGATCTAGCGATTCTCCAACTGTTGTTAAGTTGTTTACAGAAAGATTTAATTTTTGCAGCCTTGGCATATTTACTAAGTTAAATCCTGCCAGGTTTCTTATGTTGCGACCACTTAGATTAAGTTCTGTGGCAAACTCAAACATGTTTCTATAAACTCTTGTTGGTAAAATAAAGTCTGGATGCCCCATATACATATCTGCGTACACATTTATTAATGCAGACCGAAGTGCGGCATCGGTCATAACGTCTGGCGAAATGGCAAGCACATTGCTAAACACTGGTAAATTATCTGGTAGTTCTCTTTGTAAAGATTGTGTTTTTATAGTAACTGGTAAAACGTTTTCTAGGTTGTTATACGTATTATTGTTTAAGTTTGTGTTATATGAAAAATCTTGATTGTACACATTTACCAATTCATTTTGATGTGCGTGCGCGACATTTGTGTGCAATAGCCCGCTAAACACGCCTATTGCTAAACACAATGTTATTGCTGTTATCACATAGTTTTTAATCTTTAGCATAAAAACACCTCTTGCGTACTAATTATCCTTTAAATTTAGTATATCATATATTTATAAATTTTCTTAATACTATTGTTTGCTTTTTTAATGGCTTTTATTTATTAATCCACCATCATGATATATCTTTTTTATTTTTAATAAATAGCAAATACTGGTTAATTAAAAATCGCAAGATGGAGATTAGTGCAGCTTTCGTTTTTATTTAAAATTTGTGACGCAGGGGCTCGTACATCTAGCACAGGCCAAGGAGCAAGTTTTTAAAAAAGCGGAAGATGTGCTGATATACATCTTGCGCTTATATTAGTGGGGCGAATACTCGTAAGAGTTGTCCTATAACTTTTTCGTGCCATTTACGGTTGCGAATATCTCGTAAGTTAAGTAGTCGGCTGGAGTTTATGATGCTATCGAAATCGTATTTTATGTTTGTGTTGGTTTTAGAGTTTGATAATATTACGCCATTTTCGAAATGCAGATATAAGCTGCGGAATTCAAAGTTGGCAGTGCCTACAATGCTGATATCGCCATCGGCAATCATCATTTTGGCGCCCATAAAGCCTGGTGTATACTCGTAAATTTTTACGCCTGCTTTAATTAGAGTTTCGTAGTAGGACCTACTTAAATAAAATGCCCATTTTTTTTCTGGAGTAGATGGCATAATAATTTTAACTTCTACGCCACCTTGTGCTGCCATTTTAAGACTTTCTTGCATGTGTTGATCTATAATAAAATATGGTGTTGTAATATATAGATAGTTTTTTGCAGTGTTTATAATTTTTAAATAGATGTTTCTAGCAACTGGTTCGGCAGAAAGCGGACCTGTGCCATACGGCTGAACAAACTCTTTATTTTTGGTTGGAATTACTTCGGTGTAGTTTGGCACGTATTTTGAGAGGTCGGCTTGGTTGCCTGTGCTCATTCCCCAAACGTTAAAAAACATTACAACGTTATTCCAAACTGCTGGACCTATTATTTTAATTGCTGTATCTTTCCAGTATTCATTATTTTTATCTATATTGGCATATTCATCGCCAATATTAACGCCGCCTATGAATGATGTTTTACCGTCTATAATAGCTATTTTTCTATGGTTGCGATAGTTTGCAAAGAAATGCAATCCTGCGTCTACTTTGTTGAATGGAACGGCGTCTATTTTATGGTTGGCTAGTTTTTTGAAATATTTTTTGTCTGAGAATCCTCTGATGCAACCAAAGTCATCGTAGATAACTTTAATTTCCACGCCTTCAAGTGCTTTTTTGCGAAGTATTGCAAATAGTTCGTCCCACACCTTTCCTGGTTTTATGGTAAAGTATTCTAGTAGTATATATTGTTTAGCAGAGTTTAAGGATGCAAATAGATCTTTAAAGTATTCTTCTCCGCTTGGGATGTATAGCGATTGTGAGTTTTGGTAAACTGGCATGTTAGCAAAATTTGTTATGTAGTTATTTATGTTGGCCAATGCCTTATCGCTTTTATTTGCGCTTTCTATAAACTCGGTGTTTTGCTCTAGAAATTTTGAATTATTGTAAGTTATGTTTGCCCATTGTTTTTTTCGATTTTTAGCAGCCTTTTTTACTCTAGCATTAGAGTAAACTATCATGCCTAGAAATGGAAAGCTTAGCATTAGCAATAACCATAGTATTTTAAATATAATTGAGTCGCCGCTTTTGTTAACAATAATTAGTACTATAAGTGCTGCAAAAACTAGCATTGCTTCGTATATAAACCTGCCTACAAATTGATAAAACAAAATGTAAATGCCAATGTTTATAAGGAGTGTCAATGCTATTAAAAATTTATTTGAGATTAAAAATTTAAATATCCTTTTCATAGTCCTCTAAATATTGTTTAAATTTCACTACCACAATAATACCATAAATATACAATTTAAACAATAGTATTGAATGCAAATAACAGCAAATTTAAAGCTTTAAGTTATAGTTTTTTAGTATCAATAACTAAATTAATGGGACCTATCATCTTAGTTTCTATTTGCATGTGTGCGCCAAACACGCCTGTTTTAACTAAACCTGCCCCACTTTCTTTCACTTGATTTACAAGAGCGTTAAATAATTCTTTGGCTGTTTCAAACTCTCCTGCATGAGAGAAGTTGGGTCTGTTGCCATGAGTTAAATCTGCTTGCAGAGTAAAGTTGGAAACAATCAAAAAGTGGGCATTGCTATCTTTAGGATTTAAATTAATTTTACCGTTTTGATCTTTAAATTGCCTAGTTTTAATAAGCTTACTAGCTGCTAGATTAACGTCTGCCAAATTATCATCTCTGCCTATGCCCACAAATGTTAATAATCCGCCGCCAATCTCTGAGATTGTTTCATTTTCTACTGTTAGTTTGGCATGCTCTACTTGTTGGGTTACTACTATCATATTACAAAATCCGCCTAAAAATACTTTAATAAAATTATAACAGAAATTGTTGGAATATAAAAATATATCGCCCTATTCTTTTTCTCCTGTAACAATATCTGGGTTACTTGCATTAATGGTAAAATTTTCGGTTTGTTTACCTTTATTAATATTGTTATGCTGGCTTGATTTATCTGCCCCTTCTCCTATAGGTGTTGTATGATTACAATCCTCATTTAATTCTTCTACAGCATGTACAGTGCTTGGAACAACGGTTTTTAAATATTTGCTATATGCTTTTTGATTGGTTATTGCTTTGGATATTTGTGGGTACGTTGCCATTATAAAAACCTGAACAGCAAATAAAATATATCCCCAAGCAAGCGAGTAGTACCAACTTGCAGCAAACACTAAAATGTTTACAAAAATGGCTATTAAAGCCAATGCTGCCATCACTTCACATAAAGAAACATTTTCATAAACATCTTTAAATAAATTAATAATAGAAAAAATTATAATTAACAACAGCGCTAATATTGCCACTGACGTAGTTGCGTAATATACAATGTTGATAGGCACCGACGCACTGCTCTCAAACCCAAATTTCGGTAACGGCAAAACAATGGTGATTAAAGCTATTATGGCTAGCCCCAAAAAGATAGTGTTTAATAATTTTTTGTTCTTCATAAAAAGTCCTTAAAGGTTAATCTTTATTAATAGTTTATCCAAATCAATATATTTTAAAAATTAAAAAAATCTTTAGCTGTAAAATGCTAAAGATTTTTGCTGATTAAGTTAATTTATTTGAAGAGTTTAAAAAAATATACTAATTATAACATAGCGACAATGTATCTGACGAGCACCATAGTTGTCACTACAGCATGGTAAGAAAAACTTTCGGGCTGTCGAGGACGCCAGCCCCTACAACAGCGATAGAGCTAACGAGTTTTGGGTGTCGGGACAACGACCCCTACAAAATGGAACTGCCTCTATGTCTTTACCAGTAAGTGTATTCAACACCAATTGGCGACGGCCCCCTATAAAATGGAACTGCCTCTATGTTCATAAAAAGATGGCATTTACTACAAAATACCATCTATCAGGATAATGCACAGCTATAAGCATATGCCAACAAATCCAACGGACGACCATGTCTGGTCGGGGGTCGCCTCTACGAGCTTATTCACTAAATTCTTTATTATAAGTTGCCATGCAGTCCTGAATAACTTTTATTGCTTGCTCCCTGCCTCCACGATTAATAATGTTAACAACTTTATTTTCTAGCTGCTTATACACCTCTAAAAAATGTTCAAGTTCGTCAAATACGTGCTTAGGCAACTCGGATATATCTCTATAAGAATTATAATGGGCATCTCCAAAGGGAATTGCTATAACTTTTTCGTCCAACTCGTTTTTATCGTTCATCACAACCACGCCTATCGGATAACATTGCACCAAACTCATTTTGCTTATTGGTTGCGAACATAACACAAAAACGTCTAGCGGGTCGTTATCACCTGCTAAAGTTCTTGGAATAAATCCGTAATTCATAGGATAGTGTGTGGAAGTATATAATACGCGGTCTAGTATCATAAGCCCAGTATCGGCGTCTAGTTCATATTTGTTTTTACTGCCTTGCTCGATTTCTATACAGGCTATAAAGTTGGTAGGGGTTATTCTATTTTCATTAATGTCGTGCCAAATATTCATAATTTTCTCCTTAGTTGGTTAGCTTTTTAAGATAGTATTAACACAAAGCAAATGAATATTGCATAAATATTTTAGATTTAATTTTTTAAAAATGCAATAATTTATGTTTTTATATTAATACTAAGTATAGTATACTAGATTAGACATAATATTACATAATGGTTTGGAGGTAAAAGTAGTGGATGTTCAAACAATAAATTTAATCCTGATAGGTTTTGTATTGCTCTTTGCATTCTTTGGTGCATTTTGGGGATTGATTAGAGGATTAAAGAAAACAACTTTTAGGGGTGCGTGGCTAATAGTTACTGCCTTAATTCTATTCTTCATAACCCCGTTATTAACCCGTAGTATGATAAACGTTGATTTAAGCGGGCTGAATGTTGAGTATAACGGAGTTTATCTTACAACGTTAGGAGATTTCTTAAGCGGGTTATTAGCTAGTGTGGATCTTGGTGATATACTAACCCAAAATCCTATATTGTGGGATTTAATAACAATTCTGCCAACATTATTGATTAACACATTTTTATTTGTTATTTTATTTTGGTTTTTCAAGATTGTGCTTTGGCCTTTATGGGCGATTTTGGCGGCTGTTATATTTAAGAAAAAAGATAGTGCTGGAAACCCAAAAAAGAGACATCGTTTGCTTGGTATGTTAGTGGGTGTGTTTTGCGGATTATTTATTTCTGCAACTACTTTAATGCCGATATTAAACACAACTAATATAATGATGCAAATAGAACGTGAAACTGCTAATTCTAGCAATAATAACCAAGGCATAATATCTAGACTGGCTGGCGACAATGAGTTTATAAGCCAATTGTTAGCTGATTATGATAGTTTTGCAATTCATTATATTTATAGATTTACTGGATTAGAGTTTTTATCTAGAATTACTTATAACGGATTAAGCTCTACTACTATTAACGGCGAACGCGTGACTCTTGGCAATGAAGTTAAGAACGCTGTTATTGCTGCATCATTAATATACGATTTAGCTAACATGGACTTTGATAATTTAAGCAAAGAGTTAATTGATGAAGTATTAACTATTTCCGATAGATTAATAGATGCTGTGTTTAACATAACTTCTGTTAGATTGGCTGGCACCGACTTATTAACTTATTTCCTAGACGGCATGACTAGTGGCGAAGACTTTATAGTTTCGTTGCCATCTACTGATAATGAAACATTAGATCATTATATTATTGAAGCATTACGTGCGCTAGAAACTATAACTTTTGGCGATTTACGAGACGATTTAAAAGCACTTGTTCATTCTGTAAGAATATTAAACAATGCTGGTGTATTACAAGCTGTAATTGATGCTGATAGTGCAAATTTAGAAAACATTCAGCATATCACTGTCCTTGCAACACCTGCCGTGGTTAATGAGTTTGTAGACACTTTAATGGGTATGAGGCTAAACGCTGCACTAGTTCCGTTAATGTTTAGTGCTATGGTTGACTTAGCTGCTGAGGCATTAGATGTAGTTGGATATGATTCTGAGTTGAATGATTTCTCTGCTGAAAATTTAAAAGCAACTTTTAACAACATTTTAAATATTAGCGTTGCAATTATAGGTTCTTTAGATTCAACTTTTGATTTTTATGTAACACGCATGACTTTAATTAAGTCGGGTCAATTATTAGACACCCTTAGAAATATTGGCGGATTGGCAGAAGCTAATTATATGGCATTCTTGACTCGTGCAATTGATTTTGCTGATGAGCAAATTAATGAGTTAATTGATCAAAATAATGGAGATTTGGAACTTCCTGTTTCTATCTTAAACAATATTCAAAATGTATTACACAACTTAAAAGAGATAACTAGTTTTGAAACTGAGTTTACAATTATTGCTGATGCTTTTGATGATGTTATTATGTTAATAGAAGCAATCACCGACAATAGGGTGTTAAATTATGCTGGCGTGGGAAGAATTTTAGATGCTATACAACAAACTACTTTATTTGGCTCTGAGTTTATATCAATTTTAGAAAATGCGTTAGACTTTGTTGCTGATAATATTTCTACCGACCTATTTGATGTAGCAGATATTATAGATACTATTAAAACCAATTTAAATCAAAGTATTATTTGGGAAGTAGAAATTCCTCAATTTGAAGCATTAATAAACTTTGTACAAAACTCAATGGCTAATGATGTTAACTTTATGGAAGATATTGCTATACTATTGCCTCAACTTGGTGATATTTTAGACAGCCTAGAAGACTCGCAGGTTATTGGAAATGCAATTCCTCAGATTATTTATGGTGTATTTAGTTCTATTAGCGATAATCTGGATGCTGCTCTTCCTGTAGCGTTTGCGCAAGTAATTGATGGAATAAAACAAAACATTTTAACTGCCCCAACTTTACCTAACTGGCATGGTTGGAATACAGAGCTAAGCTATTTGACAGCGTTAGCGGAAATTGCAGTTAGTGATAGTGCTGTAACAGATGAAGATATACTAGCAGCGTTAGATATAGCTAGTGGTAGCATGTTATTAACCAGAGATGTAATTGTTGATATGCTATCTAGTATTATTGATGATATGGTAGGCGACGGCATTTTAGATGTTCCAACGGCCATTATCGATCAAATTAAAGCTAATTTAGTTCATGTTACAAGTTTTGTGAATGAATGGAATTATTTAAATAGTTTTATTGATAACTTCTTAGATATGTTACCAAGCACAGGCAACTATGCTGGCTTTGAGTTTTATGCAATTGGGCAAGAGTTAGACTCTTTACAAAACAGCGTGTTGCTTGGCAATGTGCGCATCTCTATTATGAATATGATTTTAGATGAGTTTGCAAATGCTATTCCTAGCAATAATGTTACTAATAACGTAAACTTAGAGGCAAGCATAAAAGCTAACTCCAATACATTTGTAACTACTAATAGTGCCTCTACTACTGTGTTTGAAGATGTGTTTGTAGCACTTGATGATGCACTTGCATTATTATCACAATTAGCAGGTATTACTGTTAGCAATTTAAATGCTATCGTTGTTGGTACGACATTAAATGATTTATCTGACAATGTTGTTGTTGGTGCTGATACTACTGCCGAGTTAGCTGTTGCAATAATTGATAATTTGGGCTCTGGCCAACCAGCTGCTGTTGTAGATGCTTTAGATAACATTAAACAAGATATTACAAGCGGCAACTTGCCAGTTAATGGTTATGTTGGCATATTAGAAAATGTTGAAACTGCTTTATCTTTGTAAAGATTAAAATCTTTTGTATTTAAAATTTACAAAAACACAAATATCTTTTCAAAATTATTTACTTTTTTAAAAAACTGAGCACTATTGCTCAGTTTTTTAAAATCTTGTATTGACAATTTGTTTGTAAAAAGTGTATAATAAAAATAAATTATTATTTAGCATACAAAGAGGTATTTTTATGAACAATATGATATGCAATATAGATACTAGCCAAGTTAACGAAAAGCTGGCAGAAGAAGAGCGTGATAAAGCAATTAATAAAATTAATGCTGCTTATACACAATATCCATCAGGGGGAGCTAGGTTTGTTAACACTTTAGTAGATGCTGCAATGCCATATTCATATAGCTTTTATGAAGAGCCCCAATATAACAGAGGAAGGCTAGAAGCTCTCTTTGCAGAATTTTCGTCAGAACATGAGGATCTAAACAAGCCATTACTGTCCCCTAAAATTCTTGCCTTTGCCGTTAAGGCTATAGTTCAGCTTTCTTCAAAAAATAATTTTGAACATGTCTCAGATCAAATTGGAACTTACCATAGGAATAAAGAAATGCAAGAACACGAAAGCACTGTTGCCATGATTGAACAAGCCCTTGTGCTTTGCTCTCCAAATGGTCTTGACTATTTCGACAAGAAACTTTGCTGGCGTTCTGGATACATGATTAACGCTATTGAGGATGTAAAAAACTCAGCAACAGAACAGTCCTTAACATTAATACGACAATTGCCAAACGGGCATTATGAAGATAGAGCTCTAATTGCACAAAATGATGTTGGTATGAGATTTAATAAGAAGTAACATTTGCTGCTAAAAAAACTAACATAGTAAAGTTTGCTATGTTAGTTTTTTCATCAAGCAGTGATGATTTTTTGATAATATTATTTATGAATCTCTCTTTTACAACATTTAAATTCCATCACATTGATTAAACTTTCAGAAAAGAATTATTGTTTATATTTGAACAAATTAAGCTATACCTTGCTTATTTGCCTGTTAGGATATAGTATTTGGAGTAAAGCTTATTCCGCCATCTAATAGTTCTATCATAATTACTGTATCGGATTCGTCGTAAGCTTTTCTGAACACTGTATATGCAGCTTCCCTTGCCAGAAAGGAAACTATTTCCGTAAATGAGTATTCTTGATCACCCATTGGAAATAATTGATTTATAAAAGCTACTACATCTGTATTTTCTTGCCCTGTTAGTTGGTTTATTGTAACTTGTGTAGATGTTATTTCTATAATATTTTCTATTACTTCCACAACACTTATAGTGGTTATAAAAGCTCGCTCTGGAAACTGTGGTAAAATATCATGAATTTCACTAGCCACTTTTGTAAAATCTAGCTCAGTAACATTACGTAATTGAAACCTATTATCCTCTAACTCAGTAATAGTAAATTCTCTTATTTCAACAACATCAAGATTAACCACAGCATTTAAAAAAGCACCGAACTGCCTATCGCTTAAAGCTAGAAATCTCTCTAATGTAACCGTTGCATCATTACTGCTAATGTCTACCAACCCGTCTTTATCAAACACGTCAAATCCTGAAGCATTGGCAGCGGCTACAAAACTATCAAAATCGCCCTGTTGAATAGGATTAACTATTAATGTTGCCATATTTACTGGCCTGTTAAGCAAGTCTACGTATCTCATTAATCTACGCAACTCTTCATCTAATGTTTGCATCACTTGATAAATTGCAAAGCCTATAATAGTTAGCACTATTGCTACAACCCCTAATGTAATTAGCGCTCGCGTTAGCGTTTTTTTGGAGTTTTTATTAGGTTGCGAGTTGTTATTAATTTTGTTTTGCATCTCGTAATTGGAAAGTTTCATGTGTTCCATTTATTACCTCATTTTTAGTATCGATAAAACATTAATGTTGTTAAAAGATTGTTCATGTTGTCTTGCTTCTTAAACAAGTATTTTGTAGAAATTGTTTTTATTAAACTACTCTATTAATCTAAGTTGTAATCTTTGTTCCTTTTATGAATTTGAACTAAATACAGCAATTATAATTGCAAGAATTACTAATGCAGAAATTATATGTATTACGCAGCCAAACGGCCTTGGCCTTAATCGTCGTCGCCTTCTTCTTCCCAATTTTATTATACCGCCTTTACTACTTACTAGTAGTATAAAGCCAAACGCATAAAATTGTCAAACGCTAACGATATATATGTATTAGTTTTTACAAATAGCTAAAGTATTATTATTTAGTTACTGCCTTTGTTTTGCTTGGTTTTTATAGGCTTTATTGTATATACTTTAATATATAACAAAACATTCAGGCATTACAAGCATCAGCAATGTATGCTTTACACGAAATTTAGCCTTTACAGGAGATATTATATGAATAAAGTTGTTTTAGTTGGTTGTGGAAATGTTGGCATGGCTTATGCCTATGCCCTAATTGCTAGCAATAATAAAGTAGACGAGTTAGTGTTAGTTGACATTAATTATAAACGTGCCTATGGTGAATCGTTAGACTTATTGCATGCATCTGCTATATCACCTAGAAAAATTAATATAAAAGCCGGAACTTATGCCGACTGTGCAGACGCTACCATCGTATGTATTTGCGCTGGCAGAAACCAAGAAGAGGGCGAAACACGAGATGATTTAATTGACAAAAATTTGTGTGTATTTAAAGCCATTATTGGTGAAATTAATAAAACAAATTTTAACGGAATTTACTTAATTGCAACAAATCCGTTAGATGTTATGACATACGTCACATTTAAATTATCGGGCTTACCTGCTAATAAAATTATTGGAAGCGGCACAACACTAGAAACTGCTAGGCTAAGATATTTGGTTAGTGAAGAGTTAGACATAAACCCTAAAAACATTCACGCTTATGCTATTGGTGAACATGGCGATAGCGTAACCGTTGCTTGGAGCAGCGCTGTTATTGGCTTGCGCTCGGCAACTAACTTTTTAGATTTAGAAACACGCAACAAAATTTTATATGATGTTAGAAA
>Ga0131853_10023169_pt1 | contig 11217 bp, 5 predicted proteins | sample TergutLab28metaG_FD_92764 | JGI IMG/M metagenome (GOLD analysis project Ga0131853, IMG submission 92764) | Labiotermes labralis P1 segment gut microbial communities from Petit-Saut dam, French Guiana - Lab288 P1 (version 2) (version 2) | ecosystem: Host-associated > Arthropoda: Insects >...
TGTAAACACAGTCTAGTGCTCCTGAGGATGGGCGAAATTATCGCCCGAAACATGTTGAGCTGATTGAAATTATTAATAAAATTATTATTGTTGCATCTAGTTGGCTGTTTATATTATTGTATTGGTGATGCACGGTCACACAAACATCAAAGCAGGTATTATGTAACGACATGCCAACATATGGTACTTCCGTTGTGTTTGTTGCGGCATCCGACATCACGTTTAACATTACAGTAATAAAACTGTAATAGTAAAGGACCGATTACTAAGTTTAAAAATTATTACAACACCATCGGTAACATGTAAAATGAACAGTTAAAAGAAACTCTGCTATACTCTCTAAACCCTTTTTTTAATTTGTTACCTATAATGTTATAATTATTTTTAAACTTAGTAATCGGTCCTTTACTATTACAGTTTTATTACTGTAATGTTAAACGTGATGTCGGATGCCGCAATAAACACAACGGAAGTACCATATGTTGGCATGTCCTTACATTATACCTGCTGTTTGTCTTGTATAAGGGCCTGAAGATGGAGTGATTTAGTCCGAAACATGTAGCCAAAACGTATGAAAGAGAATATAAGTTGTGTTTTTACTGACTGTTTATTCTTTTTCATGTATTGGGTTTATAACACGACGGGTTGTGTTCTGTTAGGCATTGAGTGTTCAGCTGTTGAGCAGTTGAAGGTGCACATGCTGGAGCAGCTGGTTTGAGTGCACTTTGGGATGTGCGCCTCTGTCCGCCTTATGATTTGTCCTATGATGGTAAATACCACCCCAATCATTTACTGCCTCAGTAAATTGCTGAGGTTGTACTGGCGTGTGGGTGGTCAGATCAAAGAAAATTAAGTGGGCGGTTCATATTGCACGGATGGAGAGAAGCACATACGGAATTTTGCTTGGAAAATCTGAATGAAAGGCAGTGTCATATAAGCAAAGGAAAAAAATCCCTGTACAAGCCAGGACAGGCCCTGAGGGTTTCAGAAGCTTGAAGCTCACATATTTCAAGACAATCAGACCATGAAGGTGGTAAATTTGTCAGCCCTACTCACAGGCCGCCTTTACTCCCCAGGAAATATTTCTGGTACTCTTTGATGTCAGAAGATGAGTCGACCCCACTGCCATAGTGCGGCCGGAAGGATGACGTCAATGAAAAATTCCAATGACAATCGAACCCGCGTACTTCCGGCTTGTAGCGCAGGGCCTCAACTAATTCCGCCACCGCGTGCCCCCAGTAATATATATGTATGCATATTATTTTAATTATGAACGTGTTATTATCCATATACATTACATGATATCAGTCGCAAAAGCGTTATATTTTACAACAGGGAAAGGGTTTCAGTTTTCGTGTTTTTGAAACAAATGGCGACGGAAATTCCCATTAATTTACTCCTTACTGTGATATGTATCTTTTCCGTCAATTCGTAAGAGACGTGGTCATTTCGAAGTTTTGTGATCCTCAGTCTTGGACAGTATAAAGGTCGGTGCTCAGAATTTGACAGTACAAGATTTCATGTGGGGTGTAAGCTGTCTCATGACTAGCTAACACATGATATGGCCGATTGCGTAGTAATTGGGAGCCGGCCAACTGAGCTTCACGTATAAGCAATACTCCAGTTCAGTAGTTTGAAATACACAATCATTCTACAAGAGGAGTCGCTGCTGGTCTCTGACCTCACCATCTCCATCATTGTAATCAACGTTACCATCCAGGACCACATAGATAATCAGCGGTGCGGCTGCCTTGGCATGTTCTCCAGTTAGTCACACAATAAACCACATATCAAACAGCCACTTATCGACTAACCTGCGACATGTAAGTTTACTGAATCCAGACCTGCTCCGACTATATTCTTCTTTGCATCATCCTACCGCTCGCAGATCTGACAACCCAAAGGGGATCGATCATCACCCGGGATAAAATAACAGCTTGAAAAATCTGGGCATATATGGGAGATTAGTACTAAGCTAGATCTTCAAGAAACTGGGCAACAGAATGTGCGTTGGATTCATTTGGTTCGGGACACGGAGCAGTGCAGCCTGGCTTTCATATTATCGGAATTTCTTGAGCAACTGAGGAAATATTAGCTAAGAGCTCTGTTGCATCGAGTTGGTTAGAACTGGCCTGAGTGCCTAACCCTCCAAAGCAGCCAACGAAAGAAGAGAAGACTAAGAGAAGAATAGGAATTAGAAGAAAAAACACAAATGAAAACAAAAGAGCTAGGGGACGGAGCTTGGAATAGGCCAAGCAACAGAAATAAAGCAGAAGATGTTGAAGTATAAGGGAGTGCAGATGATGCGACAAAGAGAAGCGCAAAACGGAGGCGAAGTAGATCTAAAGGATAGCGGAAAGTGAAAAAATGATCATAAGACGAACAGAAGGAATGAGAGAACACGAAAATGCAGCGCAAGCTGGAAGAGTCAAGGCAGAAAAAGAATCAAAAGAAAGAGGTGCCAGAGACATAAGAAGGAGAAGACGCAATAACAGAGAAGCAACAAATCGAAAAAGAAGAAGGTATTTAACTGTGTTGTACGCATATGATTGGGCACCGCTCCATCGCGGATTCAAGCAAAGTGTGGCCTCATGGCCATCAACGTAACAGGCGACATGAGCATCGCTATCGATTATATCAGTAATATTAGAAGTGTTACAGTATTTACATAAGGTTTATGTGGATTGTGGTTCGTGTAGAAATCCCGATTCTAAGAGCCGCAGCAAAATTTAGACTGTATATGAAGTTCAGGTCAAGCTGTGGATTAGAACAACACCATAGAGAATACGGCATCATCTCTCGAGTTGTTTTAGTGTCCGATTTTATCGTATTCACGGTCACTTTAAGAGCCAGCCAGTTCCAATTCCCTCGTTGTGTTGTAGAGTGGGAATACCAGATTCTACAGGAGCTAAGGATGCTTCAAATACAGCGATGTCATAAATGGTTGGACACCGTCTATTTTATGAAATATGCCTAACTCTATAGCGCAGAGATCTTATGATGAAGTAAATAGTCACTGGTTTGGTGAATAAATTCACTGGCTTCACGGAATCGAAAGTTCAGCTACTGTAGTGAATAGTTCATTCGTGGAACCAACAAACGCAGCTTTAATATATACAAATAAAATAATAAGTCACTTCTACATGTTTCAGCGTCATTTACGCAGTCCTCAGGCAGCTTTCTACCAAGATTAAAACTTGCTAAAATATAACAGATTGCAAAAGTAATTCATATTATATTGCCGTATTCTTGCAGGTAATGTAAAGCATGTCGGTTTCACAAAATGTGATTAAAAGAATATTTTTAAAGTAAAATATATTAGAGCAATAAAAAAGTAATATTTATGAAGCCGTTTTCGCTGAATATGGTTAAAGAATTGTATGTTGCTCTGTTGTGTTTTTTCTTTATATATAAACATCTAATTTATCTTCGATCCCTTATGGATATCGTCCCTGTATGATGCGAAGTGAGTGACTCAGTTGATGGAATGAGGAGAATGCATGACACGTGTCGAATGGGTCAAAAGAGAAAAGCATACAAAATTCTGCTGTTGCAGTCTTGTGGGAACAGACCTCCTACGAGCTCTACGTGTAACGGGAGGACAATATGAAAATGAGTGTTAGCAAAATTAAGTTTGAAATTGTAAGTGGGTATGAACTAGCTGAGGACAGGATATGCGGACTTTTATGGGTAAAATAATGAACTTCCCTGTTGCATAAAAGTAGGGAATTACTCAAGAAGTTGTGTAAATATGTATCTAGCAAGGAAGTCGCGAATTAGTGAAGGAAGAAAGAGGAGCAAGCCGAAATTGTGGATGGTAGGGAATAAGTGCAAAAAAGTACGCATTGCATAAGAGTTCCAGGCCGTTTTCTCCTTTTTTGTTTAGTCTTGAAAACTGTATGATTTATCGAAGCAAGCGTAATTTGAACGAAAGTTTACACCATCGTCCCATTCAGTTTTATTTCCATCATGTGCGAACTAAGCTCGAGATGAATGTAGAAACGCGTGCAGTCTTTCACGTAAAACGCCTCCTATTATTTCGCATTTTAAATACACTTGGAACGAGGAGACCTATTTTAGTTAAAAGTCCCCAGTATCCAATATCACATTACTCTTATGCTTATAGGCAGACAGATAGCAATTTTAATAGAAGCTCCACAAGGATTCGAATGCGCCTACGAAAGAATGAATTATATGTGACGTAGTAGGAAGCCCCTCTTCTTTATATCAGGCAGTACCCTGAAGAAATAAAAAAGGGGGGCAATTTTGTGGTAGCAGGTGCCAATTTTGATCAAGAGACTTTCTGAACGCATTGCAGTCCTTTGAGCAGCGAACTCATACGCCGGCTCACAAGAAATGTGAAACCAACCAAAAGGAACGCGTCCTGGACTGCTACGTCACTTTTCACTCGAAACCGGACACTCAGTGACGCGGGAATGAAATGGGAGTCGTGTGCCGAGAAGTGTTTACAACTGTAACCACAGCCAAGCTCATTGTACTGTACATAAATAGCGTTGCTTTTGTCGTTCCAATCTTCACGCCGACTAACTTTACAAATTTAAAAAAAAAAACTAAAGACATTGATATATCTGTGTGCAGTGTTCTGTAGTGTTGGCTTCATAGGTTATGTTTGCAACCTCACCGATTCCAGCCGTTGCAATGTGAGTATTTTCAAATCATAAAATATGCTTCACACAGTTTTAGTAAACGTGTCCGTGACCACTTACCATTTTACGTATCAAAATGTCGCCATATACATGTTTCTTTGATTTCGAAAGGCAACACGGGGGAAGGTGTTGGGACGTTAGGTCAGTTTGTGGTTTTGATTTTTCTGTGTGAACAGGAGTTTATGTGGAAAAGTTCAACTGCTGTATGCTGTTGCCCATTTATATGATAATTGATACATAGTGTTTACTTTAATATTGCTATATATATAGCAGTAATCATATATATATATATATATATATATATATATATATATATTTGATTACTGGTGGCACTGGAACAGGAGAAAGTAAAGTGACCCAATCTACAACATGTTGTACCTTGGGACAGAAGAGAATGGTAAAGAGTAAGCATATTTTTTATATTTTGAATGGATACGCAGCCAACTGAAGTACCAAATACCAGGCAACTTATATCCTGAGGAACAGAAAGATTAATAACAGAAGAAAAGTGTATGCAGTTAATACTCATCCCGTAATATTAACTTAATATAACTAGAAATGTAGAACAAAATGTGGAAGATAAGCTATATTCATCTTAAAGTTAAATTACATGTAATTACATATGTTTTACATAGCTATCCCCAGATGCACAATGTCTTCTGTAAAACTGTAATTTCTTTGGCATGGTCATCATTATCACTAAATTCTGCATATGGAATCTATTCAGTCTTTTCTTCAAAGCTGTTTGCAGTAACCAAATCCTTATTTACAATTTCTTTTTCAAATGTCCCAGAATGTACAATTTGGCCCCTTTTAGCTCTTTTGTTTACAATTTACCTTTTTCTGGTGTGTCTGTGAGGGTCATTATTTTTCCACGCTTTTTCCCCCAGGTTTTCTTGGTCGAATTTTGGCACGGGTTTTATTATTTCAGTGGATAATTCTGTATTCCCTGTAAGTCCAGCTGTTGTTTCTTCTTGATTGTGCATTGTGTCGTTCTGTCACCTGACACTAAGGCCTGTCGGTGACGTTTGATGAGAGGAATTCATCTTCATCAAAAACATTACATTTAGGGCAGGGTTTCCTGTTACATTAAATTTTTTTTCGATTTTATGTTTGGTAAATGCCTTGCTGACAGATTTTGCAATAATGCCTATAACATCCGAGTTTGACAGCATCCAGTCATTAAGGCAGGTATAGTAATATGCTTTACATGAACCAAAGACAGTGAATTTCTCTGTCCTGTAACTTACGTGTTGTACGGGGTAGCTGTGTAAGCATGAAATTCACAGTTTATTTTGCCATGCTAATAGTGGGAATTCATGATTGTCTAAAATCAAGAGAACTGGATCTTCCTTACAAGGCCTTTAAAGTGCGATAAAATGCTTCAGGTTGGCCAAAACGAGACAGTCATCTGACCAACCTCTTGGGTTTATACTTTATAAAAATTCCCTTCAGTGAATTAAGTGTTTAAGTCCTTCACAGACCATTTTGCTTAACTGTGCCGCAGGAACGGTCCGTTAAGTTCCCAGCCGATCTCGCGGGAAAAGCTTTGCCCATTCATCTTCATTTTGTCAATATGTGTTCACCTTTTTGCTGAACAGAGAATGTGCAGCAGGGTACTTTACACTCACATCTACACAGTCGTACTGGTCTTTTGTGCGTTCTTCACATACAATGCATGAAATGAACTCTCAATCGGGAGGGGTTGTTTTAGTTTATCCATCACCCGGTACATTTCACCGGAACTCTTATTATTTGTTGTTGCATCCTGCTGTGTATACTATAAATAATGTGTTGTAATTTTCCTATTCCTTCTTTGGCAAAATAATAATTATTTTATTCAAGTCTTCTGAGGTATGACGCCATGTCGATCAATGCAATTATGTAAAAATCTACACGATATTATATCCCAGAAGACTCGATTCTACATTGACACTGCTGTAAGAACGTAAAATATCGGATAATACTTGATTATGCTCTAAGTATATATTTTGGAATTTTCCATGCCATTATTAGGGCTTAAGTGTACAAAATTGTTAACTATTTTGTTTTTATTACATACTAAAACTCAAATAAAACCATGATATACCAGAAACGTGTATTTGCCTTATATAATGTATTTTTAGCGCGCTTTAAAATATCTTACGAATTAATAGCGCTACTGGTGCCATTTTTATTAACTTTTAATTTCTAGGCATTTATCCGTTTTTATTTACATTGTTGTGATCTTACAGCATTAGTCTATATTTGTTTACATTTCATTTATCGCAACTACGAATGAAAATGAAACACAAAGAAACATATGTAGCAGTAGGCACAAACTAATTGGGCAAAAGGAAATAGAAATTACAAGTTTATAGAAAAAAACAAGGAATTGATGATATGTAATCATATTTATGTTAAAAGTACTGAATAAACGCATTATAAATAACAGTTGCAGTAATCTTAGTAATTGACCAACTAAATGCACAAGTTCTTGTTTTATAATAAGTTTATTATATTCATGTACATGTTTCGAACACTGTTGTGCTCGAAACATGTACAGAAATTTAATAAACTTATTATAAAACAAGAATATGTGCATTAAGTTGGTTAACTGCTAAGATTATACTGAGATGCACGGTCAGCAAAACATAAAAAAACAGTTGCAGGTTTCTAATCACTGAATATTTTAATGCGAACTATAGAGTAACAATACAAAATTTCCCCTTTTTTTTTATTTTACGTCTTATGATGCGTTGAGACAAGCCGCTCATTTCTAATAAAGTACAGTCGAACTTGGTTATAACTTCATGAAAGGAATTTTTCGCCGTTAAAAACGAGTGCCGCTCAAACCGAGGACTGTAGCCTTATCGTTCACAGCAAGAAATTATTTGTTACCGCAGAATATCTGACGCTTTAGACGAGGTGTTGTATAAATCGATGTCTTTACAACCGGATTCTATTGTTCTTGATTTCAAACTTTCGCCGTGCTCTGAATGTTGTATTGCTTTCTTCTGGGTAATTCCCCGGCATCTGAATTTTTTATGCCGACGTTTCGAAACACTCTGTCCATTCCATTTTCATAGGTAGGTAGGTATGAAGTATTCTGTTGTTGTTATGTCATTTTATAGTGAATGATTTTGTTTTCAAGAAAAAGTTATTTTGTGCAGAAATTGCACTTTTGTTATTATTTATAGATCTACGGGTACACTACACACACACACACACACACACACATATGACAGATCCCCCCAAAATTTAACCATCCTGTGAGCTAACTATGTAGGGAAATGTAGTCAGTCACCAGTTACAGTTGTAAAGTGTTGTGATTTTGGGCTCTGACAGTCCTGCTTGAACCAATCTGTCACCTTTCTTCTTAAGTATTGCTACTGTTGGTACCATACATTTTATCAAAGCTTGAGACATAAACTTATCATTGATTGGAACATGGGGTTTCTTGTTTATTTCAACATTTCAAGAACAGTATTGTCTGCTGACAGAAACACAATAGCCAGTGGCCTTACTTGAGTGTTATATTATTAATGAGTCTATTGTGTCTACTTCCCGTTACTGGTCCCTGTACTCAACTTCCATTTTGGTCAAGTAATCGTATTCTGAAGAGATTTGGAGATGACATAAGCTGTGCCTTTGTTGGACTACAGAGAAAGGTCATTAGAGATGGCTGAAGCGCGGTCATAACAAGACAAAGTGGGAATAACGTCTTTTGTTTAATCCGTGTTGCGTCACGAAGAGCTGACATAAAATGACAGCCACTCTGTGCCAACATCGCAACCCTATACTTTCGCTTCTATTGATACGTTCAAGTTGTCGATAGATGATTTATTAGACCATGGAATGCACGAAGAAAGATGTAATATATATATACATATACATATGTGGTGACAAATAAGCCGTACTCCTAACTGAAACATCTAGACCCTCAATATTTTCGAACATTTATATTTATGTAATTCCCTCATAATAAGAAACCACATTTGCCAGTAACTCTGACTGCACACAGAACTGCTTATATTTTGTTTCCCTCGCAGCCTAGCAACAGCTATAATTTGGAATTTTCCCGAGTAGAATTTCCCCGTATCCTAGAAACGGCCCAAGTTTAGGTTGAACAAGAATGATGGGGTTTCCTGTGAGTGGGGTTTCCTTGTACTTCAGTAGTATTGGAAATATGGATTTTCCACGAGCGATGGTGTTTACTGGCATTATAGACACGTCTGTAGGTTCAAGTCATTAGACCCCAAACTTACTTTAAACGAAAATTTTGGGTTGTTGCCCACTGGCGCTCCTATTGAATGAATTATGTCCTCAAAAGTGTAGAAGTCTCTGATTTCACTCAGAACACCGAGCTGCAAAACACCTACCAACTTGACAGTTGATGGATGTTCTGCACAGGCTCAAGCTTTCGAATGCCTTAACGGCCCTCACGCCTCGTGCAGTGTTCTCTAGTTAGGTCATTTACAGCCAAAGGAATTTATATCCATGAGCCTGTACAGGTTTTGAACCTGAATCGCCGGTCCATTTCAAGACTTGAACCTGAATTGCCGGTAACACAGTGGTAATATTTTGTGGTTTTCCTGAGGTATGTTCGATGCTCGTATGTCGTAGTTTAAGCAAAGCATTTCTAATTTTCGAAATAGAGTAAGCGATAATTTCCAGTGGTTGTCTCATCATTACGAACAACGTTTTCATCTGCATGTTTCCGCTGTCGTCTTCCCCCCCCCCCCTTCAAGATACAGAGCGGGACGTTAGGGAGGACACTGCGAGTTCCACCGAGCAATGACCGTGTGCGGCACAGAAAACATATGCCGTGTTGGTTCTCCCCATGAGACGAATTTTTCTGGCCGACAAAATGACGGACCCTGCGGCTAACCAGCTAAACATAATCCTTGTTTCGAACGCTCACTCAGTCACTTTCTCTTTGCAGATTGTTACAGCTGAACACCAGTAACACGATAGCGAAGAGTGAAAATATAACCCTTTGCAGTCCAAATTACTGTCATGAATTCTGACTGGTCGAAATTAATTTCCCAGAAAATATCTAAATTTCGAATTTCAAAAGTAGTCATTATATGGCAGGAGTTTAGGAAGACGCAAAATAAAACGCTGTAAAATAGAGCGTCGAGTTGAGCTCGACATCGGACCTGTATAACGGAAAGTGCTTTCGAGATAAATTCGACGTTTGGCCAATAAGGGTTAATCCTTCCGGTGCAGATACATTTCTCATATGTTCATTTTGCATTAATCTCACGCTTTCTCTTTTATTTTCCACCAAGCAGTCCCCTAAATGACCTTCTGACTGAAATTTTTTAGGGAGATTTCATTTTTTTTATTCCAATTGCACGCCGGGTTCATCGTAAATATTATGAGATTCGCAAAAACCATGGAAGTTCTTATTTCGAAATATTCTGAGTCCCCAATGCAGTCACCACTATCCGTAACCATTGTTTTCAGACATTTGAAATTTCGCTATTTCAAATAAAGACCGACGAGTGAACACACACATATTATTAACACCACTTTATTACAATATATTACTCCAACATGTTTCAGTGGTGTTAATAGTATATGTGCGCACCTGTCGGTCTTTATTTGAAATGGTGATATTAGCGCACATATAAGAACAATATAAAATTTGAAATCCGTTTTTCTCTCTTGTTTCTTATGAATTAATTGTTGGGTTATTTAAATAAGATATGTTAGCTGGCATGGTAATAGCGTCGAATTAAGGGACGAATTTGAATAATTAACCTTTTAAAGCCTACTGGTTATATGATGCACTAACAGGTTTAACATTCAAGAACTGTACATTATGCCCACATTTCATGTGTTTTGTATTTATCCCAGAACAAAAAGCGAATTCTGCCCCATACAACGTAAATTGGTCGGTTTTTATAACCGAGATGAAAAGTGTTTACAGCGCGGTATGGGCTGGGCCTTTAAAATAAAGCAGTCTGCGCTTCGTCTTTAAAGGTTTAACTTAAAATAATACTCTTGCTTCAAACAAAATTCATTATTTGAGAGAAGTGCCCCAGGTTTTGTCACAAGGGACTGGGGAGATTCCTGAAAAACTTTATTAAAGCTAGTTTATCTTCTGGACTAATTAAATCTGGGATTTCTCGAATGAGAAGAAGAAGTGTTAACCACTAAACCAAAAGGCACGGTGAGACAGAATCCTGTTATTACTAATGGGGTGCACGTAGGATGAGAATGTTTAACATATGTCATAAGCGTAGGAACAAAAGCATCTCAAGACAAGCACAGTGTGAACCGGAAGTCATGGTGCACCTGGCCCACAAACGATGGAACCTCCTCGTTTCCTAGTATTAATATTAAAACAGCCTCAATCTGAGTGATAATGGGTTACTTGACTTGCGGCACAGGGGGGTCAGATCCAACATTATTTTTTAAACTTAAGTATTATAAATATAGTTTATTACTGTATAGGAACTCTCTGAATATACTTACCGTTCGGGGCAGGAGCACAGTGAAGTTTATTACTGTATAGGAACTCTCTGAATATACTTACCGTTCGGGGCAGGAGCACAGTGAA
>Ga0131853_10023170_pt1 | contig 11217 bp, 5 predicted proteins | sample TergutLab28metaG_FD_92764 | JGI IMG/M metagenome (GOLD analysis project Ga0131853, IMG submission 92764) | Labiotermes labralis P1 segment gut microbial communities from Petit-Saut dam, French Guiana - Lab288 P1 (version 2) (version 2) | ecosystem: Host-associated > Arthropoda: Insects >...
AACTCCGTAACCGTCCAAAATCGGACACATGTTTATATGAACTTTTTTGATCACAAAGGCCTAGGAAATCACCTCCTGCAGTTATGCCCTAAAGTCGTGAAACACCCTGTATATATATATTCTTTTTCTTGTGGCACTGCGGCCCAACGCGGGCCGTGGGCTACCCATTCTTGAGGGTTCCGGACAACACACAACGACGCATCACAGTCGGTAGGACCCACATGGAAGAGCGACCAGCTCGTCGCAGAGACCTCTACCTGACAACACACGACAATCACAACAGACAAACATACATGCCCCCAGCGGGATTCTAACCCGCAATCCCAGCAAGCGATCGGCCGCAGACCTACACCTTAGACCGCGCGGCTACTGGGACCGACTGTTACCGTTTATACTGTTTGTTAATGTTATGAATGAAATTAAAAATTCTTCCAATTATTTCAATATTTTCTTTTTACCACACTAACAGTTATTAACTTCATCTAAGACGCCTCTTCTTCGATGTAAAATTTTAAGATAAGCTTATTAACTATACGACAAAAAATCATTTTGGTTTTGAAGACAGTAATGTGTAGGTTAGTCAATGGAGGAAAGGGAATTCTTACCAATAACCTAAGTAGGTGAAAAGGTTTTCCGTTGAAGTCCAAGTGCCCGTAATGAGACAGGCTGCCATCATATTCACGCTTTACTCCTTGGCTTCTTTTCTCTGTCTTTGGTTTATTATTAGAACAAACCAAATCTTATTCCATTCACAGGCGTGTCGTCATCTGATATTGCATACTCCATACTCAACTTTTTGTGATCCTCAGTTCCTACCTCACAGGGAACAGACTTTCTCAAACTCTGCTGTAACTATGGATTCCGGGGTACTTCATTCACTCCAACAATGGTGTTATATACAGAAAGAAAGATAAAGAAGTTAGCTGTTATTATTAGTGACATTTTTGTGTGGTATTCCTAGTTCATTCGCAGAATTTAAGACAACGATCACCGGTTCCCAATTGCCTTCTAAACCACCCTATACCCTGAGTGTAAAATAAGTTAGTTTTGGTGCATTCAGCAAACATTTACATCTCGCTGCAATGGCCTATATGTGCATGACATTCAGGCACACAAATATTGAACGATAAATTCTTTCCGCTGTCAGTTTGTTATACGAGCTCACAAATTGCCTACAAAAGCAGTGACATTGTGCACATGATGAACGGTCCTCATGTTAGGATTGTACTTTATATCCTGCAATTCAGGGAGAAAAGTGTAACAATAACACGACAGCAGTTTCCAGCCACAAACGGGGGAACATATCCAAAGTGTTGGGGTGGGAGTTCAGTACTGCTAGAACTGTGTTGTAAATTTGTAAACTTACTAAACAAAAGGGTGATTTTCATTATATAGGTCTGTCATTGTGCTACGGTCGTGTTGTTGGTACACCCGTTAGGTTGTGACGTCATATGTATTCGAGAGGTGTTGCTGACATTTCGGTGGAACCTGCTGTTTCCGTTTGCAATTCACAAAATTAAAATTGTTGAAAACGTGCTCCGCGATATAGAGAAGGTGCTGGAGCTCTATGAGAGCCTGTGGGATGTGTGGCCCTGAAAGGGGGAATGGAGGTGAAGGGGTGCGGGGAGACAGAGTGAAATGCAAGACAGAGCAACTGCAAATGTTATAGACTCTGACAAAGGTCTTCTGCTAGCTACCCTGTCCACGACATGTAGAGGAAGAAGAGGTAAAGCTCTATATATATATACAGATAACTTCGGCACAAGACCGAGTTGCAAAGTCAGATTCACGCCCCGAGTCCTTACATCCTTGAAATTACCCCGTTGTCCATTGAATAGGAGGCTGGTTGGGCCCCAGAGCCAGTGTACGGTTTTGGAGAACAGCAAGTCTTGTTCCTACTGCCGAGATTGAACAGCTGACTGTCGGAAACTGCAGCCAGTCGGTATTCTGATTGCGCTATCCTGGCAATAAAGTAATAGCCACACAGAAATAGAATGCGCGCCGATAGAAATAACAAATTATTAATTTTTCGCAACTTTAGCAAGTCGAACATGTGTTCCATTAAGACGATAATTCACTTTATAGGAAATACTTAATGGGATTATCTACCGTTCTTCTTTGGCGTTGTGGTTAATGTTCCTGCTGCTTGAAGAAAAGCCAAATGTCTTTAAACACGACTAAACGCCGCCAAACATCGAAGGTGAGGTACAGACCTCCTGGAATAGGCTGTTGACTGCATGCTCTTTTAGCCAAGGGGAAAGGCTCCAGTGCCTGGCCTCTCCGTTCTCCAGATCTGACGCCGCTTGACTTTTTGTGGGGCTTCGTGAAAAATGAGTTTTACGTTCGCTAATGCCCATAACCCTGAAAAACTTGAAGGGACTGTGCGAAGAGCGACAGCAGAGACAGAGAAGCCTGTCGTAAACTGTTTGTCACCTCCAATAATGTAATTTTTTCTTCTGGTTCTGGGCGCTGTCCGCTCGATTGATTGAGCGTGTAATGCTTGGCCACATATTTCATTCTGTAAGGTATACTGTATAGTCTTGAGAATTGATTCTAATTTTTAAACAAAAACTCTTCTTCTGGAAGCGTATATTGCTGTGAATTAATGTATAAAGACATTGAAATTTTTATTTTATTTTAACCTAAATTCTCTCTTTTAAACTAAGATATAAATTTATTAGACCGTGGGTGTTTTGAGAATATGTGTGCTTGTATTTAATGTGTTTTGCATTGTTTGTACTGTGTTTTTGTATTGTTACGATTACGGGTATTTAATCTCATTTGTTACTAGTGTAAGGATTACTGCCACCGAGTAAAACTTAATTGCAGTAAATAATAATAATAATAATAATAAACTGGATGTACGCAGGGTGGCATTAACCTGTGACTTTCTCGGAATAAAATCATCAGTTCATGTAATATCATAAAATCTTCTCTATTTAAGTATTCAATGAATTGACGCACCTACAATCTGTAATGGGTGGAACAAGTGATGACGTAGGTATGTCCAGTAAATTCCAGTGCCCAGCAAGTGTGACAAGAAGCAGAATTGTATATTGAGTCTTCTTTTACCATTTTGAGCTGACTCGTAAGTTAATAGAGTGGAGAAGAAGTAAGGAATCTTTTTCGTACAACAAGAACCAACAGGAGGCACTATTTACTTTTAATGTATTTCAGTAATTAACCTCTACATGTTTCGAGCAGGCTTACTGCTCATCATCAGGAGGTACTACTCTCTATATACAGCAATTGGTATATGTCATGCATTTATGTTAGTTGGCTGTCGGCAGGATTTAATTCTTGAAACAAATTGAAAGTAAATAGTACATCCTGTTGGTTCTTATTGTACGGATATATTACGATGCAGGTCAACAAGGCATAAAAATTGTGGTTCTTTTGAAATAAACGCAATTATTTGTAGCATGGGTGGATATCAGAGCATATGGACGTTGCAAGAGAGCAAGTACGGAAGACTACAAACGAAGTATTGCAGCAAACACAACTCCTCAGTACATAAATACATTATTGTCCAACTAATGCACAATATATAACTCGTGAATACAATTAAAATTATAACATATTTAAAAGTACTCCGACATGTTTCGGATCACAGAGGATCCATCATCAGGGAGCCTTGTACAGTACTTGGCTCCCTGATGATGGATCCTCTGTGATCCGAAACATGTTGGAGTACTTCTAAATATTTTATAATTTTAATTGTATTTAAAAGTTACATAAGTTCGACAATTAAATATGTTTATGTTAATGATGCACGGTGCAAATATGAAGAACATCTCTTCAATATTTGTCATTCACTGCTACATGTTCCGGTTTAACCAAACATCATCGAACATCACTTAAATTTTTTTTTAAAAAACTTGAGCGATCTCACTAAACTATAATGCATATTCCAGATATACTGATATTTTGAGGCACTTTCACAAAATTGCGAAAAGCGACTATTAACTTCATCATGTCTGTCCCTCCGTCGTATTACGAGATTAAAATATGTAACAAACCTCCTTTCGAAGAAATCTGCAATAAATCGAGAGAATATTTTGTTCTGCGTGTGGGATGAGGGGTAAGCCTACGTAGGCCCGAATTGCACTCAGAAACGCATTTAAAGTTACATTTGTCCGTCGTTAAACGAAAATGACATAGCTTGAAATTTTCTTTTAAAATTCTTTCGCCGAATTATAGAATTGCGTGAAAATTATTACACAGTTCCTGAGTTCGATTCTTACACACGGAAGAAATGGAGGGGGTTTATTGGGTGCTCTGAAATTACGTAATCTCGCTTACAAAAGATTGTTGGAATGTCAAACAGTTTGCATATATGGTGTAGCTTGATCAACTGAGAAGTCATAGAAGAAGAAAGGACTATATTTCAGCAGTACCGATTAACGTGTCGATATTTTTTGCATTTACATATTAAGAATTCATTTCAGTTTCTCCCTTCTCGATTTAAAATTTCATCTGGTATTTCAGTATTAATATTTGCGTGTGTGTTCTGTAATCTGGTAAACAAAGAAGAGAAAAGTGAAAGAGGAATATAGCTGTGGTGGAAATGGTTGACATTTTATTCTGCAGCAATAGAAGACCCTTTGATATTTCAACGGACACATTTGCAAGTCTGATTTATAGCTTTTTCCCACATATAAACCTTCCATTGTTTGTGCATTATAGTCCATGATAGACATTGGAAAGCCACACTTTTACTGAATATGCACGACATGAACTTGCGAAATTATGGAATTATAACTTCTTGGAATATTACGAAAATACGGATCATTTTGTCGGCAAATGTGGAGGTCACAATGCTGACTGAACTGTAGGAACCACTCAACTCCATAATAACATGCTGTTATCGGTAGTCACTGCAATCTGGCTTTCTCATTTACAGCCACTCAACGAACTGTTACAATGGGACAGAACAAAGACAAAATTTCAATCTTTTGTTTTCTATGTGTAATTAGACAGACCTACCCGCAACATATGACAGTGTAACATGAAATCCACATGCTAATCCTTCCCCTTTTCAAACACGTTAAAAAACCCGGAAGTGATGTTACCGACAACCAGAATCTCTTACAACCGTGAAAACCAGGTAATAACGTTACTAGCAACCGTGACAACCATGGTGTGACTCACGAAGTCACACACACAAGAGATTCATGTAAGGTAGACATACGGCTACTCCTGATTCGGCCTAATAACGTAAAAAGTGTAAACTTTCAGGTTTTACAAAATTTTACAAAGAAAACTATAACGGCCCGGTCAGTACAGTTACTAGGCTACGGGCTGGACATCGGAGGATTGGTGATTCGATCCCGGATAGGACCAAAAGTTTTACCTCCTATCCAAGCGTCCAGACGGATTCTGGATCCCACGTAGCTTCCTACCTAAGTGGTACCGGCGTTCTTTACGCGAGATTAAAGCGGTTGAGGCATGAAGATGATCATTCATCCCATTTATTGCCGAGGTTAATAAAAGTGGAGCTAAATCTCAACTTTCTCATGTGCCTTAATGTCGTGCACAGTTTTCTGTTATGCAAATGAGTATGGAAATAGAGTGTTCGGAAAGAAACTGTCTTTGCCTTTGTCTGACTCGAGTGAAAGGAATACAACTATTTTGACTACGTTCTGTGAAATTAGTGACACTTCATTTTCCTACATGCACTGGAATTAACCGTTAGTGGAAAGAAGTGGGCGCCAAAAGAAAATATCGACTTTTTAACTGTTAGAGTATTTTCAAAGGTGAAGGTGAGGAATAAAACTTTATTTCTGTGTTTTGAAAGGATTCATCTTGTTGTGTTGTACAATATGGTAAAGTAATGTATTCAGTCAAACACTACACATATATAGACATTAACACATAGCTGGCAACATGTTTTGGTTCTACTGAACCATCTTCAGACCAATACTTAGCATTCAGTGCGTGCACACCCGTGGTGCGCACTCACTGAATGCTCCACGTCCATATATTAAGTATTGGCCTGAAGATGGTTCACTAGAACCGCAACATGTTGCGAGCTATGTGTTAATGACTATATATGTGTTGTGTTTGACTGAATAAATTACTTTATCATAGTTGAATAAAGAGAGACAAACTTGATGTTACTTTCTTTATTATTTCATTATTTAATGCTCAACATGTTTCGGATGTTAATACGTTCATCCTCAGGAGCTTGCGACTTATTTGTTGAGTTATTTCATGGTTTGTATTGCTCTGGTTCAGGCTTCAGCCTGCATCCGGATACCACACCACCCCGACCAAACCACAACGTAACACCAACACGCATCGAACCAGAGCAATACAACCCATGAAATAACTCAACAAATAAGTCGCAATCTCCTGAGGATGGATGCATTAACATCCGAAACATGTTGAGCATTAAATAATGAAATAATAAAGCAAGTGACATCAGGTTGGTCTATCTTTATTCAACTCTCAAGATGATGCACGTTCCAAAAAACATAAGATACTTTATCATATTCTGTTCTGTGACCAGAAAGAAGAGATCTAGAAGATTTCCATTCCTAGCATTTTTTTTTCATGAATTATGTCTTTAAAATGCCAACAAAATGCACATTTGCAGTACAATGCATGTGTGGATTTTGTACATTTTTTGTGCATTAACACGTGTATTTTCTTACATATTTGTATGTGGTTGGTGTATTAAAAACAAAATTTATAAAGAAAACGCACGGAACGGAAAGCAAAATTAACAAGTGAGAGCCTCGCTCTTCTGGGTGATTACGCGGTAGGTAGTGGTAATTTCTTAAAGACGTTTCGGTACAACCTCAGGTTTCAAGAATCTTGAACTCTGAGTATGAGGCCGATAGGTTGTCCCGAAAATTCGGTAAGAAATTACAACTACTCGCCGCGTCATAACCCAGAAAAACGAGGTTCTCAGTTACTTCGTGGCGGAAGCCTTAAATCGCGCTAAATTAACCAACAATTATAGTGATAATTAACACATGTATTTTATTGCATATGGGCATTTTGTTGCTGTATTAAAGACATAATTCCGGAAAGAAAATAATTATACCTCTGATATACGGTTTAACATATATGGTAGATAAATTTAACAACAGTGTTTTAGTGTGGACAGTAAGCTGAATGAAACGTGTTGTCCCCTAACCCCCACACGTAGGAGAAGAAACGTTACGAATTTTGATTCAGATATAATGCAGTGTCCAAACTAATATCGCTGTGTGTATCAGGGAGACTATCATAAATTCAACAAAAGGCATAATATAAAAATCAAGAGAATATGAATTCCCCTCCCCCTTCCCCCCCCCCCAAAAAAAATTCTTATAACTTTTAGTATTACCAGGAAGAAAATGCTTCACGTTAGTTAATATCGCGAAGAGCCCCGAGTGCCAAGCTGATTTAATGAAGTGGACAATATTGCTTATATGTTATAGCTTCAGGGGTAAGCCAGAATGTGGTGTAATGTGTGACGCCCTCACCTTCGACATTGAAAGTTAAAGTAAAGTCAAATTACGAACTGCCTAGTATGGTTTGCGTCAGCTTTACACGCTGTATGAAGTATTATTCAACTGACGACTGCATGCTGTAATTACTGTGTGTGGTCTGGTGGTTTGCCCACATACTGCTTCAATCTTTATGGTTGAAGCGACTGGAAATGAGCAGTAATCAGTAGTTCCGTGAATATCTGGCTGTAGTATAGGCAGAGTGAAAACAAAGCACCAATCCTACTGTCAGAGGCCTGGGTGTACCAAAATGTGCAGAAACTTGTTGATAGATTCCGCAGGGTAGTCTAAGTAACATTCGACACCATCTTGTATCCCAAAAGGCTTCAATCGTCATCAACAACTGTGTAAAGGTAAAGGTAAAACAGTCCCATTACAGGCCTGGACAGGCCCTGAGGGTTCCAGCTGACTGAGGATCCCATATTTCAAGACAGTCTGCACATGAAGGTGGTAAGGTTGTCAGCCCTAAGAACCGGCCGCCTTTGCCACCCGGGAAATAGTCCTGGTACTCATTTCTTTTAGAGGCTGAGTCAACCCCAGGGTCATAGTGCGGCCGGAAGGATTATGTTAATGAAATCGGGAATCGAACCCGCGACCTTCCAGCTTTTAGCGCAGTGACTCCACCAACTGCGTCACCGCCATCAACAACTGTGTTAAAATCTAAAACAACCACAGAACTCATCAATGTGCATTTTTCTATCATTAATCTTACTTCCCTAGTCCAATTATTTTACTCAGGCCACCAACTTGTGACCGGCCCACTGGATCGCGAATCTCCCGTTAATGTGCCACAGGTCTGCGAAACCCTCATACAACATTCAAAAAAGGACTCCAACATGCAGCTGCAACTCTTACCTTCGTACATCCCTGCCCTTAAGTCAGAAGTAGAGCCAATATTTGAATAAGGTTACAAATTACGAAGCCATTTGAAGATGAAACTTGTGCCGTGTGAAATGTCAAGCCCTTACGGCACATGAGTCTGAAGATAGAGTTCGGGCCTTCGCAGTGTATTTCAGTTACCCTCTTCAACCTTCCCCTTTGTCCTGCCCAACCTGAAGGCCAGAACCTGGTCTTGTTCTGACAATTGGTCTGCCCTTTGATGAATCGAGATGGTCTAAATTCGATTTCGTCTTATTTTCCAAATCCTTTTGGCGCCTTCCGAAGACAGGGCCAGGGGTTCCTGTACTGGCGTCGTGGGGGTATTGCATTTGTCTTGAGTCGAAGGGTGTGTTATGTTTTCCTAAGTTACTGAAGCATCTTAAGTCTTCTTATCACGAAGTCAGCCACACCTTTTGGTGTGTCAGTGTTTAGTCCCAATATTCTCGTACCTTGTATGAGTAAGAGCATTTTAATTTTGGCTAACAAATTCATCTTCTTTGATTATTAAATTTTCTTATTCTTCATTTCTTCCTTTTATATTGTTTTACTTGCACTCCCGAAACGTTTCCATGGGTTACGTGATATTGGGGGAGTGCAAGTTTTCTTCGATAGGTCGCCATGTCGATTTGTAATTACTTACCGACGTTTCGAGGAGATTTCTGCCTCCACCCTCAGGGTATTCTTCAAATATCTCTTAGAAGTTCTTACAATAAAACCAACCATATGTACTAATTCCACAAATTTATTTTTGGAATAAAACTCTACATGTTTCGGACAGTTCCTCTGTCCATCATCAGGAGGTTTTCACTGTACACACAGCAATGGTATATGTCATACAGGTTTGCTGACAGCTTGCGAGCAGGATCAGGTCGGAACTGCGCGCAAGCTGTCAGCAAACCTGTATCACATATACCATTGCTGTGTGTGAAGTGAAAATCATCTGATGATGGACAGAGGAACTGTCCGAAACGTAGAGTATTTTATTCCAAAAACAAATTTGAGAAATTAGTGCATCTGGTTGGTTTTATTATAAGAATTTATCACGATGCACGGTCATCTGAACGTCAAAATCTCTTAGCAGCTTCTTAAATACATCCTTATATAAATATTACTTCAACAGGGGTTTCCAAGCGAAGGATAAATGGGGAGACGAATGGTTTTAGACGAAGTGATGCTTTTGAATAACACTGTAAATTGCAGTAGTATAGGATTTAGTTCTACTGGTGTGTGACGCGTCCATGGATGATCGGTTCCCAGGGTTCCGAAAAGCCTGCGACTTCTAATCCAACGAAAAGACGTCACATCCTGGAACAACGCTGCAAAAATCTCAAATACCGATTTATAGTAATATTCTTCACATCAAGAGTCACGAGATGAAAGTGAAAAATGTGTTAAGGTAACGAAATTCAGTTTTAAGATTACAGTTGTGTAGACATTGTGCGGGATTCGACAGATGTTAATTGATAAGTTCGTACGTTGCTGTATATTCATAAGGAAACCCGCGTCATAACACCTAGGGGTTACGTCAGGGAGGGCTCTTTGTGTGATATCAGAATGCAATAAATATTCATCATACATTAATTCATTTATTCAAATTCAGGTGGATGTAACTGGCGGGGAATACAGCAAGTACAAAATTGTGTAACAAGTAACTGGATGATAAAGGAACCCTTGTGAAACCCAGGCGTAGGTGGGAGAATAAAACTGGTATTTAAATAGGGTGGCTTGGAAATGTGAATCGGACCAATGTGGCTCAGAATAAGAATCAGCCACGAGCTGCTGTGAACGCGGTAATTGAATATCGATTCCCTTAACAGTGGTGAACTTTCGTGAGTAAATGAGTGTTTATTCACTTTTAAAAGGTACTGTTTTTCAAGAATAAATTTAAACCTAAAATAGATTTTAAAAATACGTACTGTGATGCACTTAAATGACGGAATGAGGTCTGACGTAACACTGTTCTACATTGTCTCTTGTCTCAGAATCATGTCCCACTACAGTAACAGGAAGTAAAAAGAAAATTCAGACTTGATAAATAATGCGAACTTGGCGAGAAGCATAAATATAACGAATAACATAGTAGCCGATGGTAAAGTGTCGCGCATAATAAAATTTCGTTATTTGCATCCGAAACATTGGTGTTATTGTTTCTAATTAGCAAGTTTAATTATCTTATGTAAATACACATTTAATTGTTCAGCTATATTCTTCGAGCTAAATTAATTGTGCGGAAGAGCTGATGATTATAAATTGAAGACACACAAAACACCTGCCGTTTTCAGTATGCTAGTTGCATATCGTGCATGTGTTGCAGTAATTAGTTCGGAAGGTATGCCTCCTTTTTATCGTTTGCCTTAGGGGATGCAGGCTTACAGACGCACTGCATTTAATATTTCAAATAAATCCCCTGAATATCGCGCGACAATGGAAACGGGCAGATAGAGACCTAAGGTAGTGGGTAATGAATCTTCATTAATTGGCTTTAACTAGTTAAATTAGTCTCCTATATAAATGCCTTTCCCGCTGTGCAAAATATTTGTGTGATTCTATTTACCATTAGCGAAATCATACTTTCCAAACTAGAATTCTTCTAATTCAATTTGTTTTGCCCTTCCGATAATAAGTCCTAATGTTACACTGTGTTATAAAGTGTCCATGATAAACTATAACATCTAGAAATAAAGTGAAATGAAAACTTGATGCAACTAGGTAATTATATTGATGTATTCTTAGCTCGACATGTTTCGGGTATATACGCCTATCATCAGAAGCATTAGATATTGAGTTGCAGCATATGGTTTTCTGCACCGAGTTTTTGGATGGGTGGTGGTCTTGAGAG
>Ga0131853_10023171_pt1 | contig 11217 bp, 6 predicted proteins | sample TergutLab28metaG_FD_92764 | JGI IMG/M metagenome (GOLD analysis project Ga0131853, IMG submission 92764) | Labiotermes labralis P1 segment gut microbial communities from Petit-Saut dam, French Guiana - Lab288 P1 (version 2) (version 2) | ecosystem: Host-associated > Arthropoda: Insects >...
CCTGCAAACCAATCACTTTTAAAAAGAGGGTAAGGAAAGTGATAATTGAGTTGAATTAAAAGGAAGTAAAGTGTGCTGGAAATCATCGAAAAGTGTAGAGAAGCGAAGTCTAGTGAAGTGAAATAAAGTGAAGTGAAGTGAACGAAGCAAAGTGAAGTGGAACGAGGTGAAGTGAAGTGCAGTACAGGGAACGGGGGTGGGGGGAACGAGTCTTTATGAAAAAGGGTTTTAGGAGTAGAAAGTGATGAGAAGTGACAGACTGGGGTGAAAGCGTGAGTGAATTAATTATTGTAAAAAAAATACAAGAAACTGTACACAGTACTGTTTTGTTTGGGTGTATTTACCTTTTGTACATGTTGTATTCTAATTTGTCTCGTGTGTTTTTTTGTTAGTTTTAAGTTGTCTTTTGTGTAAATGTTGTTGGTTGACCGTGTGTATTGTTGTAGTTGTCTTGTGTGTGTTGTTATCTTATGTGTATTTGTTGTACTGTGTGTGCATTGCTGTTTTTTACATTAGATGTCAGACTGCTGGCTTGAAGTCAGTATTCGGAAGGTCCTGCGACCGGCCATCTCGACACAGGTTTTTCTTGGTTTCCCTGTGCCTAAAAGCAAAGGCTGAGATGGTTCCCAAGATTCCAAGCTGCCACTACATGTTTCTCATGTAGCTCTCCCGACTTAAATTTAGTAGTAACCAATTTCATGTTTTGTTTATATGTAAAATAACCACTGCCACCGGGTAACAACCCAATTGCAGTAAATAAATATTATTATTATTATTATGTCAAGAAATACTAGCGTGTACACACTAACACCACTAGAGTTGTTGGGAAACCATAAACAATTTACAAACTCTATGCTTCAAAGGGGGAAATCTTTGCAGTCTGTTAGAATCCATTCCGTTCAGAAATCGAAACAGTCTATATGGAGAACATTCACATTCGTGAGAATATTACGACTGTTAGTCAATTATTCCTTAAGGCTTCAAAATGTACGGAAGCTGAAGGATGAAACGACGGCACACAGTATTAATGCCAAGTGTGCTGTTTTCATGTAGTCACGTTTCTAAAAAAACCATAAAAAAAACTAGGAAGACTTCTTTGTCCATTTTGTACTGTGAAATCATCCGACAAGACATTTGTCACAGCAGGAAGGAAAACGTTTTTGTTGTACAGACGGAAAGTTTCTTTTCACCACCCTGTATTCTCGTGTGCGTAACTAAGCAATTAATAAAGCTGACTGACTACACGAAATGACTAACCAAACAGGCTACCCAAGTAACTAATCAAACAACCAATCAGCTGATAAGCAATATAGCGTGAAATTTCAGATTGCCGCAGCGGTGAAAATCAGGACAAGTTTCTGGGACATGACGCCCTAAACTTGGGCAGTTTTTTCGAAAAAAAAAACTGCGGCCTGCATTTTCAAGGTAGAAAAATAAGCCGCGGCTTCGGCCTACATGACTAACTAAACCAGAAACCAACTTGCTGTACTCCCTGTGCTACTGAAACCGCACGTTCATCACTGTTAACACAAAAGGCTGAAACGAACCTTACCTTGAACCGACTTAAAGTAGTTCGGTTCCCACAGGCTATTTCTAGATCACCCCCTCATCAACTTCGGTCTTCCGCGTGATCTTTCCCAACGAGTATTTCTAATCACAATTTTGTATTCATTCTTCCTTTTGAATGCATACTAATTATCCCTAACATCACCAATCTTTTTATAAGATCCGTACAATAAGAAGCAACAGGATGCACTATTTACTTTCAATTTATTTCAATAATTAACCTCTACATGTTTCGAGCAGGCTTACTGTTCATCATCAGGAGGTAATACTGTGTATATACAGCAACTGCTATATGTCATGCGTTTATGTTGACTGGCTGTTGGCAGGATCCTACCAACAGCCAGTCAACATACAATTGAAAGTAAATAGTGCATCCTGTTGGTTCTTATTGTACGGATATATCACGATGCACGGCCAACAAAACATTAACCTTCTTATAACACTCAAATAAAGGCATAAGATACAAATTTCCGCACCAACAGTATGTAAGTTAATCACAAATATACGTTAAATTAATTAACGACGCTGTATTAACCGTATTGATCATACACCATCCAATGAGAGACCGATATGAATGTTAAGTACGGATAAATGTGGAAGGATACGTGGCCAATTTAAGAAATTACCCCAGAATTTCCTTCAGGGTACAGAGGAAAACTACAAATTCTTGTTGGCGATTGCCGGCATCCGGAAGAAGTCTCACATTCTGGGAAATATTACGTGTTATTTAGCGAAGATATGAGTTGCTAAGGTTATAGTTTCGATGATGAATGAATGAGCGTGAAGCATTGACGGAACGACTGGGACATAAATAAACCGAAGTACTATGAGAAGGCCCAGTCCCAGCTTCACTTTGTCTAGCACAAACCCTACACGGACTTAACCCGAAATCGAAAACGAGCCACTGAGGAGACAGGCAAGCGACTAACAGCCTAAGCCATGGAACGAACATCAAATCCTGGACTTTCCGATTGTAAAACGGCAGTGGTAACTATTACAATTAACTACCAGTATTACAGTATCAACGGGCATTCGAATTACACAAAACTTCCAGTGTTTAATCTGTTGGACCCACAGGCAAAATCTTCACCATTCACTAAAACTCGTAAACATATTTCTGTGTGCTTCGGTTTTGCCTTACACTTTTTGTATTTTATATAAAAGAGGTAAAAGTGATCCCGTTACATGCCCGGTGTGGCCCAGAGGGTGGGTACAGATATAGCTCTACTCTTCCATGACAGCGGCACTAGAAGGGGGTGAGTGGTCAGCAGCACCCTTCGGCCGCACTTTACCCCCGGGAAAGTCCCGGTACCCATTTTACAGGAGGCTGGGTGGGCCCCAGGGCCGGTCTGGACGGGCGAAAAATCTCGTCCCCACCGGGATTCGATCCCGAACCGTCCAGCCTGTAGTTAGTCGCTATACCGAATAAGCTACCCGGCCCACATAATAATAATAATAATAATAATAATAAAATTTTATTTCAAAACAAAGGTCCTGTGAAACAAAATACTCTGTCACTACACCACTCTAAAGGCACTGTTTACACGCGTCGTTGCACGTAGGTCGTGCAATCTACACGAACTCCAGGCAGGAATGCAACCCGACTGACTTAATCAATGTCCGAGCGGAACCATTAGGCGATACCGTGAAACATGGAGAAAGATGTAATGCAGTGCGTCCCCGTACGTTCCGATACTTGCAGAAGTTCTCAGTTTATCTCTAAAATTAGATCAGACTACGGAAGAGAGGTAATGGCATTAAGCAAAATCGTTTATTGGATAAACTTTCACGCGTGCCATGTTAACGTACTGCGTGTCTGGCCCGAATTGCGAAAGCCTCAGTTCGGTGTCACAGACGTGTTACTGGACTTTCTCACTCCAACACAGACGGTATTGCACCGCGCGATAAACCACGTCGGCTTCACATCACACAAAGCTAGGGTATAAATGGATTTCGTGTTTAACATTATTTGACGATACAAAAAGCAAAATGTATACAAATTAATTACGTGATATATAGAAATAAACTCAGTAACATAATAATAAATATTTACGCAAAGATTGAAGTGCCCAAATTTGAGACGTCGCGTATAGTGAGCATTACGTAGAGCAGGAGACCACAGAACTTCTAATAATCTAACAGCCATCTCAAAATTACTGCAGCCAGAAAGGTGACGTGCAGCAAGTTCCATAATAAAGACCCCAGAACATTCAGCGCCACCGTACAAAATTCAGTCGTAATGAGGACCTCGCGCCCGAAATTTTGTGCACCCCTGACACACCTTGCCCTTTCTTTGCCCGGCCTTTTCTTAAATTAAACGTTAATGGGTTAAGTAAATTGTAAGTGCATATTCATTTCATGAAACATGTTCGCATATAGATCTCCTATGTAACGTTTGTCTTTAATATACTGCACGAACAATTAAACAGTAACACAGCAATTACCAAAATGAATAAACCATAAATCATAACAACAGTATACGCGTCTACTGAACAAAACAACTAACACATTCTCAACAAGCTTCAGCCATCCAGCGCTCATCATCAGGGACAACAGCTTTCCCAAAGTAGTTTTTTACACAGGTTAAAACGTAAAACCTGTATGTAGCTGAAAGTCGGTTTGTTAAATCATATCCTTGAATTGGAATAGCTTTGCTATCAATTCAGAACACCAGCTTTATCATTTTTTCGACGTGATCTTAGAGTGATGGCGTGTCCACTGAAGATCACACGCAACAAGACAGGCAACGTACATGTAACGTAACAGTGCGGCGACTTCGTACAAACGTTGTTGCAGTGTAAAAGCAACAGGTATTACATATCCTGAGTGTGTGTCTGTAGCCTTAGTTATCCGGCATGCAATGCGCATGCGCCGTATTGTCATCTGGGGCCTGTCCGGTTCTACAATGTTTTTCCACAATATCTCACAAAAGACAGAATTTTCGGAAAAAACGTTATTCAAAACACAAGGTAAGATTGCCTTCGATGGACCAGTTTAGCATTATCGACAAAAATAAAGGAATGTGTTGCGTAGAGACACAAAACAAATACTGCTGTAAATACCTTGTTCTGTTCTCTATTAAGAAACCAAATTTCGCGAATGGAACTCATCAACAGCTGCCCAAAAGAAAAAATTACTTCATGAAACTTTGCCACTGGTCCATTCATAGGACTAGGGTGCCATGAATGGACCACACTATTTCTATCAACGGACCATATACATAACACAGGAAAATGTAGTATTACACGTGGAGTAATGTAATGTATTTTGTAAAACAATATTCTTTGCTGACATAGCTATTCTCTGAGTGGAATAAAAATAATCCTGGCGGTGCCCCACGCTGTAAGTCAACACATGTTCTTTCCGCTGTGTATTCACCGAAGGAGACGCACAGCAACCAGCAGCGCTGACACAGCAGGCAGTTGCTGCTACTGTAATGGTTGCTCTGTCCTCACTTCAAACTGACAAAATATACATTGTGACAACTGAATAATAAAAACCAACTAGATGCTACTTATTATTTTGTTATACGTCTTATAGACTCAACATGTTTCAGACACTACTATGCCCATTATCAGGAACTCGCGACTATAATGTTGATTAGCACATTGCTCGTTTCGCTCTTGGTTTGTAGTGTGTTGGAGGTTAGGTGCGGTTAGGCTGGAGTAGTGTCCGGGCTGCAGGCTAAAGCACGACTCGTGTCGTGCTTACCGGTTTTTTCTAAAATGTTGTTAAAGCACTTTCATCTACGTCATACCCATAAATTATAATATAATTAGCTTTATGCTCAACAATTCTTTCAAGCAAATTGAAGAGTTCACTTACACTGCCCGTATTGAAAACTGCTGCCCCGGACTTCTTTTAGCAAGTGGCAGCCTCAGACTTACATGTGAGTGTCGTTTCGTGCACCCCCAGTATCATTTCGTTCCAGCTGTGTCTGTCTTGGTTCGATGCGTAAGAAGTTTGATTTAGCTCACAAACTTTAAAGGCCAGGCTTCGTAATTAAGTGATGGTTATAAAAAAACACGTATTGTTCCATTTGCAAAACGGTTAACCAATTCCCCTTCGGCAATAACTCGAATGTTTTCCACAGTAAAATAACTTTTCCAATTAGGTATATTTTCGAAGACGATGGGGAATTGATGCTGCATTTAAACCAATATCGCCGTTTCTAAGCGCTTCAAGAGCTATTTCCATATTTTACATTTCACGCCTTTCGCATGTAACAACTTCTGGAATCTTACGTAAAATCGCAGATGAAAATTTATTTCTCAGTGAGCTTGCATGACAAGGTTTTCGCTTGAAACTACGTGCTAGTTGCACATAATTATGGAAGAAGACATAAACACAGGCGTAGAAACGTTAGCATTTAAATAACAGATGGGAAACTTCGTACAGTACTGGCAGTTTGTAACAGAATGCACGGTGTCATGAATGGCCCACCGGTCCATTCATGGCGCCCTGTGGTGGTCCAACGCTAGAAACTCCGCCATTTTTTATTTTCCAAGGAAACTGGAAACTGAAAAAAAAATGTTACAGTAAATTATACAGTAGAGAACACACTTTTATTTCGTATTTAGAAAAGGACAATCCTTACTTTCTGCAATGGTAAATAAACGTTGACGCATACGCTCAAAATAGTACAGTATAGTCGAAAATTTTTTAAGCCTTTTTTTTCAGTGGCATTTTCACGTACCAAACTAAAAAAGCCGAAAAAGACGACACGTCAAGATTTACTACTCCCGCAACGCTGAATGGACCTGTGCTAACAACAGTACTTGAAATACCGAGGTGGTCCATCCATTGCTACGGTCCAACGACGGCACCCTTATTATAATGTGTGTTTTGATTTCCTCTACAACTTTTATCCGAAAAAATCTCATTTTAAGAAGAAGTGAGCGAGATATTATCATATATGCACACAGATTTCCAAGTGAAGTGCCCGTTATTGTTGTCAGATTTTAATGAACCTCGAATTTTCTCGACAAATTTTCGGAAAAAAAACACACAATTATAAAGTTTCAAAGAAATCCGTTCAGGGGGAGTGGAGCTGTTCCACGCGGACGAACATACAGATAGACACGATGGAGCTAACAACCGCTTTATCGTAATTTGGCAGACGCACGTACAATGGTACAGCCGATGCTCTGAACAGACAGCAAAGCTGGATCAACCCGTACTATTCCAAAGCATCAGTGCAAGACCGAAGCCTTTTGTAACGCTACGTAACAAGCTAGAGGACCAACCTCTATCCTCAATACCAATATCTTCATAGCTCGAACCAGTAAGCTACGGATGCGACGTACAATGTTGACATGGGAGCCAATTAAAATGGGGACACACGTAAACAGGCCGACAATAAACTTAATGCTACAAATCTACCGTGCAAGTGGCAATATACAGACAAGATTCCAAATTATTGCACAGTGCAATAATTTGTTATAATCTGACGTTCATGTGGCCGTGCATCGTGACAAATTCATATAATAAAACCAACTAGAAGCACTAGTTTCTCAAATTTATTTTTGGAATAAAACTCCATATGTTCCGGACAGTTCCTCTGTCCATCATCAGGAGTTTTTCGCTGTACACACAGCAATGGTATATGTCATACAGGTTTGCTGAGAGCTTGCTGCTCCCAAGCTGTCAGCAAACCTGTATGACATATACCATTGCTGTGTGTACAGTGAAAAACTCCTGATGATGGACAGTGGAACTGTCCGGAACATATGGAGTTTTATTCCAAAAATAAGTTTGAGAAACTGGTGCATCTAGTTGGTTTTACTATATGAAGTTATATGAAGTTGTTATAAATCGCATCTGCAGATAGACAACTTTAACTGAAGCATAGAATAAAAACAAATCCGAAATGGGAGGAACACTCTGTTACTGTGACCAGACGGAGAGACATTCAGTACGTATAACACGTCTATATATTTCAGTAGTAGCAAATTTTATTTCCCTGTCAAGCACAGGTGTTGCTACTACACAAGAAAAATACGAATACAAGTCAAGTACAAGCTTAAAGTCGCACGAAGAAATGCATCCATAACCAGTTCGGGATGCAATAACTGGGAATTTATGACACAAAAACACAGACCTACTTCTCAGAAGAAGGTCTTGGCAGTTATTACACGGAACGACTTTTTTCCTTTCTCTGAACTGGCTTCTTTCAGCAGCTGTTTACCATTCGGACATTCTGCACAACATCCACATTGAATTGCTGTAACTTTAGAACTGCCTGCAATGCATCATTTATAAAATTACACGGTTAATTTCGGAGCCCGCATGACGTAGCCCATATAGTGACCAGCACACAGGTCGGATGTCCAAGAAATTTTGGCTTAATTTGCGGCAGGGGCAGATTATCTTCTCCAACGCGTCCAAACCGGCTTTAAAAGCCAGCAAGGACTGGGGGATCCCTCCTCGGAGATAGGACGGCCGGGGCATGGAGCTAACTACTCACCTCGATACACTACCGAGGTTAAGAATTAGGTGAGCTATACCCCACTACCCCCTATTCCTTCATGGGGTGCAGAACGGTAGCTTGGCTTTATCAACACACGGCTAATCATGAGAAATAGAAGAAACACACACTCCACAACAATTATTACTGACAGAACAATAAAAACAGGCAAAATTATCAGACCCTTCACACTAGCTCTAATACAGGTCCATTTCCCTTCACTCTAAAAAGTAATCCCTGTACAGGCCTATTACAGGCCCTGAGGGCCCCAAGACATTGAGGCTCCCAGAATTTCTAGACAATCGCACATGAAGGTGTCAAGGTTGTCAGCCCTACGCACTGGCCGCCTTTACTCCACAACAGATACTCCTAGTACTTATTTCTGTTATAAGCTGAGTCGACCCACGGTCAGTGAGGCCGCAAGAATTAAGTCAATGAAAAATTCCAATGACCTCACCGGGAATGGAACCCACGACGTTCCAACTTATAGCGCGTTGTCCCGTCACCTTACCGTCTACAACTTCGCAACACTCAACATCGCCTCCAACCCACCTTTCCAGAAGGACGTACGGGCACTACTTGGGAACGTTCACAGTCGTTAAATGTTCTTCCACCGTCAGAAATGTAGTGTCACCACCCCTCCCAATAAACCAACTTCTTTTTCTTCTTCAGGCAAAAAAAAAAAAGTTAAAGCTTGCATTCCGTGTACGTGCTGCTGCCGTGAGCCGCTGTCATACTGCAGTCGCTAGCAGGCATATGTTTTCGTAATAAAGGGGCGATTATGCTTCTGGAAAAAGAAAACAAATCCGTTTCCAAGGTGACGCAGGTGGGAACTGCTTGTATCTACTCTGAAATGACGTGTTGTGGCACGGCCAATAAGCAGCCGTCAGGTGCATCGTACTGAGAAGTGGCAGTCACACATTCTTCTTGATCAGATGCTGAGCACTCTTCAAGTTTGGAGATAACGTTACGTGGCTAACTACTTTCGGCGAACACAGCCACAACAACGTGAAATTGAACTGGGCAGTCATGGGTACGTGTTTATCGCCAAGTGAAGTGGCACACCTCTCCTGGTCTTCTTGACGTCACCGAACAACTACAGCCTCGAAATATTCCTTTGCAACAGGCTTTCGAATTATTACACAGGCAAGCGGCGGGACTCCTTGGCTGGAATATCAACTAACAGAAGAACTAGACAACACACTGAGGCAACGAAGCTTAAGCCGCAAAGCTGATATTACAGCTACCATATACAATGTGAAACTCAGAACAATGACTGCAACTGGACTCGACTGGCTACAATATGGTCCAATTGCCGCTTTGTAATAACGGTAATGAACCATCACATTACGTTAAGAGCAATGTATATGTTGATGAACTGCATAATTACTAAGTGCTGACAGAAGGTGTGTGTAGGCGGGCTGAGAAGTACGTCTGTTTTGAGGCCAATGCGCCTATGCTGAGATGGTTTCTTAGGTAACCTAGTTAGTTAGCTACGTAACAGTAACAGGAACAGGAACAGGCTACATTTCTGCTACTGTACTATGCGAACATGAAACGTCGGGATCTGACTGCCGACTTAGGCAGCATCACATCCAAGAAGAACGGAGCCTCAGGCGACATCAACTACAACGTACTAAAAATTTCGGTAGCATTTTTCTTTTTTAAAAAATAAGGGAAGCTGTCACACTCATCTTTGCTTATTCACTGACAACCATATACGTATCTCTTATTAAGAAGTCGGAAAGGAACAAAACAACATTTAGGACCCCCAACCCCACCCAACCAGTTTAGAAAACTGATTTTGCCAAACCCTGCAGAAAGAGTTCTTTTGAATTGTTAACATTCTCGTTAGGTACGACCTATCCAAAACATGACTACTGGTAGGGACTACCCGTGAGAATTTTAGCTGGCAAATAGCGTTTTGGGCTGGTTGACTAAGGCCAGTGGGGGCTGCAACAAATACCGTATTAGAAAGACTGAGAAGACTCAAGCGTCAACGTCTGCAACAGATAGAGCTCTCAGTGCAGAACACAGGACCCTATACGTTACGCCTTCACGATATGGTGGGCGGGCAGGTACAGCGACTGTTTAATTCTGCATTTTGAAGTACGAATAAGAACAGCATCACTCATACCTGCCAGCCAGCAAATCGGATCACAGTCCAGTATCATTTAGTTCTAATCTGTCCAGACACTTTGCGAAACAACGCCATTGCTGCTTGATTCAGTTCCCCTCCTAATCCCACTCAAATCGGTCTTTTTGTCTCTTTTTTGCCGTCCTGTCCTCTTCCTCTGTCCCGTTCTATTACACAATTTATCTACTCTTGAAACGTCACGGGAGGCTACAGTCAACCAAATAAAACAGCGCAGCTTTGATCTGTTACATGAATTCAAACTGCAACACGAAGTGATGGTTATTCTGTAATTCTACAACGCTCGTGCCGTACCATCTACTCAGGTTATGTGGTATCCTACGGAAATTGAAGGATCATGAACGATGAACTGGAAAGGATGTGACAGGAAGCGACCATAACATATTCTGAACTAATATCCCAAATTTGTTACAGGATAAAAATAAAAACCACTAAATGTCAGTCACAACAGCCGGTCCTCGTCCAGCATTCAAAATGGATACTTTGCGACCAACAGTGAGACGAGTTACCGTTATGCCAGCGCTACTGGTCATACTGCCATAAGCTGGCTGAATGATGTCTTGTCATTTATTCCTTGTGAAAGTGTGACTTGTTAAAAGAATATAACGTTATGGTTACAATTACATTTTAAAGGTTTGTGACAATGGTTTATCTTTTATACAAGACTAGTTGAAAAAGCACAGACGTTTCTTTCAGACGAAAGTCTGCACACGTAAGGGCTGTCTAAAGGCGAAGGCCACGAGCACGGCTGTCTTCCATGCATGGATAACATAAACACTTACGCAAGCGACCTGGGAGGAACTGGAAGGCAAGAAGGTGTTTAGTGGATTCTGTTGGGTTTTAATCATAAGTATTATCGGATCACTTTCACAACTGTCCACCCAGACCGTAAACGTCTACCAACAGTTACAGCAGTGGGGCCATGCACGTGTTCGGGGGGGGGGGGGGGGGGGTTTAGGACGCGCCCTTTGGGGGTGTTGCCAACAGACCGGGGCTACCCAAAAAAAGCGGAAAAGATGTTTTCTGTAAA
>Ga0131853_10023172_pt1 | contig 11217 bp, 9 predicted proteins | sample TergutLab28metaG_FD_92764 | JGI IMG/M metagenome (GOLD analysis project Ga0131853, IMG submission 92764) | Labiotermes labralis P1 segment gut microbial communities from Petit-Saut dam, French Guiana - Lab288 P1 (version 2) (version 2) | ecosystem: Host-associated > Arthropoda: Insects >...
AGGAGAAGCGTGACGTCATCGCCTACATCGAAACCATGCGCCACCAGACCAAGTACGGCGGCTTCGCCCTGGGCAGCCTCGGACCGGTCTCCGAGGGCCTGATGGCCTGGGTCGTCGGCATCGGCGTGATGGTCGGTTTCGCCGTCTGGATCGCCGCTCACAGCACGCGCTCCACCAAGAAGGTCGCGAAGAAGGGACTCGCGGAGTGACCGACCAGACCCACCACGAGATCGACGCCCACACGGACGCTCTCCTGCCCGACCCCGGGCTGCACGAGCACGAGTGGCGCCCCACCGACGTGTCGGTGCAGGCCGAGCGTCGCGCTGAGCGCCAGGTCACGGCGCTGTTCGTCCTCTCCGCCATCTGCACCGTCCTCTTCGTGGTCTCCTACTTCGGGATCAAGGCGGGCATCGGCGGCGCCACGTTCATCGGCCTCGGCGCGTCCAACGTCGCGCTCGGCCTCTCCATCGGCTTCGCCCTCCTCTTCATCGGCATCGGCATCATCCAGTGGGCCCGCAAGCTCATGGCCGACGTCGAGATGGTCGAGGAGCGCCACCCGGCGTCGTCCTCCGCCGAGGACCGCGCCGCCACCCTTGCCGCACTGCAGGCCGGTCTCGAGGAGTCGGGCATCGCCCGGCGCCCTCTGATCCGCAACACGCTGCTGCTCTCGGTCGGCCTGCTCGGCGTGCCCGCGATCGTGATGCTGAAGGACCTCGGCCCGACCAACGGCGAGATCAGCGACGCGGCGGCCGGCACCGGCCTGGAGAACACGGTGTGGAAGTCGGGCATCCGCGTCGTCCGCGACGTCGTCGGCACCCCGATCCGGGTCAGCGACCTGGAGATCGGCGACCTGATCAACGCCGAGCCGGAAGTCATCTTCGGCTTCAAGAACGGCCAGCGCGTCCCCGACCCGCTCTCGGGCGCGGACCTGCAGAACGCCAAGGCGAAGGCCGCGACCGTCCTGCTGCGGATGAACCCCGACGACATCATCAGCGACGTCACGCGCAACTGGTCGGTGCACGGCATCGTGGCCTACTCGAAGATCTGCACCCACGTCGGCTGCCCGATCTCGCTGAACGAGCGCACCACGCACCACCTGCTGTGCCCGTGCCACCAGTCCACGTTCGACCTCGCCGACTCCGGCAAGGTGATCTTCGGCCCCGCCGGTCGACACCTCCCCCAGCTCCCGCTGGGCGTCGACAGCGACGGCTTCCTCGTGGCTCTCTCCGACTACGCCGAGCCCGTGGGTCCGAGCTTCTGGGAGCGCAACACCAAGTCGCCCCAGGACGTCTTCAACCAGTGGCAGGCGACGTGGGGCCAGCAGGCCCAGCAGTACGGGTACAAGGAGGCCCCCCAGTGAGCACCGACACCAGCAAGGTGGCCTCGAGCAACGGCACGACCGCCGCCGTGGCTGCTCCGACGACCCGCATCGGCAAGCTTGCCGACTGGTCCGACGCACGCCTGGGGCTCGCAGCCGCGGGCAAGAAGAACCTCCGCAAGATCTTCCCCGACCACTGGTCGTTCATGCTGGGCGAGATCGCGCTGTGGAGCTTCGTCGTCCTCCTGCTCTCCGGTGTCTTCCTGACGCTGTGGTTCAAGCCGTCGATGTCCGACGTCGTCTACCAGGGGCCCTACCTCCCGCTGCGCGGCGTCTCGATGTCCGAGGCCTACGCCTCGACGCTGAACATCTCCTTCGGCGTCCGCGGCGGCCTGCTGCTGCGCCAGATGCACCACTGGGCCGCGATGCTCTTCATCGCCGCGATGATGGTGCACATGACGCGCGTCTTCCTGACGGGCGCCCACCGCAAGCCGCGTGAGCTCAACTGGGTCATCGGCTCGGTGCTGCTGATCCTCGGCACGATCGAGGGCTTCACCGGTTACTCGCTCCCCGACGACCTGCTCTCAGGCACAGGCGTCCGCGCGGCGGACGGCTTCATCCAGGCGATCCCGATCGTCGGCACCTATGTCGGGTTCTTCCTCTTCGGCGGCGAGTTCCCGGGCGACGCGATCATCCCCCGCCTGTACACGATGCACGTGCTGCTGATCCCGGGCATCCTGCTCGGCCTGATCGCCGCCCACATGCTGCTGCTCGTCTACCACAAGCACACGCAGTGGGCCGGCCCGGGCCGCAAGGAGACCAACGTCGTCGGCTACCCGATGCTCCCCGTGTACGCCGCCAAGGCCGGTGGCTTCTTCTTCGTGACCTTCGGCGTCGCGGCGATCATGGGCGGCCTGCTCTCGATCAACCCGGTGTGGAAGTTCGGCCCGTACGACCCGACCAAGGTCACCGCGGGCTCGCAGCCCGACTGGTACATGGGCTGGCCCGACGGCGCGCTGCGCATCATGCCCGGCTGGGAGTCGCACTTCTGGGGTCATACCTGGTCGTGGAACATCTTCATCCCGGTCATCCTGATGCCGACGCTCTCGTGGCTCCTCGTCACGATCCTGCCGTTCATCGAGTCCTGGATCACCGGCGACACCCGCGAGCACCACATCCTGCAGCGACCGCGCAACGCCCCGACCCGCACGGCGTTCTTCGTCTCGCTGATGACGTGGTATGCGATGTTCTGGATCGCCGGCGGCAACGACCTGATCGCGATCAAGCTGCACCTCTCGATCAACCAGATCACGCACTACCTGCGCGTCCTGGTCTTCGTGGGCCCGGCCATCGCGTTCTTCATCACACGCCGCTGGTGCATCGCGCTGCAGCGCCACGACAACGAGACGCTGCTGCACGGCTACGAGACCGGCGTGATCATGCGCTCGCCGGTGGGCGGCTACTCCGAGAAGCACCTTCCGGTCGACCCGGACAGGGCCTACACGATGACCTTCCGCGACCGCGGTCGCATCGGCCCGGAGGACCCGGAGAAGTCGCGCGGCGGCACGACCCTGCGCTCCAAGCTGCGCACGCTCTACTACGACGACGACGCGCAGAAGCCGACCGTGGAGGAGCTCGAGGAGGCGCACGCCCACGCCGAGCACGAGGCCCACGCCACGGAGGCCCTCGCGGGTCACCCGGCCGACGGCCACCAGTTCGACGACCACAGCGGCCTCGTTGACGAGTCCCCGCTGCGCGGCGGCGACAACCCGGAGTAACAGCCGGGCGTAGCGACTGCACGACCCGCGGGCCGGCGTACTTCGGAAAGTACGCCGGCCCGCGGCGCATTTGGTGGCCGGAATCGGTGGCGACCGGTTGGGCGTTGAGATCTCCACCCACGACAGGAAGCAGCAGCGATGACCACGATCAGGTTCGGCCTGGACACCTTCGGAGACGTCACCCATGGTTCCGACGGCGCTCCCCTCCCCCACGCCCAGGTGTTGCGCAACGTGGTGGCCGAGGGCGTGCTCGCCGACCGGCTCGGCCTCGACGCGTTCAGCGTCGGCGAGCACCACCGCCGCGACTTCGCCATCAGCGCCCCCGACGTGGTGCTCGCCGCCCTGGCCGGCCAGACCGAGCGCATCACCCTCGGCACGGCGGTGACCGTGCTGAGCTCCGACGACCCCGTGCGCGTCTACGAGCGCTTCGCTACGCTCAATGCCCTCTCCCACGGTCGCGCCGAGGTCACCCTCGGTCGGGGGTCGTTCACCGAGAGCTTTCCGCTCTTCGGCTTCGACCTGGCCGACTACGAGGTCCTCTTCGAGGAGAAGCTCGAGCTCTTCGCCGCATTGCGCACCGAGCAGCGCGTCCGCTGGGAGGGCACCGTGCGCGGACCGCTCGACGCGGAGATCTTCCCGAAGACGGAGACCCGCGACGACGGCAGCGCCGGCTTCCCGGCCTGGGTCGGCGTGGGTGGCTCACCCGAGTCCGTCGTACGCGCGGCTCGGCTGCGGTTCCCGATGATGCTGGCGATCATCGGCGGCGAGCCCGCCCGCTTCGCGCCGTACGCCGATCTGTATCGCCGCGCGCTGGCCGAGCTGCACCCGGGCCAGCCTCCGCTGCCGATCGGGATGCACTCCCCCGGCTTCGTCTGGGACGACGATGACGAGGCCCGCGACCTGCTCTTCCCCCACTTCAAGGCCAACCGCGACCGGATCGGCCGGGAGCGTGGCTGGCCGCCCAGCACCGTCGCGCAGCTGCACGAGGAGGCCGACTTCGGGGCGCTCTATGTCGGCTCGCCCGAGACCGTGGCGGCGAAGATCGCGACCTCTCTGAGGGCCCTGGGCGCCGACCGCTTCGACCTGAAGTACTCCAACGGCACCATGCCGCACGAGCAGCTGATGCGCTCGATCGAGCTCTACGCCGGCGAGGTCGTGCCGCGGGTGCGCAAGCTCCTCGACGAGTGAGTGCCGTCGCCGCTGTCGGTGCCTAGGGCGCTGTCACAGCGCCGAGCCGGCGCGGTACTCCTGCCAGGACTTGTTCCAGTCGCCGTAGCCGTTGGTGAACTCCATCGGCCGGCTCGTGCCGGTCTCGATCACGACGTCGCCCGGGAGCGTCATGTGATAGAGCCAGTCGGCGTTCGCCGTACTCATCCCGGTGCAGCCGTGCGAGACGTTCTCGTGGCCCTGGGCGTAGACCGACCACGGCGCGGCGTGGATGAACTCCCCCGAGTTCGTCAGCCGCATCGCCCATTTCACGTCGCTGAGGTCGTAGTAGTTGGGGTTGTTCTTGCCGATGCCGATCGTCTCGGAGTTCATCGGCTGGTCCGCGGACTTCTCGATGATCACCTTGATCCCGGACCGGGTCGTGAAGCCGGGCTTGCCGGTGGTCACCGGGATTGTGCGGAGCAGCGTGCCGTTGGAGTAGACCTTCATCTCGTCGGTACGCATGTCGACCTTGTAGATGTGGCTGGCGCCGACTGTGAAGTCGGCGTCGCGGCTCTCCTGCCCGTAGATGCCGTTGCCGGCCGGCACGCTGTTGAGGTCGAGGTGGACCGCGACCTTGGTGCCGGGCTTCCAGAACGTCTTCGGACGCCAGTGCGCCTCGTGGTCGCTGATCCAATACCACGAGCCCTGCTGCGCCGGTTCGGTGACGACGTGCATGTGCTTCTCGAAGTTCGCCTTGTCGGTGACCGCCACGTCGAACTTCACGATCACCGGCATCCCCACGCCCACGGTCTGCCCGGGGAGCGGGTAGACGCTCGGGAACGTCTGCTGGTCGAGCGTCAGCGGCTGGGTCTTGAACCTCGTGGTGGAGGTGTCCTTGAGACCGTCGCTGCCGACGCCGGCGACCTTCATCGTGTACGTCGAGCCCGGCTCCAGCAGGCCGTCGGCGTGCCACGAGGAGCCGTCCGCGGAAAGCGTGCCCGCGACCTTGCCGGCCTTGGAGACCACCGAGACTGCCGTGACCTTCCCGTCGGAGGCCTTCGCGGTCAGCACCTTGTCGACGGCGACGTCGGAGGCACCGGGGCGCACGTTGGTGGAGAGTACGACGGTCGGGGTCGGCGTCGCTGACGGGCTGGACGCCCCTGCTCCGGCGGCCTGGGTGGGACCGGTCGCGGCTCCGGCCTTATCACCGGGCATGCCCGAGCCGATGCCGCATGCGCTCAGAGTCACCAGGGCCGCCGCGGCGCCGGCGACGGCGCTCGCCATCCGCCGCCTCGAGGGCGGGAGGTGGTGTGGTCGGGAAGCAGACATGCGAGGTGACTCCGAATCGTGTAGCGCACCGCCCGAGCCGGCGGCGCGACGAGTGTAGCGACAGACACCCCTGAGACGACGAAACCCGCGTTCCGGTTGTCACCGGAACGCGGGTTTCTTCAAACTCTGCTCAGAGCTGGTCGATCAGTGCTTGAACTCGCCGCGGTAGTACTCGAAGATCCAGCCGCAGAGCGCGATCGCGCCGACCACAGCGCCGATGATCGCCAGCCACCAGGCCGCCATCGCGACCGAGAAGGTGATGGTGCCCAGGCAGACGGCCGCCCACAGCGGCCACCAGGAGAACGGCGGGAAGAAGCCGAGCTCACCGGCGCCGTCGGCGATCTCGCCGTCCGTGCGGTCCTCGGGGCGAGGGTCCATCCGGTTGGCGTGGAAGCCGATGTAGGCCGTGATCATCGCCAGCAGCAGCGTGCACATCGTCAGCGCCGCGGTGCCCGTCCAGTCGCCACCGTGACGGTTCTGGCCGCCGAGGTTGTAACCGGCGGTCACGAACCAGTACGTCGGCGTGACCAGCAGCAGGAAGATGGTGCAGGCCGCGAACATCCATGCTTCGGCCTTCATCGGACCTCACCATCCTCGTGGTGGCCGGCACCCACGGTCTCGAGCTCGAGCGCGGCGATCTCCGGGTGGTGCAGGTCGAAGGCCGGGGACTCCGACCGGATCCGCGGGAGCGTCTCGAAGTTGTGACGCGGCGGCGGGCAGGAGGTGGCCCACTCCAACGAGCGGCCCCAGCCCCACGGGTCGTCGACCAGGACCTGGGGAGCCTTGCGGGTGATGTAGACGTTGTAGAAGAACGGCAGCATCGACAGGCTCAGCAGGAACGCACCGACCGTCGAGACCTGGTTCAGCGTGGTGAACCCGTCGCTGGGCAGGTAGTCGGCGACACGGCGCTGCATGCCCTCGACGCCCAGCCAGTGCTGGACGAGGAAGGTGGTGTGGAAGCCGATGAACAGCAGCCAGAAGTGGACCTTGCCCAGGCGCTCGTTCAGCATCCGGCCGGTGAGCTTGGGCCACCAGTAGTAGAAGCCGGCGAACATCGCGAAGACCACGGTGCCGAAGACGACGTAGTGGAAGTGCGCCACCACGAAGTAGGAGTCGGAGACGTGGAAGTCCAGCGGCGGGCTGGCCAGGATGATGCCGGTCAGACCTCCGAAGAGGAAGGTCGTGAGGAAGCCGAGCGACCACAGCATCGGAGTGTCGAAACTGACGGACCCGCCCCACATGGTGCCGATCCAGTTGAAGAACTTCACCCCTGTTGGCACCGCGATCAGGAACGTCATGCCGGAGAAGAACGGCAGGTCGACCGCGCCCGTGACGAACATGTGGTGGGCCCACACGGCGACCGAGAGGATCGCGATGCCGAGCGTGGCACCGACCAGGCCGACGTACCCGAAGATCGGCTTGCGGCTGAAGACCGGGAGGATCTCGGTGATGATGCCGAAGAACGGCAGCGCGATGATGTAGACCTCTGGGTGACCGAAGAACCAGAACAGGTGCTGCCACAGGATCGGGCCACCGTGGGCCGGATCGAAGACATGCGCCCCGAACTGGCGATCTGCTTCCAACATCAACAGAGCACCGGCGAGCACGGGGAACGCGATCAGGACCAGCAGCGAGGTCACCAGCGTGTTCCACACGAAGATCGGCATCCGGAACATGGTCATGCCGGGGGCACGCATGCAGATGATCGTGGTGATGAAGTTGACCGCGCCGAGGATGGTGCCGAGACCGGCCATCCACAGACCCATGATCCACAGGTCGCCACCGACGCCCGGCGAGCGGTCAGCGCTCGAGAGCGGGGTGTAGGCGAACCAGCCGAAGTCGGCCGCACCCTGCGGGGTGAGGAAGCCCGAGGCGGCGATCAGGCCGCCGAACAGGAACAGCCAGTAGCTGAACATGTTCAGGCGGGGGAACGCGACGTCCGGGGAGCCGATCTGCAGCGGCATGATCATGTTGCCGAACGCGAAGAACAGCGGGGTCGCGAACAGCAGCAGCATGATCGTGCCGTGCATGGTGAACATCTGGTTGTAGCGCTCGTCGCTCAGGAACTGCTCACCGGGGAAGGCGAGCTCCGAACGGATGAGCAGCGCCATGATGCCGCCGACCAGGAACCACAGGAAGGACGTGACGGCGTACATCTTGCCGATCAGCTTGTGGTCGGTGGTCGTCAGCAGGCGGTAGATCTGCTGGCCGAGCGGGCGTCGCGGCCTCGCCAGTGGAGCAGCAGGGGCTGTCGCGGTCACTGTGCGGCTCCCTGAGAGTTGGGTGTGGGCAGCGCGTAGGCCTGCTGGCCGCCGAGGTACGGCGTCGGGGACGTCGCGCCACGCTGGGCCAGCTCCTGCACGTAGGACTTGTAGTCATTGGGGCTGACGATCGCCACACGGAAGATCATCTGCGCGTGGTGAAGGCCACAGAGCTCGTAGCACGCGCCACGGAAGGTCATGTTGTTCGCGCTGACGCCCGGTGCCGGGGAGAGCAGGCTGTCCTGGCTCGGGTCGTAGACGGCCGTGACGTCGGAGGCCTTCGGGGTGACCGCGTAGTGGTTCACCCGACCCGGGATGACGTCCATCTTCATCAGGAAGTCCGGGATGCCGAAGTCGTGGATCACGTCGGGCGAGTGAAGGTTGAAGCGGGTGGTGTAGCCCGCCGGCAGCACGAGGATCGGAATGTGCGAGAGCGTGCCCGCGTCCACGACGTACTCGGGGTAGGGGAACTTCGAGTCATACAGGTTGTCGTCGGCGCTCGGGTTCGGCGCGACGACCTGGCCGTTGCTGCCGACGCCGTAGTTGAAGGTCCACTGCCACTGCTGGCCGGTGATCTCCATGACGTTGTAGGTGCCCGCGGCGGCGGCCTGGGTCTCCTGCGCGGTGTTCAGGACGGCGTCTTGGGCGTTGACCGTCTTGGCGAAGAAGACGATCACCATCAGCACCGGCGCGATCGTGTAGAAGATCTCGAGCGGCAGGTTGTACCGCGTCTGCACGGGCACGTCGGCCTCGCTGCGACGGCGGAAGCGCCAGATCACGTAGAAGATCAGGCCCCAGACGATGACGCCGGTGATCATGGCGGCCAGCCACGCTCCCTGCCACAGGTGCAGGATGTGGTCACCCTGCTCCGTCTTGGGCATGGGCATGAAGGCACGCTTCACCTCGGCGCCGGAGCAGCCACCCAGCAGGAGCGTGCCCGTTCCAAGCACTGCGGCCAGCAGACCACGCCGCGCATGTGCACGTCGCGTCCCGGCCTTCCCGGGCAAGTTCAGACCCACGAACGAGCCTTCCTCTCAAGCTTTCACGGTTACGTCGCAGACTAGCGGAATGAGTTCGGCGAAGTGATGCCGGGTCACCCCTATCGTTGCCGTGTGACGAATCCCGGGGCGCCCGAGCCGGTCTATCTCGACGCCGCCTCTGCCGAGCCGCTCCATCCTGCGGCGCGGGAGGTGCTGCTGGCGGCGTACGAGCGCGGCTACGCCGACCCGCGACGCCTGCACGGGCCCGGTCGCGATGCCCGTCTCCTGCTGGACAACGCCCGCGAGGTCGTCGCGCAGAGCCTCGGCCTGGGCCGGGACGAGGTGTACTTCACATCCTCGGGCTCCGAGGCCGTCCAGCTGGGCGTGATCGGCCTGCGCCGGGCGACGGCCGGCCGCGCGGGTGCGCGCGGGGACCAGGGCGGAGTGACGGTGACCACGGCGGTCGAGCACCAGTCCGTCCACGAGAGCGCCGCATGGCGCAGCGACGGCACGGTGGCGGTGGAGGTCGACCGGCTGGGCCGGGTCGATCCGGCCGCCGTGGCTGAAGCCGTCGCGGCCACAGCGGTCGAACGCGGGCAGGCCGCGCTGGTCGCCGTCCAGCACGCGAACCACGAGGTGGGCACCGTCCAGCCGGTCGACGCGGTCGCGGCGGCGATCGGCGACGTGCCGCTCTTCGTCGACGCCTGCGCCTCGATGGGCCGCCTGCGGTTGCCTGAGGGCTGGTCGGCCCTCGCGGGCTCCGCGCGGAAATGGGGCGGCCCAGGCGGCGTCGGCGTGCTCGCCCTGCGCCGACACGCGACCTGGACCTATCCGTACGCCGCCGACGACGCGGTGGCGCGGGTCGAGCGCGGCTTCGGCAACGTCGCTGGCGCGCTCGCCGCCGCCGCGGCGCTCCAGGCCGTCGTCGCCGAGCGCGACCGGACCAACGCCCGCCAGCGCGAGCTGGTCGACCTGATCCGGGCACGGGTCGCCGAGATCCCCGATGTCGAGGTGGTCGGCGATCCGGAGGACCGCCTCCCCCACCTGGTGACCTTCTCTTTCCTCTACGTCGACGGCGAGGCGCTAGTCACCGAGCTCGACCGGCTCGGCTTCGGGCTGGCCAGCGGCTCCGCCTGCGCGGCCGACACCCGCGAGCCCTCGCGCGTCCTGGGCGCGATGGGGGTCCTGACGCACGGCAACCTGCGAATCTCGCTGACCCACGAGACCAAGCGCGAGGATGTCGAGCGGTTCCTCGGCGTGCTGCCTGGACTGGTCGCGAAGCTGCGGGCCGAGGTCGGGCTGTGAGCACCCTGGACTGCCGCGGCCGGCCCTGCCCGGCCCCGATCATCGAGCTGGCACGCCACATCGGCGATGTCGCCGTGGGCGAGGAGCTCCGGGTGGCGGCCGACGACGCGGCCGCCCGGTACGACGTACCCGCGTGGTGCCGGATGCGGGGGCACGAGTATGTCGGCGCCGAGGTGGCCGCCGACGGCGTACCCGTCTACGTCGTACGCCGGGCGCCCTAGTCGGCCTGCGCGGCGCAGGCGTTCAGCCCTTGAGCTCAGCCCTTGAGGTGGGGCTCGACCTCGGCGCCGGCGTCCTCGCCGTAGGAGTGGTTGAGCCGCGCGACGAACTCCTCCGCGGTGAAGGAGTACTCCTGGGTGCCGACCGTCTCGACGACGTACGCCGCCAGGACGCAGCCCACCTGGGCGGCGCGCTCGAGCGTGAGACCCCACGCGGTGGCGGCCAGGAACCCTGCGCGGAACGCGTCGCCGACACCGGTGGGCTCGACCGCCTGGACGTCCTTCGCGGCCGGCAGCACGATCGGCTCCGCCCCCTGCTGGGTGATCCGGACGCCGTCCTTGCCGAGCGTGGTGACCTGCACGCCGACGCGCGCGAGCACCTCCTCGGAGCTCCACCCGGTCTTCTGCTCGATCATGTGCGACTCGTACTCGTTGGAGAACAGGATCGAGGCGCCCTCGATCAGGTCGCGGATCAGCTCGCCGGATCCGAACGCGAGCTGCTGGCTCGGGTCGGCGATGAACTTGTAGCCGCGCTGCCGGCACTCGGCCGTGTGGCGGCGCATCCCGTCGGGGTCGTCGGCGCCGATGAGCACGTACGACGGGTCGCCGACCGACCTGACGATCGGCGCCAGCTCGATCAGCCGGGCCTCGCTCATCGCGCCCGGGTAGAAGCTGGCGAACTGGGCCATCGTCTCGTCGGTCGTGCACACGAAGCGGGCGGTGTGGTGCGTCTCGGAGATCCGGACGTGGTCGCAGTCGACGCCGTGCCGCTCGAGCCACGACCGGTAGTCGGCGAAGTCCTCGCCGGCCGCACCGACCAGCACGGGCCGCAGGCCGAGCAGCCCCAGGCCGAAGCACATGTTGCCCGCCACTCCCCCG
>Ga0131853_10023173_pt1 | contig 11217 bp, 8 predicted proteins | sample TergutLab28metaG_FD_92764 | JGI IMG/M metagenome (GOLD analysis project Ga0131853, IMG submission 92764) | Labiotermes labralis P1 segment gut microbial communities from Petit-Saut dam, French Guiana - Lab288 P1 (version 2) (version 2) | ecosystem: Host-associated > Arthropoda: Insects >...
TTTCCTAGCCAAAGGCTAGGAAACGCATTGCAAGCTAGGTGGAGCTGACGATGAATTGCGGGCAAAAATGAAAGTTTTATATCACGTTTTTGGAGTGCGTTAGCTATATATGTTCACATTTGGGCTGTATCTCTTTTAAAATGATACAGCTATACCTTAGCACTTAGCTCTTTGAGCATAGATGCTTCGGATTTTAACAGACATGATTTAACTATTCAACCTTTATCCCTCCAGATGGAAGGCATGCACTTAATATGACCATCAATGTAGCTACGTTTGCTTTAATTGCCCTTAACTCCGCCCCTTATGCCGGTGAACGCCGATTTTCAATCCTTCTTATGTAGAAGCAGTCAACAGATGGTTTCCGAACTTTGGCGCTTCCAGGTACTTGTTAAACCCGGGAGATGTGCTTGAATGGGTGTACACGGTTGACCTTAGGCGAGATTTAGGTGTACACTGGTTAGGAGGTTGAGATGATTGATTAATAAGGACACATTTGCAGCTTATCACCCGGCAGTTAATATGTTGTATTTTACGGCGGTAATAGGCTTTTCTATGTTTTTTATGCACCCTGTCTGCCTTTTTCTGTCCTTCATTTGCGCTTCTGTTTATGCTGTTTATTTAAACGGCAAAAAAGCTTTGCTGGTAGGTCTGCTGTTTTTGCTGCCAATACTTATATTCACTGTTTTGGTGAACCCTCTTTTCAATCACCAGGGAGCAACAATCTTGACATATCTGCCAGACGGCAACCCTGTAACACTGGAATCGCTTGTGTACGGCTTTGCGGCGGCAATAATGCTCATAAACGTTGTAACTTGGTTTTCCTGTTTTAATACAGTAATGACAAGCGATAAATTTGGTTACCTTCTTGGGCGTATCATACCTGCACTGTCGCTTATATTGTCTATGTCGCTGCGCTTGGTTCCGCGCTTTATAAGGCAAATCAAAGTTGTTTCAAATGCACAAAAATGCATAGGCCAAGATATTGCCTGCGGTAGCGTCTTTCAAAGAGTAAAAAACGGCATTAGAATTCTGTCGGTAATGGTAACATGGACGCTGGAGAACGCCATTGAAACAGCGGACAGTATGAAAAGCCGAGGGTATGGCTTGCCCGGCCGCACAGCATTTTCGCTCTTTCGTTTTGATAGGCGTGATGGTTTAGCGGCGGCGTATATTCTCAGCTGTATTATAATAATAATTACCGGCGCGGTGCTTGAGGTGTATCGTTTTCGCTATTTCCCTACAATCATGCAAGTTACCGGCAAATACAATGGAGGCTGGTCGGCCGCCCTATTTGTTGTCTACTTTGCGCTCTTCTCATTCCCATTGATTATCAATTTAAAAGAGGACTTAATTTGGAAACATATACAATCAAAAACTTGACATTCACCTATCCTAATCGTGAGAAACCCGCGCTTAGGAGTTTTAATTTTACTGTTAAGCAAGGAGAGTTTGTCACGCTCTGCGGGCCTTCGGGCTGCGGTAAAACAACTTTTCTCAGGCATTTGAAGCCATCCACAGCGCCTCACGGTATAAAATCCGGTTCTATCTGCTTTGAGGGTGCACCACTGGAAGAAGTATCCTCTCGTGATGCGGCAGCAAAAATCGGTTTTGTGTTTCAATCGCCTGAAAATCAAATAGCAACAGACAAGGTATGGCACGAACTGGCTTTTGGCCTTGAAAGTCTTGGCATGAAAACACCAGAAATCCGCCTGCGTGTGGCTGAAATGGCTAGCTTTTTTGGTATACAAACTTGGTTTCACAAAGAGGTTAGTGAACTATCCGGCGGACAGAAACAGATACTAGCTCTTGCTTCCATCATGGCTTTGCAGCCATCTGTACTGATACTTGATGAACCTACGAGCCAGCTTGACCCAATAGCCGCCGGTGAGTTTTTTGCAATACTGGGCAAAATAAACCGAGAGCTGGGCGTCACAATAATACTTACAGAACATAGATTGGAAGAAGTTTTCCCCTTATCAACGAGGGCAATTGTAATGGATAAGGGAGAAATTGTTGCAGACGGCGCTCCTCCAGAGGTTGGCCTTAAACTCCGCGAGCATGAAAACAGTATGTTTTTAGCTATGCCGACACCAATGAGAGTATGGATGTCTGTTGCTGACGGAGCCCATGATATAAGCTCTGTCCCTGTTACTGTCCGTGACGGAGCACAGTGGCTTTCGGAGCAACTTATAGACATATTCAATATCCGCTCAAATAAATTGAAAGATAAAGACTTGTTACAAGATCCTGCTATAGTTCTTGATGATGTGTGGTTCAGATACGAAAAAACTCTGCCTGATGTTATAAGGGGCTTATCATGGAAAGCGCATTACGGTGAAATTACAGCCATATTAGGGGGTAACGGCACAGGCAAAACAACTACTCTTTCGCTTATTGCCGGGCTGTATCCACCTTACCGCGGCAAAATCCACGCAAATACAAGGGTATATGCCTTACCTCAAAACCCTCAGGCACTATTCGTTGCTAAAACTGTGCGGGAAGATTTGCTTGAAATCTTGTCAGGTCGAAAATTGTCTATAGAAGAAAAGGAGCAAAAATTAGCTCATACTATAAAACTATGCCGCCTTGAATATCTTTTGGACAGCCACCCTTACGATTTATCGGGCGGTGAACAGCAACGGGCGGCCTTAGCAAAAGTATTGCTGCTGCAACCCCAAATATTGCTCTTAGATGAGCCCACAAAAGGGCTTGATGCTGAATACAAACAAATATTCGCCGCAATTTTACGCAAGATGGCAGAGGCCGGGGCCGCTGTAGTGCTGGTAAGCCATGACATAGAATTTTGTGCTGAGTATGCTGATCGCTGCGCTCTGTTTTTTGATGGCAATATAGTAACAGAAAATACACCGAAAGAATTCTTTGGGGGTAATAGTTTCTACACTACCACGGCTAACCGTATGTCACGCCTCCTTATACCCGGTGCGGTGACTGTTTCAGATGTAGTTCTTGCTCTTGGGGGAAGATTGCAGCCGCCGGCAGTTCTTGATATAGACACTAAATATGAGATAGGAGAAAGTGAGCTGCTGCCTCCGCCAAAACCACCAAAGCTGTCAAAGCCCGGTGGTTTAATGTTCTTGTTTTTCTCTCTGTGGCTGATGGTTGCTCTAGTGCTGTCATGGATAGTCTGGGATAATTTGTCTGCATTTATAAGCGGAGGCTATGAGGCCCTCACCGCTTCTTCAGAGGGCGCTGTTCTGTATGCCGGAATTATATTTGCCCTTGCCGCAGGCATTGTTGGCATTAGCCTATCTTTATCATGGAAACGAGGAAATATAAGCTGTAAGCCTGATGTAAAGCCGCAAAAGCAAAAATTGCCTAAGCGCACCATAGCGGCGGCGGCAATGATATTAATTACTATTCCTCTTACAATTTATTTAGGTATACATCTTTTTGATGACCGGCGGTTTTACTTTATTTCTATGCTGGTTATTTTTCAAACCATGCTGCCTTTTATTCTTGTATTTGAAGGCCGAAAACCCCAAACCCGTGAATTAGTAGTCATAGCTGTGTTGTGTGCAATAGCTGTTGCCGGCCGGGGAGCTTTTTTCATGCTACCGCAATTTAAGCCCGTTGTTGCTATAGTAATTATAGCGGGTGTTGCCTTTGGCGGTGAATCTGGTTTTTTGGTGGGTGCAATGAGCGGATTTTTAAGCAATATGTTTTTTGGTCAGGGACCTTGGACACCGTGGCAAATGTTTGCCCTTGGCATTATAGGTTTTCTCGCAGGCATATTATTTAGAAAGGGACTAATAGCCCGAACCCCTGTGCCCTTAGCAGTATTTGGCGGCCTTGCAACATTTATTATCTACGGCGGAATAATGAACCCCGCCAGCGTACTTATGCTTCAACCTAGCCCAACAACTGCAATGTTTATTGCATATTACTTGCAAGGCATACCCTTCGACCTGGTTCATGCCGCTGCAACTGTTACCTTTCTACTTATAATCTCACAACCAATGCTTGAAAAACTGGACAGGATCAAGGTAAAATATGGGTTGGTGGAATGATGTAGTCGGCATAGAGTGCCATGAAAATACCATTCTGTAGCATTTTTCTGATAGGGGTTCATCCGGCACTACCAGCTTCTTAGTAAATTGAGCTACTGCTTTTTGCTTTTGCTAATTTCTTATTAAAAACTTTGGCATAATGACCAAACGAACGTATATTTGCGCTGAGCAAGTTTTATGAAGTGTGCCATGTATTTGTGACTAATATTATCCTAATGCACCATTCTAAAAAATATGAGCAATAAAACGAGTCTGACACAACGGCTATTTACCGAATAAAGGTGGTATACAGTAAGTAACTCCAAGAGTTATTAAGTAATTTTGTTTATGTTTGTGTGCTGCAATCATGCCCTGCTTAGCTCTTAACGCCGTAAAATAAAATACTCATTCTGCATTTCTTCAAGGGGTATAACCTCCCCGGAAAACATAGCCGTAGCCTCGGCGTGAACGGCACGTATCCGCGCAATGTCGGAAGTTCTTACGCTTATTTCTTCGCCGTTTTCAACGGCCTTTAAGATGTCATAAACAGACACAACCTGTATATTGTACTGGCCTGTTTTGTCTACAAACTGCACCCAAGTGGGTATATACGATATGGATTTAATAAAAGGTCGCTCGCCTTCTACTTTCTCAAACTCCATATTAAGTATTACACCGGCATCTCTTGGTATAGTCCTCTGGGATGAGATAAAATTACCTATAGAAAAAGCTATGAAGCCCTCACGTACGGTGCCGTCCTCTTCTTCTATCTCCACAATTTCCATTGGCTGAAAAACGTGTGGGTGATGTGCCACAACAACATCTGCCCCGGCATTTAGCATAAAGTTTGCCCAGTTCCTCCACACCTGCCTTGGCTGGCTGTGGTATTCGTCACCCATGTGGGGCATAACCACTATAAAATCAGGGTTGTAGGTTTTTGCATACAAAATGTCGCGCTCAATAAGGGCCTCATCAAGCAGATTGAGCAGATAAGGCTTGCCTGCCGTAAGTGGTATACCATTAGTTGAATAACTATAGGCTAAAAAAGCAAATGTTATGCCGTTTATATCTTTTATCAAAACAGAATCCCTATCCTCGGCGGTTCTGTGTGTGCCTACAGCAGAAATCCCCAGCGAATCTAATACATCAAGCGTTCTTATAATTCCATTTTCCCGCCTGTCATTGCCGTGGTTGTTGGCGGTTGTTAAAAGGCCAAAACCCGCATTTTTAAGGGCCTCGCCAAAAGAGTCGGGAGTGTTGAACACCGGAAAACATGTATAGCCAATATCCGGCCCGGCAAATGTAGTTTCTAAGTTGCCTATCATCAAATCAGGCGCTTGCAGATAAGTGAGCACTGGCTCAAAGTTGTGCTCAAAATTATGTACACCGTCACCTCTGCGCCTTGCATCATTAAGCTGCCATTCATGCACCATCAAGTCACCCACAAAACCCAGCTTAGCAGAAAACACCTCTGGCGGCTCTGGTTCCGGCTCAAGTATTGTAGTAAGTACAGCCGTGGTCGTGGTTATAGCCTCATTAATCTGTACTGCTTCCACAGTTGGAGGCGCCGCCGCTTCAGGCAGAGTTTTAAAACCGAAATCACCTTCTCCTGCAACCAGTATTACAGCAAAAACCGAAACAAGGACGCAAGCTGACAAAAGTAAAGCCATGACAAAATTGACTATCTTTAGAGAATTTTTCACCTTTTTAACCCCATTCCCGCTAGTATTTCTTCCTGCTTTCCAAACATTTCCGCTTCTTCTTCGGCAGTTTTGTGGTCGTATCCCATAAGGTGCAACAGAGCATGGGCTGTTAAAAAACCAACTTCGCGCTCCGTGCTATGACCGTAATCATGGGCTTGAGAGAATATTCTTTCATAGGCAATTACAATATCACCAAGGAATAGGTTTTCTGCGTAGTTTTCTTTCACAAATTCACCTGACGGAAAGGAAAGTACGTCTGTAGAGCTATCTATTCCCCTTGTATCTCTGTTAATCGCGTGCATATTTTCTAAATCCACTATAAGAATGTCAACCGAGCAGTTTCCTAAAACACTTTCAGCTAAAACACAGGCATTTGCTGTTTTAATAATAATATTACGAAAAACCTTAGAAAGCTTGCCTGTCTCATCGCACAAATTAACTGTCATTTTTCGCTCTCTGCTTTCTTTTCGGTTTTTGGGTAAGGTATTCTCTCGTGGTACATACCTTTAAAAACACGCATAAAAGCTTTGGCTATGGTGTCCAAATCTTTAATGGTAAGACCGCTGTCTATAAGCTGGCCATCATCCAGCTTATCTTTAATAAGAGCGCGGGTAAAGTTTTCAATCTCGTCCATGCTCTTGCTTTTTGAGAACATGCTCCTAACTGCGGCCTCAACCGTATCCGCCAGCATTACCACTGCCGATTCACGGCTTTGAGGTGTTAGGTTCTTATATCTGAAATCACTTTCATCTATATCATCATCCGGGTGCTGGGTAGTGGCTTTATGGTGGAAATATTTTATAAGGGTATTTCCGTGGTGCTCTGCTATAATATCGCGCACTACCTGAGGCAGCTTTCTCTCAAGGGCCATTGAAAGGCCAATGTTAACATGGCCTGTTATTACAGCAACAGAGCTGTACGGATCAAGCTCGTCATGGAGGTTTTCGCTTATTTGGTTTTCTGCGTAATACTGCGGATATTTAAGCTTTCCTATATCGTGGTAGTAAGCGCCCACCTTGGCTATGTTAGGGTTAGCTCCTATATCATAGGCAGCGGTTTCAGCCAAATTGGCCACTATAAGACTGTGGTGGTAGGTGGCCGGCGCTTCTATGGTAAGCCTTCTAATAAGCTCATTATCAGGGTTTATCAGATCAAGAAGCTTAATGGGAGTTATAACACCAAACATGGCCTCCCACAAAGGCAGAGAACCAACAGCAAGCATAACCGTAAATATACCGTTTAAAAAGGCATAGGATGACCACAGTATAAGCCCCTGTGAGAAACCTCTCTCAAATACCAATGTAATAAAACCATAGAACAAAGCCCCGGCTACAGCAACTATAAGGCTTAGGAGAAACACATTGTTTCTCTGGTCAGCGTACTTGGCCATTTGCGCCGTTAATGTGCCTACAAGGGTAAAAAATATGAGGTAATCAAGGCCGGCGCCTATAATCAGCATTGTAATAACAGTAACGCCTATATTAAGCACTATAGCAAGCCGTATATCAATAAGCATAGCAACTAAGACAGCAAAGGACAGCAAAGGCACAAATATCCACAGCCCCGTGCCGCCTATTATGCTTGCAGCACTTATGGTCACAAGGTACAAACACAAAAGCATAAGCGCTTCTTTTCTGTTTTTATAAAGTTCACTACAGTAGCGTGCAATATAAATCAAACAAAAAGCAAACACAAAAACCGCGACACCTGATACACCCAGTATGGGTATAATACTCTCAAGCATACCGCGGGAAAGCAGGCCAAGGGCTTCAATAGCCGCAAAAGCCTCTTCCGTAACCACCTGGCCCTCATCAACTATTGTCTGCCCGTGTAGGAAGTACACAGTGGGAACCTCAGCCCGGCGCTCAGCTTGCAGCGATAAGGTTGCTTCTTCATTAAAAATTAAATTAGGGAGAAAGTAAACTGCACTTATCTCATAAGCAACGGTAGAAAAGCGCGGGTCTGCCCCCTGATAAATCCTGTCAAACTCACTCCTCATATCCGCAAGGGCTCTGGCATGAGCTTCTTCCTGAACCCCGGCATCAAAGGCTCTCCCAACAACATCTGCCACATTGGCGCGCAGTGCCTGATACTGGGCTGTTTCCATGTTTGTTACAAATAAGAGAACATCAAAAGAAAATGCGTCAATAAGAATAGACTCCTCTATAGTTTGCCTCATAAACTCCTCATGGGAGATTACGTCAATACGGGGCGGCAAAGTAGACAAATCCTCATACTGCTCAGGTTCATCATTGTTGCCCTCTGATGAGCCCGTTGTATTCTGCGGTGTTTGAGGCATAAAAATAGGAGTGTTTTCCCTGCGCAGCCTGTCCATCTCAATAAAAAACCGCTCAAGCCGCGCTTCCACCTCAGCCTCTATCTGCAAGTCTTTCATAAGCATGGGGTTGACTAAGCTCTCAGCTTCATCTCTAAGCCTATCTGTAGCAATTCTGTTTTCAATCTGCCTGACAGCCCTTATTCTAACCGGTGACACAGAGCCGGGCTCAATGTTATAACCCTCGCTTACATAACTGCCGCTTATCAGTAAAAAAATAGTTGCAGCCAAGGCTATCGTTGTAATTAAAGCCGTAAATTTAAAATTGCCGGAACCGTTTTTCAATTTGAATCACCTATCTTTTCCCTCGTGGGTATTTACTGCCCTGTCTGTCCTGCGGAAAAGTTCTCTTCTTCCAGTTATGGTTTTCTTTTTTGCTCTTTTTAGACTCCATTCTTTCATAAGCCGCCACAATCTTTGCAACAAGAGGGTGGCGCACCACATCTTTGTTGGTCAAATGGGCCACGGCTATATCCTCTATGCCTTCAACAATAGCTATAGCTTCTTTTAGCCCGCAAACCTTGCCGTCAGGCAGGTCAATCTGTGTAAGGTCGCCCGTAATTATGGCCTTAGAACCAAAACCTATACGGGTTAAAAACATTTTCATCTGCTCGGGTGTGGTGTTTTGTGCCTCATCAAGCACTATAAAGGCATTATTTAGTGTGCGCCCTCTCATATAAGCAAGCGGCGCTACCTCTATTGCGCCTTTTTCAAAATTTTTCTGAAAGGTTTCAGCCCCCATTATTTCATGCAGGGCATCATATAAGGGCCTTAGGTAAGGGTCAACTTTCTGCTGCAAGTCCCCCGGCAGAAAACCCAGCTTTTCCCCCGCTTCTATAGCGGGCCTTGTAAGTATTATGCGCTCGGCTCTGCCGGCCTTAAAGGCGGCAATAGCAACAGCCATGGCCAAATAAGTCTTGCCTGTGCCTGCCGGGCCTACACCAAAAACTATAGTGTTTTTACGTATCAAATCCACATATTTTTTTTGGCCCAGTGTTTTGGGCTTAACAGGCTTTCCCGAAATGGTCATGGCTATTAAATCATCAGCCATTTTTTCTATGTCGCAAAAACCCTCATCACCGTGGGCAGCTATTAAATAGTCAACACCTGAGGCTGTTATCTCCTCACCCTTTCCGGCTAAGGTAATAAGCTTTTTAAATACCTCCGAAGCTTTTTCAAGGCTTTTTTCACTGCCTGATATGTTTACGCTCTCGCCGCGGTTTACAATACTTACATTAAAGGCTTTTTCAATTTTTTTGATATTCTCGTCCAAATGGCCAAACACTTTGCCTATAACCGTGCTATGAACCTGAATTTCAGTTTTCTTAAAGTCCAAGTAAGTAATCACTCCTCCTGTGTGCTTTCTGTTTCCTGTTCTTCCATTTCTTCTGCGATATCTAAATAACTAATCTCTCCAATACTTTCATTGGTTATTACTGTCGCTCTAACCTGTATACCGTCAACTGTCTGCTCATATTCTATAATTTTCTCTACAACATCTGTGTCAAAGTCAAATTCCCTTATTATACGGTTGGTCACAGTTATTGCGGCAAGCTCCCTCATTTCTTCCAGAGAGCGCTCCACTGTATAAGGTTCAAACTCCTTATAAGTATGCCTGCTTATAAGTATGGGCAATGGATAGTTTTCGCCAAAACCCAGCTGTGTTTTACTGGTAATTCTATCATAATTGGCATATAAATTGGAATACCTTAAGAAATTTAATTCTTTATTAAGAATATTTAAAGAAAAAGCGGTTCTTGTGCGGCCTGTAAAACTTTTTCGCTCATCTGCGCGCTCTATTTCAAAGTTCATTTCATAGTAGGCTCTGGCCCTCACCTGTGCAATTGAATGAGTGTGCCCAACCACTAAAGCCTCGGGCCCCTCTCCAACCAAAAGCACGCCTGACACAAGTTTATCACCTGCAAGCACTACATCCCCTTCTCTTACAACGGGGGTTCCTCTGGAAACAAAAACGCTTGTAATTATTCCGTCTCTTTTTGCAATTATATCACATGGCCTGGATTTGTCTATAATTTCTTCACGGGGCAGGGTTTCAGCTATGTTTACAGTGGCTTTTGTACCTTGAAACCCTATGTTTATAAATGAAATATCGTCAAAGTTTGCGCTTACCACTCTCTCAATAGAGTGCCTGTCTACCCTCGACTGTCTGTTTCCCGCGCTCAAGCCCTGCTCTCCCAAAAACTCAAGTATAAGCGCGCTTTCCAAGCGCTCGTTCCCCACCACCTCTACAAGCCAAATAAACCCCGATAAATAATAAAGCAGGCCGATAAAGGCTATAATGCCCAGGGGGAATAACTTTCGCTTTCTAAACTTATGCATGGTAAAGGGCGCACCGTGTTTTTCCACTATCTTAAAGCGGCACCTGGTTTTTCTTGCACATTCTTTAAGCTGCCTAAAGCCTTTTATGCTTACACTCATTCTGACAGAAGCGCCTTTATAATTAACATCCCAAATATACAGGCCCTTATTAACCGCAAGGTTTACAAACCGCTCTACTGAAAAGCCCGTAACCTCTATTGTTACATAACCCCTCATATACTGCCAAATATTTAAAAGCACTTTCCCGACCCCCTACACAAGAAACTCAATTTTCATTATATTGCCGACAACCCCAATATTATCGGAGGTAATTTGCTTTAACAGCAGTTTTTTGCCCTCTACCCTGATAACCCCGGCAGAGGTGTTTATGCGTATCCTCTCCTCAGAGTATTCTAATACGCCCTTGTAGTTTTCTATTGTCATGTCTTCTTTACCTATCAGGGTTATAAGCGGAAGGTTCATTATAACTTCCTTGGGCAGTTCTAAGGCAGCCGTAAGCTTCCCCGTTACTAACTTTTCTGCCTTTTTTGCCGCTTTTTCCAGTTTCTTCATAATTATCCACCTCTATAGAAATATATGAGGGGTAGAGAGGTATTTGAACAAAAAAATAAAGGCGCCAGCCTTAAAAGTTGATGTTTATAGCTAACGTACTCCAAAAACATGATATAAAACTTTCATTTTTGCCCGCAATTCATCGTCAGCTCCTCCTAGCTTGCAATGCGTTTCCTAGCCTTTGGCTAGGAAAGCGCATACATTATGGAAAGCAATTTTTTGCTCCGCAAAAAATGCATTGCAAGCGTCGTTGTCGCTTCCTTGCCTTGCGACAAAA
>Ga0131853_10023174_pt1 | contig 11216 bp, 6 predicted proteins | sample TergutLab28metaG_FD_92764 | JGI IMG/M metagenome (GOLD analysis project Ga0131853, IMG submission 92764) | Labiotermes labralis P1 segment gut microbial communities from Petit-Saut dam, French Guiana - Lab288 P1 (version 2) (version 2) | ecosystem: Host-associated > Arthropoda: Insects >...
GATATCCCGTACGTAACGGAAGTGGTTCGAATCAACGCCAACAAATACAAAACCCGCAGCACTGAGCACAGTAATCAACTGATCAGAGCTCTCTTCAGCCCCTCAGTCGACAGACGACTCAAACGATTATGGCCGGAAGACTTAGCCCAATAGCACAACTGCAGTGAACCACCGATGGATGGTGCCTGCCTCACAACCTTTTGTTACCTTAACCTTACTAATTACTCTATCTAATTGGGTAGATTATAATTTGCAATATACAATAAAAAAAGTGACCAATCCAGTTAGCCTTCCGTCTTTTTATTGCTTGTATGATATTCCTCCCCTCCTTTACTCTTTGTAAGTGTTCTTCATTTCTCACGCGATTGGTCCATTCTTCTTCAACGCCACATTTCGAAACTTCCCAGGTATTCTAGATCTACTTTCCGAAGTGTCCAAGTTTCAGCACCATATGCAGCTATACTCCAAACGTAGCACACAACTAGTTTCTTGCTCAAATTTAAGTCAAATCTGCTGTTGAGGAGCTTCTTCCTGTTGAAAGCTGCCTCTGTCATGGAAATCCTGGATTTAATTTCCCGCCGTACATCTTGCATCACCTCCTATCACGCTACCAAATTAGTTTACCCCTTTAACTGCCGAGTTAAATCGCATCTGCCATTTGCTGGCATTATTAGGAGCTCACCCTATTCTCCACGTTAGCAGGATAAGGGTTAAATATTACATATTTTCGAGCTGTTTTTGATCTATCATAATCTGTTCTGGGAACGAGACTTTCATTACCTTCTTTATTCCTACATTCATTTCCATTCCATAAGCATCTTTCAATTTCAACTAGTCATTCAATCATGCCCTGTAGCACCGCTTCTTCGTTAGCCAGAAGCACAAAGTTATCTGCATATCTGACAGTGCGAATTACTTATCCTATTTTGAAGTCTCCAAAGCCTTCAAGAGTTTCATTGGTTGGGCATTTCGTTATCGGGGGTGGGGGGGCCCAAAATACTGAATTTTAAATATTCTCGGCACATTTTTAAAGAAATACATATACGATCTTTGGATGTGTCATCCCCGTTGTGTTTAGTAATACATTAAGGAGTGGGTCTTAAATGAGTCAAAACACAACTAAGTTTGCTAGATGTTGTTATTATGGATTATAAAAAATTATTCCGAAAATCATACATATCCTGAAGCTACAGTGACAATGTTTTAACTAATCTACTACTCCAGTTTAAGTACCTTACTTACTCACTTACTTACTTACTCCATGTTGCAGAGTCCTTCTTGATAAGCTAACTAGTTTGCAGCTAGTCAAGAAATTCCCCGCATTTCACGGAACCCGAAGGTTCATTACCGCACTCACAAGCGGCCGCCACCTGTCCCTATCCTGGGCCAGCCCAATACAGTCCACATACCTACATCCCACCTTCTAGAGATCCATCCTAATATTATCCACCCATTTACGCCTAGGTCTCCCCAGTGGTCTTTTTCCCTCCGGTTTCCAACCAAGACCCTATACACCCCCCTCTCCTCACCCATACGCGCCACATACCCAGCACATCTCATTCCCAGTTTAAGTACCTACTGTAAATAATAACTATTATATTGTTATGTTTTATGATATGTCCAGATCTTAACCTGGTCACGAACAGCATTAGAATACTGAACAGTAACGGGATCTCGTTGAATTTTAGATTGATATATTTTATGACTTATACTGTATAGTTTCTTCGAATTTGTGACCTGAAGATGGCCCAGAGCAGGGGCCGAAACATGTCGTCATAATAACATCTAGCAAACTTAGTTGTGTTTTGACTCATTTAAAAACCTCTCCTTATTGTACATACACGATATTTAACTCAATACATATTTTCACTTGAAATCCAAAATTACTGGGGGCCGATATTTCGGTGGCAAGTTACGACTCGCCTAAGCAGGCTGTTTGCTAATTCTTGGGACGGTGAAACTTTCAACCACATGACTAGGGGCAAAGTCACGTACTGCGACTGTGGAAACGTCAGCAGGACAGACGATTGCGCATCCCTGCCGTCTTCACACAGTATGCCAGTCCGATTTTTTCTTCACCGGCCAAACATTATGAAATGGCCTACAGCAATGACACTACATATTTGAATTCGAGAGATATCCGGTTAGAATTTCAGCCGGGTTTTCGAATATTATTACTGGCAATCTTCATGTTTGTAACGTGCATCAATGACGATTAAAATACTTTATTATCCAACAGCTGCACAAATATATAATTCGTAGATACAATTAGAATCTTTACAAAATATTTAAAAATATTTAAAATTGCTCCAACATGTTTCGGATCACAAGGGATCCATCATCAGTGCTTGGCTAAAAATTACAGTAATGGTTCTATCATGTCCGTTGACATGGACGTAGTCGGTGTTATGGAAGCATATTTGCCCGTGGTGCGTGTGTGTACTGCACAGTGTAGAGAGGCACTGTGTGTGTACTGCACAGTCTATAGAGTTCCTCTCTAGACTGTGCAGTACACACACAGTGCCTCTCTACACTGTGCAGTACACACACGCACCACTGGTAAATATGCTGCCATAACACTGACTACGTCCATATCAACGGACATGATAGAACCATTACTGTAATTTTGGCCAAGCACTGTATAGAGCTCCCCGATGATGGATCCTCTGTGGTCCGAAACATGTTGGAGGAATTTTAAATATTTTTAACCATTTTATAATAATTCTAATTGTATCTACGAATTATATATTTGTGCATCTGTTGGATAATAAAGTATTTTAATTATTAATGGCATTTCGTAATTTTTCTGTCTTAGGCGAATGTCTATAAGTCAGTACCTCAAACCACGAAAAATCTGGATTTGACTGGAGGACGCCATAACACAGGGGTTATTTCATTGTGAAGCTATAGGCTATAATGTGAACTGCATCATGAGGCAAAACGCTGAAAGTGGGACTATCACAAGAGTTCTTATATGTGTGTGTGTGTGTGTGTGTGTGTGTGTGTGTGTGTGAGCGTGCAGTTTAAAGTTTCACGACAAGCGCCTGTTTCACGCGCGTTTTATTTTCTACTGACTCTCTTCGGGAGGAAATGTATATTAGTCCGTCATGCAGTTTGAAACAGAACAGACACTGCCACAGACGCGTGTATCGGCATTGACGTGCCCGATTCACATCTGGCCACACTGTGGACTTCGTACACAAGCCAACGGTACGAAATGGAACATCTGTGGGATGTAGATGTCGGGTTTATTTGCTCCAGAAATCCTCCGACTCTAACGCGGAATGAAAGCAAAATATGTCAGGCAATGCTCACTATGGTGGTGGTGGTAATAATAGCAATAACAGTAGTAGCAGTGGTAGTGGTGGTATTAGTGGTAGTGGTAGTAGAATAGTAGTAGTAGTGGCAGTGGTGGTGGTGGTGGTGGTGATAGTAGTAGTAGTAGTAGTAGTAGTAGTAGTAATTCTAATCATTCAGACAATAACTGAGCAACATAATACCGGGAAAACACGAAATCAAGGAACTGTAGAAAACTGCCACAATGGGCGATGCACACAAACTGCGGAGTGTGCTGATGTAAAGGTACACAACATTTAACATGAAAAGTAACATTAAATGTAGCTGTATAACAGCTGCAACACTATACACCCTAAAAACATGGTTTGTTGGAGGTATATAATGGTAAATACCAAGCAAATAGGTGATGATGATGATGATGATAATAATAATAATAATAATAATAATAGTTCAGCACCTTAAATTTAGCATTTAGAAAGCACAAGCAACCATACAAATTCGGTATAATTACTTTCGCAAATTTTTGTGCTGAAAGCTGTTTGTGCGTTAAAATTTAGAAACATCTTACAAATCTCCTCTCTTTCTGCGCATTACATTATTATTATTATTATTATTATTATTATTATCATCATCAGCAGCAGCAGCAGCAGCAGCATTAAAAAACCACTGTTATTTATTTCATCCGCAAATGAAGTTATCCCACAATAACAACTAATGGGTGAGAACGAAGCCAAAACCACACAAAACTGGCCCTACACTCCGTCTCATAATAATGTTTAGGTGCGTAAATGACGATGGGTTGAACATACAGCAAAACTATGTCGGACGGTAAGCGCGAGATATACAGCATTATGTATCAGATGTTAAACGCTCTCATTTTCTTCGGAAAATCTGTACGGGGCAGACAACGCGCGTGTGGTCGCAATCAGAAGTCCCATGGATCGACCCTCCCACATGTCCCAGTTCCAGTGTATTCTAGTCATGCAGTTGTCCATACGAATACTCTAATGACAACCACATCTTAACATACGTCAGTGACAGAAGCTTTGATTTCGCTGACATGGGCCAAAGGATGACAGCAATATGGCAGCAGCGGTCTACAGTGTCATTATCTCCACCATCCACAGGGCGTACTACCGCAGTCTCCGTACAGATGTACATGGGAGGAATACACGACAATGTACTTCAAAAAAATAGACTTAAATTCGTAATGGTCATAATACTGAAGTAGAAACTGTCCTCAAGCGTCCAGTCAATCAGAGGGGTATCCTTTAACCATGAAACCCAGACTGCTTTATTTAAAGACCCAGTCCGTACCGCGCTGTAAACACTTTTCATCTCGGTTATAAAAACCAATCAGTTTATGGCGTAAGTGGCACAAGTCGCTGTTTGTTCTCAGATAAATACCAAACACATACATACAGTGTGGGCAGAGCGTACAGTTGTTGAATGTTAAAACTGTTGGAGCAATGAGTAACCAGTAGACTTTAAAAGTTTAATTCTGGAAATAAATTCTAAGAAACAAGGCTCCCATGACCACTTACGCTTGTCTTCCCACACTCTATGTCTTCCTATGTCCTTTCCCTATGAAAGGACGACATTAGACCATATTTTTTCTAGATCTGGTACTCTTCCAATGAACAAAAACCCCCCACATCTTTCTCAGTTGGCTTACTTTGTTACCCTCACTCGCTTACAGCGCACTTTTCACTAAAGGGCGAATGTGTAAAGCATGGACTTCACACTGCATTCTTGAAGAGATAGCTTGCTATTCCCAGTACATACATACATTAGGAGTCAAGTAGAGGATCTGCTACATTATGTAGCCGTTTTTTATCGTGATCCATGTGGTAGAAACGACACGGTGTTTTACTTATTTAAAAACAATATTTTAACTATTGCGGTTATATAACATAACTGAATTTGACGGTCATTCGATTAAGAATTTAAATCTATAAGATGGTGGCGTTTTTTTAAACGGTATTGTATCGGATTATGCCTTGCCAGACTGGGTAAAACCGTCCACACCTTGTTAGGCCAGTGGACAGAAAGGCCGAAGTGTGAACTGCAAAAAGCAAAACGCTTACACCTACCAAAGAATACACATCTCATTACGGCATACACTGCTTATTTGAAATACTTTTCGATATGGTTAATATTTTTAATTTATCTCAGTTTATTTAATAACGTCTCTTCAGCTGAATGGGATTGTACATCGACGACTGAAACAGCAGCTGTACATAGATGGGCTGAGAAAAGCTCACAACATGCCCAATGGACACTGCCTGCTACATGACCGACAATCGAACTACGGAAGTTCATAACACAGATAATGACTGTGAACCACACAACCTGGAATTTTCGAATATGAAGTAATAAAATTTGGTTTCCGGTTGCTATTACCTAAGGTAAACAAAAAATTTGGTATTTTGACATAATTTATTACTTTATTTTGTGTGAATTAAACAATTTATTCATGAGATCAACAAATACATCTTCGATATATACAAATACAATCTTATACCGTCACGCAAGCCTCAGGCAACTCTACACCAAGACTTATAAATTACTAAAATACACTACTTCACAAAAGTAGTTCATATATAATACAGTATTCTTACAGCTAATGTAAACCATGCTGGTTTTCACAAACTGTGATTAAAGTAATAATTTTAAAAGTATAATATATTACAACAGCAAAACAGTGATATTTAATATGGCGTAATACTTAAATGTCCTATGTTGCCATGTTGTTTTTCTTTATACAAAGACATTTAATGAGTTCTGTATTAAATATCACTGTTTTACTGGTGAAATATATTATACCGTAAAAAATGTTACTTTAATCACAGTTTGTGAAACCCAGCACGGTTTGCGTTACTTGAACGAATACTGTAATATGAATTACTTTTGTGATTTAACATTTTAGTAACTTATATTAAGTGACACCGTAACATGCAGCAGCGATATAAGACTTTATTTGTGTTTGTGTGTGTGTGTGTGTTTATATTTTACACACACACACACACACAGACAGACATCACATGTGCATCCGTTTGGGTCATTCGTGAATGAGCTACTCAATTATTATACCAACCACTGCACATATATAAAATTGATAAAATTTACACATTAAAATATTAATACGCTCCGACATGTTTCGGTCCTAGGACCATCATCAGGGAGCTGTATCGTCCTTGCTAAAGTCACACTATAAAAAGTCACATTAATTTCGCTGTACCGGTTGGATATTGTGGCAGCATGCCGTGTTGTGTAAAATTAATGTGACTTTTTATAGTGTGACTTTAGCAAGGACGATATAGCTCCCTGATGATGGTCCTAGGACCGAAACATGTCGGAGCGTTTCAATGTTTTAATGTGTAAATTTTATATATGTGCAGTGGTTGGTATAATAATTGAGTAACTCGTCAACATGCATGGTGTAACAACGAAAATATGAATGAGCTATTTAATAAGTTTTCATAATGTGCATTTGTTGGCGTCATTAATGAGCTATTTAATAAATTTTGTTAATCAATGATAACTCTTTTGGACTGGGTCACTTATCTCTCTGTGGCACGCCTTCCAACACCATTTACGCACTTGGATCATTTACAGATCAAACCGAAACCCCCCCACCCCCACACTCCGCTGCTCTTCGATACCGACCACAAGTGGCACTGTGCCGGTGTGCCAGTGACTGACTGACTGACTGACTGGCGTATTCCATTCTATCGTCACCCCCACCCCCTTCCAAGATACACGTATTATTGCACCGGTATTTCTATGTGTGAATGTATCTGTATTGCACTTCTGTATTAATAGCGTTTACATTAATTACCCTGATAGGCCGATTTCGACGCTTGGCAGAAATAATGTTGCAGTGAATTGTAAGAATAGGGAGAGGTCTCTTCTGAGGACGTGAAAACTGCCGAGGGGTAGCTGACGACTGAACTGATGACGATGAGTCAATTTTCCACTTGTGCTAATCCATACATTAAACACTGTTAACACACTTCGCTTCTTGAACAGATATCACAAACTTTTATCATTCAACACAGAATCACGACTCTATTTTTTTAACTACAAGAGGCGCTGACAACGAAGACCACTTCCTCCACGAATACCATCAATCGCATTCAACGTCTCCGCGCACATGTCTTCACCTTTTTTTTTCTGGCCACGATGTCTTCCGAAAGCCTCCTCGCCTGGATTTATACTTCACTCCTGCAAATGTCGAAAACACTTCAACTGCAGTACTGGTAGGTACCTACAGGCGAAGGAATATGATTTGCGACAGAAAAGTCTATATACAAAGGACGAACGGGAACGAATTTAGTGACAGGAAATAAGACGTTAACAATAAAGATGGCACATTCATAAGCATGGTAACGATAACGCCTAATGTTAACATTAAGGGACAATGACGAACGAGGAAATACGAATTCTTCCAGTAGAAGCAAATATGACTCAGCCACCATCAGCATGTGCAGGGAACACGCAACAATATGCACGAGTCACAGATCTACAGTTGTATTAACAGTGCATCTAAGCGTTTAAGCAAACACAAATTCATGTGAAACCAAAAAGCAGATTTTGACTTGGAACACCAATTTGTTAACACACAACACTACCTTAAACAAGTCACATACAACGAGCAATTCGGGATACACGGTTTTCAAAACGTCACCCCTTACAAATTACTAACACAAATTCACGGTCAACAGGGGAACAACAAACAGGACAACACAAGCAGTTCTCCTCTTTACGTTTCACCCATTTAAGGTATCATGGGGGGGGGGGGAAGGTTTAACGAATAGTTTTATATACCCATGTTAACACAGTTTGGAAAGGCTGTACTGGAATGGGCGGCGGTGTAGGGGGCAGAATAATGTCAGGAAATGTCTCGTAACTTCACGTGTACCAGACGCCGCAAGTTAGGCAATGTCAGGGTGTTCCTACCGCATACAAGAAGTCACTCAATCAACGTGACAAGAAGTGCGTGTTATTACAGACGATAAAACGAAAATATACGCAACAATAATTCAATGAAACACTTAAAAATTTCGTTCAGTTTACATTTAAATCACCAAACGCACTTGCATATGTCGATGCTTCGTTCACCATTTTTTTTTTAAATAACTCGTGACTTTGTTACGAAAACTCTTATTATCCTTCGTATAGGTATAACCAGCCGCTGTTGGGATTACATATGTTGGAATCCTTAGTTGCTTAAAGTATGTTCATATAACATTTCTTTGAAATACCTTTGAAACTAAACTTTGGGTATTTCTCTGCTAACACTGCCGTGTCGAAAACTATTCGAAATGCTTCACAAATCACGATCCATCACCTGTCGGAATCTCACAACTTAGAAGTACTTGCACTTTAAAGACACGCACTTACTGGATACAACTAGATCACTGAGGTACAGTACACTGTAATACAGGCGTTCATAACCGAACGCTACGAAATCACAGTAATCGTTTCTTGAATGCTTCATAAGTCCGTACTTATGAGAAGAACATCATTACGAATCGGCCAGCATGCATACAGCAAAACGGAAATGTATGCAACACCTGATGTTCGCACACCAGCGCCGTTTACAAATTTAAACGGTAGGTACGCCGATTACCACGTCCTCTCTTAACGCGCTCACACATCAGACTGATGGCCCGGTGCTATGTCTGTGTCGGAACTCTCGTATCGCGCGAGCAGCTACTGCCGGTCGCTTCGCGTTGACGTCGGAGATGCCAACCAGTACACCGACGCTGTGAATCGACGCAGCGGCGTCCCGGTAAAATTCAACCCTCGCTAGCTCGGGACAATTCGGTGTGGTTCGTACCGCCAACCACGGCAGCTTGTGACCGGGGCAGGGGAGGGCAGAATGGGGCAGATTTGTTGAAGCCGGATTCTTTCTCCCCCCTCGCTGGCGAGCAAGGGGGCCCATGACCTCAGCGCTGGGATCATATCAACACTGCTAGTGTGGTGTGTCATGTGCAGTGAACCTGCAAACCTGGAGAAGTCATAAGATGTGTACGTTTTGCTGTCTCTGCCTTCCCGTCTGCCTAGATTTTTACGTTCTGCAGTAGATACACGTCTTACGGCGTTCTTTACCGTGGGTAAGGAGGCTGGGGCGTGACTTTCACCACCCACCTCCATCTGGCGCCGTGATTAAGAACATGTGGAGCTATACTTCTGCTCTTCTTCCATGGTACGTTACGCCAATACCTGAACTATACATACCGCTGTTACTATACTGTATTTGGATATTATTTTATTTGACAACTGTCGTTAGTCACATTTCGTCGCCCCGCTTAACTCACGAATCTTCGACGTGCAACGAACAAAGTGTCAGATGCGACTTGTGTCTGCGAGCCGAAGGAAGACATTTTCGGTGTTTTGTTTAAATGTGGCGAATAAGAATATTTATTAACTGCAGTATATTGAACTTGAACGCATGGATCCCTACTCACGACAAAATGAAATACAAACATAAAATTAACCAACAACAAAGGAACTATTACCACACAACAAAAATTAGCATAAAGGGCACAAAGAACTGTAAAACGTAAAGGGAAATCAGTCCCGTTACAGGCCCGGAGCGGCCCAGAGGGTTCCAGGAAGCTAGCCTTTTGGCACCGGAATTATTTTTTTAATTTTACAACAACCTGTATATAAAATTTGAATACTACAGGAACCAAATAAATTAGAATTATGAAACAAACTGCATTTTGAAGAGAAAAAAACGGACAGTATATACCATGTTTAAAATATTCAGTACCTGTATTTGTTTAATAAATATATAAACTGCAACTTTAGGGGTTAGCGGAGCGGTACGAACCCTATAGGGGTCGTTAGGCGTCAAACGGTTAAGGCTCCCAGATTTCGTGACAAAGGCACAGGATGGTGGTAAGTTGTCAGCCTTACGTACCGGCCGCCTTTACCCCCAGAAAATGTTCCTGGTACTCATTTCTGTTAGAGGCTGAGTCGACCCCAGGGCCACAGTGCGATCGGAAGGATTTTATGTCAATAAAAGATCCACTGACACCAGCTGGAATCGAACCAGTGACCTTCCGATTTGTAGCACAGCACCTTAACCACTGTGCTACCGCGCCCCCCCCCCCCCAAAGAACTGTAAACAAATAAAATACCAACAAAGGACGCGAAGACAACAAAGTACAAAACAAATAAATCCCAACCTTAACCCCATCAGGCTGATAACTGCAGCCGTCACCTGAAACATAGTGATGTAATGGTGAGACTTTTGGGATAAAATGGCGCTCCCGTGTTAGTGAAACAAATGAGTTGGAATACCCTATGGAGTAGAAATTTGGGGGGGGGGGGGACTTGGGCTTAAATGGAAATATAATGGCGGGATTCGAATATAAATACGAAGTTAGAACTTGTACTGGGTTCTGGAGGCTGAGGACATAATCCAACATAATCCAACAAAGGGCTCGTAAGCACATAAAGCAGTTTCACCTTTTACAAAAGGCGCGAAAGATTTGACCAGGCGGGCGACCACCAGCTTTTCAGAGACTTGGGTCCATAGAATTAGTACTGCCACCATTACACGACAACCAGGAGATTCTAGGTTACGAAAACGATCATATCGGAGTTTATCAATAAATACAAAGGATGGCTTCAAAGTACAACCGGACTTGAGTTTATCAATATACACGGTGTGTTATAAGTACAGTGAGATCTGGGTTTGTTAAAATACGAGGTGTTTTAAGAGTACAATGAGTCTTGAGTTTGTAAATGTAGAGGATGTTTCAAAGTACAATGAGATCTGGGTTTATCAATATAGGGGGTGGTTTCAAAGTGCAATATGATCGGAGTTTATCAACACAGAAGGTGTTTCAGAGTACAATGAGATGTGGGTTTATCAATATAGGGGGTGGTTTCAAAGTGCA
>Ga0131853_10023175_pt1 | contig 11216 bp, 6 predicted proteins | sample TergutLab28metaG_FD_92764 | JGI IMG/M metagenome (GOLD analysis project Ga0131853, IMG submission 92764) | Labiotermes labralis P1 segment gut microbial communities from Petit-Saut dam, French Guiana - Lab288 P1 (version 2) (version 2) | ecosystem: Host-associated > Arthropoda: Insects >...
GAGTTTTAAATAACATGTATGTAATGCCTGAGGGTGGTAAGTACGACTGAAACATGTAGCGGGTTTTGAAGGGAATAATAAAATTTGTTGTGGGTGACGGCAATACGAATATGAATTTTGAATGTAGTAGTTGTTGCATGAGACAGCTCTGTCGTGATTTACGCATGAGCTGCTTTCTTGAAGCGCGCGTTAACATCCACGGGGTGTGAGACCATTTATCCCATCGAAATTTTATGAACATTTTACACCACGTATACATATAGCGCGTTATTTTGATTTGTACGTGAATAACAAGGTGCGTTTGTTGTCGGGTTTTTGTTGTTGTTGTTGTTGTAACGTCGCGTTATTTTATAGGTGTGCAACATAAGAGCACTATATCTGAAAAGTGGATTTAATTTCCCCAAACGTATGATGTCTAACACGTGAAACTGTGTGGGAAGGTCTTTATAACCAGTGGGAACAATTATTTGGTTAGAAGGTCCAAAATTATCTTCTGAAATGTAGGAATACGTATGTTTCCGAATGAGGGAGGCCAGAAGCATCTGGTGAGGGATACAAAAGGTCAGTGGGGTAGCAAAGAGAAGGATAGTTAGAGGGCAGAAAGTGAGAATGAGCCATGTGTGAAGTAGGATAGACAGATAACTGAAGAAAGAAAAAAGTTTTTCTATTGTCGTAGGAGTAGGACGCGCGTGTGCATCGCTCCAGATTTAGGCCAGATTAGCAGACTAAATTAGATAATTAGAAGTTTATAAGTGTTTCTACGGGGGTGCAATTTTAAAACAAATAATATTAAATTGGACATACTCGGTATTACCAAGTTTCGGACAATTTTGTTATTCCTTAAAGGTTAATATGCAGTGAATACGCTACGTGACAGAGTGATCCGTGCTACGTTTATCGTATGCAATAAAAACCTGTACCAAATTAACGCCCAGTGACTAAAATAAAATCACAACAGATTCTCCAGATTATCAATTCAGCAAAAGTCGTATTAACAGTTCATCTTCACCAAGCCCATCACACTCAAACCACGGTAGTCCCTGAAAATTAGGTCTCATGCGAACCGAATGAGCGAGAAAGGTGAACCAGACGGTTATAACTTACAGATGTTTCCACTGCCGCTCTGGACTTGAACGGATGGTTTCGTCCTCGAAAACGCCTAGCTGTGGTTGTTCCTTATATAATTTTAACCCTGTAAGCGAACTTGGACGTTTTGACCATCCCCTAAGCTTTTCGTCAAACGAATGCCTTCAGACATTTCTATTCGCAATTTTTATTCGGCATCGCATCCCTCGGATGGCCACTGCAGGAATATAGCTCTCAGCTCGCCCTTTTGTTTAACTTGCGAGTGTGTTTGACAAAATTCACAGCGCTCGCCTGACTGAAACTCTCAAGGACGAAAATAAATTCAGTTTTGTCGTCGTACAATTTTTATTGTTTGATTAGGTCTTAACCTCTAGCGTTACAGCCCATAAACTATTTAATATGAAAATAAATTATGTCAAACTCCTAACGTGCTACAACAGCCAACAATTAGTGAGGACTTACCAGAAGTAGACGGCCTAAAATAACGTACTCAGCCGCAGAGCTGGCAAGCAAGTGGTGAGCAAGTGTATGGCATTTGGTGCTGGTTGTCCCTACTCTTCCTTCCCCCTTGGAACTGTGATTTGCGGAGTAGGTGACATCTATATGTAATCTATGGCACCAACGACTGAATTGAGAGACAGGTATTTCCTGCGGATGACAAAAGGTGTCAGCACAATCGCGAGTCACATGATCGCCTGAGCTGCGGCCGGAACCAATCACGAAACGGTTACTCCACTTCGTGCTATCGTTGCTAGTTCAGGTTGGCTTGGTTGCAGTACACTTTCACATATTTAATTTATCGTGGTTCATCCGGCTTGTTGTGGGAGGTAAGTTTCATTTTTGTTGTGGGACTGCAGTTTCTTCTCTGTGTGTGTGTGTGTGTGTGTGAGACGTAATACTACAGCGTTATTATGAAAGTTAAAAAATGTCAAACAACAAAGTATCCAAATTACACATTTTGACAAAAGCGTGCACTTTATTTATTAGATTGTGTATGTCAGTGTGTAAAAACATGTATGTGTTAAGTGATAATGATGCATATATAAAGAAAGCATTTTTTTGTTCTGAATATTGCAGACGCTTTGTATGCATGCATGTGTCTATGCATACATGCATGTATGTGCAGTGTTAGAAAGAAACACTACTTTCTTATGGTACTGCCCCATTGCAGTCCAGGGATCTTTGTTAAGCAGCCATGATTAGAAGCCAGCAGTGCACAATGAAAAGTGGAATTATTGGTAAAGTAATGAAAAACTGCATTACCCACCAGCAACTTTGTAATTTGTGGTGCGCAGATACATGTGCAGGCTTCATAATTTGGGTTCTTTTTTTTGGGCTTCATTGTAATAACTCAGTAGAGTAGGATGAAAATCTCTTGACTTGCATGGTGAGGTCACTTACACAGCACTGCCTTATCAAATTTGTGTGGTACTCCCTAATTAGGGACTATGATAGGCCAGAGTGGCAGGCAAATATAAACATCATGTGAGCTCAGACAAATTATCCAGGATCCAAATTGATGAGGTTTTTAAAAGTAAACTGGCTGTTAATTTTAGAATATGCAGGAGTAATCCTCATGTTTCTACTTTTACCAGTTTGTTCTGCAACCATTTCAGTTCTGCCATAATTTTAACATTTATATATTCCTGAAGAGCGTGACTGTTTGGTATCTGATTTGTAAATTCATAAGTCACATTAAAAATAATACATACACAGAATATATTTCCAAAAAACCAGGGGTTATAGTCCCATGTTTTGAAACTGATTGATTATTAAGTTACAGAATTTAATCCTTGCTGTATTTGTGGACAACGAAGAGGTAATTAGAACATGAATTATTCCACCACAGGTGCTGTGCTTTGATGTGTTAGTCTAAACAGTGCTGGTGCCAGCTAATAAATAAAACACAATCTGCAGTATGTTTGTGTACATGTGATAAGATGCTCTTGTGAAGTATAAGAGTTCTTAAAGCATTCACTACATAGGAGAAAATGTAGAGTGTTTGGCTATGTGAGAGTTAATGGCATCTTTTCATTCTAGTTGCGCTGTAATAATGTTTTCAGCTGAAATGGCATCATCTCTGAATTACGTAGGGATTCATAACTCGTATGTTTGTTCTTTCATATGGTATCTGAGCTATCACCCAGAAGTGCTGTGGTGGGCGTCATGGCTGCTTGAAATCAGGTGTTTTAATGGCATGAGCAAAGAAAGGTGATTTCTTAAGGTAGGGTTGAAGCAAATGACTTTCTAATTTCCAAATTTTATTCTGTATGGTACAGGGCAGCTTTTTGAAACTTACACTTGTATATTCCTGAGGAGTTGCTCAATATGATCAGATGTCAATTTGGACATGTTAACCGTTGTTGTTGTCGTCGTCCCCCCCCCCCAAAGCCAACAACTCTAATAAAAAAATAAAATATTTTAGTCACTGGAATCCTATGCCAATAGCTGTATAAAACTGCCATGTGTACTTAAGCTACTTTTTACCTTTACCTTTACTTTATTCCTCAACAAATCACCAGCCAAAGCACTATGAGGTGTGCCAAATACTGTCAAATCTAGAGTTGTTGCAGTGCCAACATATTGCCTGATTATTTTTTCCTTTCTTTTTTTAATTCATCAACATGAGTAGGATTACATCTAGCAATATTAAGAAGAAGACAAGAAAAAAATTTGTTTACAACTCTGCAGATTTAGAGGCGACTTTACCAGAGATTTGACAGTGTACAGCCAAAAAAGTGGCAGCAAGAAAGTAAAATATCCCGAGGTCCACTTTACAGTTTCACTTAAGTAGCAAATTTTCAAAATCTTCTATGGGACCTCCACCAGCACTTAGTGAACATGAAGAACAAGTTTTAGTTACGTGGATTACTGACTGTTCCTGAAAAGAATATCCTCAGAGTAAGCTGGGTGTCCAGTTGTCTGTTAAAGAATTTCTACCTTTAAACCAGATAAAAACATCTTTTAAAGATAATATTCCTAGTCTGCTATGCTACTGGTTGACCTTAAGGAAATGAGAGGATACTGTAAATTGACAGAGAAAGCACTAGATTGCACCCTGTGGAGAACTGGCTTTGGAAGAGGCTATGTACCTGTCATACTACAGACTACGGAGTGAATGAATGTGATCTTGCAGAATTTTACGAATATTTCGATACTGTAACCCTGTAAGGAAGAAATGTAATCTGTTCTTTTTAAAGATGCAGAGCATACCATGCATTAAACACTTGCCATCTCGGTTATAAGAACCAATTACTGAATGCCATGTAGGGCAAAGCTTGCTGTTTATTCTGAGATCCACACAAAACATATTAATACACTGTGGGCAGGATGCAGAATTTTTTAATGTCAAAACTGATGGTACATATGACTAAATCATGTGAATACAACAAGGGAATGCTACTGACAATTGGCTACACACAAAATATTGAGTCATAAATTCAAATTAAGGGTATCATGGTTTTGTCCCATGTGAAAGCTGCCATAATGCCACTACCTGCTCTGCTTGCTCTTTCACTTCTTGGTCATGATTTGTAGATATTCCAGTGCATTCTGCACTGCACGGGCTTGAGCTTCCTCCAATGGTGTGCCACTGCCTTCACACACTGCAACAAGCAGTGTGCACAGCTGCACCAAACAATGAAACTTGCCTGTATAAAAAGAAAGGTCGGTTGTAAACCTTTATTATAGAACATTCATAATGCTGTCAGCAGCTCAGAATGTACAGCACTGAATGGTAGGATAATTTATGAATAATGAATCAGAAAGGATGTAAAAGGAACCAGTCAATACAATTACCCCAAATTACAATATGGCCATCAACCCACAGATATGGAATATTTAAAAATCCCAGTTTGTGGATGACACTAATTAATGTTAGAATTTCAGTTCTTAGTTAATACATAGAATAAAAATGCAGGAAGACTGAACTCAGTGAAATACAATTTACAGCCATATGACCTACCTGCTCCTCATTTTATCTCGGGTGGGTACACTTGCAGATAAAGTTTGTGGTGAACACAGTTTTGTATCACAAATCACACAGGGAAAGTTGTTATTCCACCAGTAACCCATAATTGGTCTGATATATTGCAGGTTTATTAGTAAGCGGAGGTTGAGATTCTAGGCAATTTGTTAAAGATCATATACTTAATAGGATGAATCACTGAAGCTGCAGTGAATGCCTGTGAACTTTTGATTTATAATTTCCATTTTAAAATTTCACTTTTACAAGATCATGGCACTGACAATTGTTCAGTAAATTTCTGTTCAATGCAATGAAAACCACCTTCATATTATTTCGAAGTTCCACAACAATATCTTTGTCCATACGGTTCAGCTCTGTGTTAATTTGGCTTGCAGTGAATATAGTCAATTTACGTGTTCCATACCCATGCATTAAAGAATATTTTATGCTTATATAATAAATCAACAAATGCACCTTTATAAATATGTTCAATCACATATTATTATTTTTCACCAACTTGTTTCATTCACTCCTGTGACCATCATCAGGGCATCTTATAAGCAGAATACAATGAGCGTACGAATAATTGTACAAAAACATGTGATGCAACCACTTGATGTTACTTGATTTTTACGTGTAACATCATGTGGTTTTATCACACACTTTTTACCATTACTTGTATACTGATTGTATTCTTGTTTTACAACGCCCTGATGACGGTCACAGGAGTGACTGAAACATTTGGTGAAAAATAATATTTGAACATATTTATAAATGTGCATTTGTTGGTCTAACACATAAGGATAAAATGATCACTTTACTTTACCTTCACTGGTTGAAAACTAAGAATTTGAAAACTAAGTCTGGATAACAACTTTTCGCCTTCATGTCTGAAAGCTGAGACCATTGTAAGCTGGAAATCATGCCGAATCAAAGACATTTCCACAGTTCAGAATGAAATTTTGAATTTAAGTGGGAATTCTATTTGCCCCAGCAATCTGTCATCCTGTGATGTATTCCTGCGGGAACCACCCTGTTTGGAATTCACTCACTGTGGGCGATGTAAAATGAAACCATTTCCTCAGTCCCTTTATAATGCCTGTTTCATAAGTTCTGCATGCACAAATGATCCTATCACATGCCAAAGAATAATTTATCTATTAAGAGAAATCAACAGACTATCCTAATATAAATTTGTCTTATTTTTGAACTGCAAAAAATGTCCTAATAAGACTCCCTCTACTGCATCTCACCCAGTAATGGAACCACAACACTGCCTAAACACAAGCAGTCATGTTCATCCATTCTGGGTTGGCTGATCTGAGATATGAAATTGGTTTTGGCCAAGCACTATAAAAATAATTGTTACAAATTACAGAAATGTAACACATATCAGAATATAATTTTAAACTAACAAACCCCAACTTGTCACCACAGCAGAAATACCTGTATTAGATTTCTCTGTTATGTCAACATATGTTACGTCATACTGTTGCCCAGAAGCCATCTCCTGCAGAAACTGCACAAAATTGAAGCTCGTGTCTTGCAAAGAAATGATCTGAAAAAATCCAACAAATTATACTAAATCTGCATCTACTTCATGGTGTACGTAGGGAAACTTTGAACACACAAATGAAAACTGCATCAAACAAAATGCCACTCACAATATTACTCACCTATCATTATATTTAATTCCAACATCTCATTCTGACAAGTAACATTCAAATAACTAAAGTATACTGAAATTAAACATGGGATTTACTTTAAGAATATTACAACATTCTACCAGTGCATCACAGCTCTAGCAAACACTGTACTTTAAAGACATAACTCCAATGCACAATTATGTTCTGGGATGTGATGTCCTGTACAGGGTTTCAGATGCAGCAAGTTCCACTGAAATGCTGGCATATGTCTACAAAGCTACATGATACAATATCCCAGAAGACCATATCTTCTTCTTTCCCACATCAATAACCTCAATCTCATATCTTCAAAGCAAGTCATGGAAAAATCATCCAAAATAAGTGGCATTAAATGACATTTTGAGTATATGGAATGTTCGCATATAATGCCCATACATGGTGAATGAGCATGTCAGATCAGAACACAATGAGATTCAACATGCCTGCAGGTTTCAAAACAAGTTTAATTTAAACTAATTTATTTATGGCTGTGTTAATGACATTATCAGTAACTCAAAACACAATGTCAAGTTCATACCACAAGAGTCTCGAGGTTTTCACAGATGTGTGATTGAAGACTCCATTCGTCTGAAATGTGATGTTGCATCACCATTTACCCAGTGACACAGCATCATTGACCAGAAGAACAAGTCCTCAGTTCGTGTCATTATGACTGCATTTTGTGTGCACCTTAACATTCTGATTCACTGAGGCTCATCTGGCTTTATGCTCAACAGATATGTCTTGCCTGCAAAGAAAGGCACTCTAAGGCACAAAGCTGTCAAGGTCTAGAATGAGCCATACAAACCTTCAGAGTACTGAGCTTAGGCATGCAGGTCTCTAAGTATATTTACAGTTTATTTAACCTTTTGGAGACAAAAAATTGATCTGCATCATACATAAAGTTTTAGTTCATACCTCACAGAGAACATAGTTTCCTTCCATTATAAGAAGCAAATGTTTTGTGCAGACATATTCGCCGTGTTCTGAATGTTGTATTATTTCTTCTGGGCAATTCTCCGGCGTCTGAATTTTATATGCCGACGTTTCGGAACACTCTGTTCCATCTTCATAGGCATAGGCAGGTAGGTACCGTACCTACCTGCCTATGAAGATGGAACAGAGTGTTCCGAAACGTCGGCATATAAAATTCAGACGCCGGAGAATTGCCCATAAGAAAACACACAACGTATCACTGTTTGTTGTAATAATTACGTAGGTCACATAAATACACTGCGTGTGCAAAACTCAAAGCACCTTAACGTTCAATCAGGCGACATGTGTCGTTACCACTGGACATTAAATAGTTGGGAACAATAAAAATTTAAATGAAAATCATTTCCTCGTGCTTTTGATTAGCTGCCGTCAGCATTACATCAGCAGTAGAATTTGTGGGGGCTTCAATGGTGCCATTATGGCACCAGTCGATTTTTAAGGATGCTTTTGTCTCGGATTCTAAACTAACATTACCTTTATGTATTGTGTGTGCTGAAGGGATGACTTCATATCCTGTGAGACAGTAATGTTTGTAGTCACCACCTTACAGCTGTGTTATATCGGACACTAATTTTGCATGCATTCTTACCTGGTAGTTTTGTGTTAGACGTTGTTTGTTTGTTTGTGTCAAGGCACTGTGTTCCGTATTCACAACCCACGCTGCGCGGCGCCACAGCGATTAATAAATGAAAAGATGACTTTAACGTCCTTATGTTTCAAGGACGCACAATTAATGGAAAGTAAGAATAATTCATTGTTTATTTCTGGCTGCGCATTTTGCCAGCTAACACGTACTGTACAATAGTGGTTCGTTCTTATTTCTATCGCGTAAGAATTTTGATGCAGAACCGTGTAGAAAATTAAAAATGGCCTGAGAAATATATAGTTAAAAGCAGTAAGAATTTACGAAATATGTGTGATATATGAAATAAAGAGTGCAATAGTTTCTGTGCAGTGTTATACGTATTTCAACCTGAAGGTGTGGCATCCCCCTTCGTGATTGTAGAACTCGCACTAATAAGAACGCACAACTTCAATTACGGGAAATCCAATACCAGCTGCATGTTTCGGCCGCATACATCAGCCATCTTCGGACCACATGTATCAAAAAGTACAAAAAAGAAAATTACACAATTGTTGCCATACATATAATCATAAAACATGTGGATTTTATGATTATATGTACTGCAGCTGTGGACGACCTCGTGATGGCTGCTTTGTGCAGTCGAAACATGCAGCTGCTCTTGGATTTGCAATAATAAAAGTCGTGTGTGGACGGACTGCGTCCTTATTATTGGGTGTTTATTTTAACCACTTCTGGATAAATAGTGAGTACTTTGCATGCGTATGTCTATAAGAAGGGCATCTTCATTACTAAACATAATGTATTTCCTGTGCACAAACAGTTGCTACGTTTTTCATTAAATATCTTCAGTGTATATATAGTTTTAGTTTTAAAACTATTGTGTGTGAACTGTTGCAGTGGTGTTTACAGACACGAAAATTATATATTTTCGTAAAAATGATTATCGGAATTAGTTTTAGCCAATCAAATACAAAATATCACGTACCGTTTCGTGGTATGTGCATTTGAATTTGTTTGCGTCTATAGAGCAGCCATTTTATGAGACCTGATTCAAATGCCACATTAATAAATGACTGATACATCAGACGGAACTCTGGTGAAATAAAATTTCGTAGATATTAGTATGCCACAAAAAAAATCTCTCACATTTCTTTGTAGTATGAGAAATGTTGCAGACAAACGCTGTAGAAGAAATCAAAACACACGTTTTATGTTCAGTAACTTTTTTTTCGAAAATCGTGGGGTTTATGAGATAATGTGGTAAAATTTTGTAGAACGGGGCAGGCCACAGATGACAATATGGCTCATGCGCATTGCATAATGGATACCTAAGGCAACAAACACACACTCATGTTTTGTAATACTCATTGCTTTTCCACTACAACAATAGTTGCACAAATGCGCCTCAGAGTTACGTCGTACCTACATTGCCTGTCCTGCATAAACTGAAATTGTTTCTAGAGAAAATGAAAGATCGTTGTTGAAGTTAGATTAGCGAACGGCTTCTACCGTAACATGATCAAAAAGGACAACTACGATATACATCTCTGCACTGAGCAAGAATTGAGCCCGCGATCCCCGTGTTTGGACGGTCCAAAACAGCTTCAGGTTGCCATAAATACGAATGTCTACTAGTTCAGCAGCTCTATTTCCCACGGCGGACAACTTCTAAAATTATTAGGCCTGCTAATATGTCAGTAGTTTGTTTGCTGTATGTGAAATTATGTAGAATGAACTGCATATGACTGAATAATTGAAGTAGTGTGTCTTGGTGCTGTCCCTAGAACAGACCACGGAAGTAAAGTTCCACTATGTCTTTAAACTTGGCTGTAGGTGAGGGTGGGTATTCAACTTCACGCCTCGGCCGCTTTGTCCCCGGAGAAGGTACTCGGTACCCATTGTACAGGAAGCTGGGTGGATCCAAGGGCCGGTCTGGACGGGTGTAGAAAATCGATCCCCGGGTCGTCCAGTCGCTATACCCAGCGTGTTGCGGAGTAAAATTCGAAAATGTATTTGTAGCGATTGCGTGTTTATCAGCCGATCCCAGCTGCCGCGCGGACTAAGGCGTGGGCCTTCGTCCGCTCGCTTGCTGCGATTGCGGGTTCGAATCCCGCCGGTGTTGTGGATGTCTGTTGCGAGTGTGGTGTGTTGTCAGGTAGAGATCTCTGCGAGGGTCCGATCCTTCGATCAGAGGAGTCCTACCGAGTTTGTCTCATTTAGTGTGATCAGGTGCAACAGTAACCCCCTACATATACACTGAGTTAGGAGGAAAGAGGTCAGAATAAGTAGGAAAGAAATATTGCGTGTGTTTCTGTGGAAAAAGTTAATTAATGTCAAGATAACAGTGATTAATGTACCTGAACTGGAAGACCATTGACAAGTAGCTACACAGTTGGAGAAACTGGTTGTGGTGACGTGGCCGCATACATGTTAATGGCGTAATATTCAATAAAGTGGTTTATTCAGTCTTAACACGACACCAATATGTAGTCAATAATACATAGTTCTGGCTACATGTTTCGGTTTTACCAAACCATCTTCAGGCCAATATTTACTATATGGAGGTACATTCAGTGTGTACATACATAGTTTTTACACCTCGATATAGTAAATATTTGCCTGAAGATGGTTTGGTAAAACCGAAACATTTAGCCAACACTATGTATTATTGACTATATATATATTGATTTTGTGTTAAGACCGAATAAACCAGATTATTGGATATTAAATAACACAACGGATGTCTCCTTTCAAAATGCAAGGGCGTAAGTTTTGACAGGATTCCAGTACAGTCAGATATACTGTCGGGGGGGGGGGGGGGGGGGGAGGGGGGGTTTTTTAAAAGAATTTGTTAGCCGCGTGTCCTGGCAATAAAATTTTACTTAAAAAATACCCA
>Ga0131853_10023176_pt1 | contig 11216 bp, 7 predicted proteins | sample TergutLab28metaG_FD_92764 | JGI IMG/M metagenome (GOLD analysis project Ga0131853, IMG submission 92764) | Labiotermes labralis P1 segment gut microbial communities from Petit-Saut dam, French Guiana - Lab288 P1 (version 2) (version 2) | ecosystem: Host-associated > Arthropoda: Insects >...
AGTTAGTGCCAACTTTTGCGGATAGAGGGGTGTCACGTGGTCAGCGCAACGGGTCCCCCACAGCCGTTAATCTCTGTTTTCTAGACCTGGAGCCGCTACTTTTTTCATTCAAGTAGCTCCTCAGTTGACCTCACGAGGCTGAGTGGACCCCGTTCCAGATCCACTACTACTCAGAAAATCTGGTAGCGCCGGGGATCGAACCCGGGACGTCTGTATCTGAAGCCAGAAACTCTGACCACTAGACCACAGAGGCGGTCAGCTATTCAGTACACGGACATTATTTTTGTTAGAAGCGGCACAGGATTAGTTTAATCCATTAAGATTCTGTGTCGAATTTTGCCCGAAATTTTCGACAGGCTTTTTTTTTTGTACAACCCAAGATTAATTTGAAAATCTCAAAAATTTTAAAATACTTAACGTTTATCTAGTGGTTTGTCATATCTTATATTTATTGGACCGTGTATCATTGTAATGGTTAAAAAATTAAAAGACCAACTTGATGTCACTTGCTATTTTATTTCACTTCTTATGTGCTCAACATGTTTCGGACATTAATATATCCATCATCAGGAGTTTGCGACTTTGCTGTTGAATTACCACATCGGTTGTTGTGTTCTCGGTTGTCCTCCAGCCTGCAACACGGACACCACTCAAACCCAGCCGCACCAAATCTCCAACACACAAAGAACCGAGAACACAACAACCGATGAGGTAATTCAACAGCACAGTCGCAAGCTCCTGATGATGGATATATTAATGTCCGAAATATGTTGAGCACATAAGAAGTGAAATAAAATAGCAAGTGACATCAAGTTGGTCTTTTATTCCTCAACTGGTTTGTCATACGTTTGAGACATTAATATTCGATTATCATCTTCTAGGATCTACTCAGACATTCCGAAAATTGATTCTTAAAAATGTCGGTCACAATCCAACACTAGTGAAAATTAAATAATGTGAATTGGCACTTCAAAGACTTTAAATTGAAGTACTTTTCTGTCCAATGCTCCCCGATTTTTATGATAACAAACAGTATGATAAAGGGTTCCAGGCTTCACTCGTTTGTCCTTCTGGTAAAAGCATCATGTAGGTGAAGATTTGTATGGAGTATTAGTGGAATGACAACGACAAGGGAAAACGGAAGTACTCGGAAAAATGCAGGGCCCAGTAGGGTGTGTTCAAACTCGGAGTTCCATAACATTAAAGTATGACCCTACAGCACGAAATGGTGGAACACAGGGGAGGGGCAGAGGCGTGTTTCTACCCTTTCCTTAACCTCTACCATAGATGGGACTGGGTGGTTAACGCCACACTCCGGCCACTTTACTCCCCGTGAAGAAAGCCTGGTTCACATTCTACAGGAGGCGGAGTGGGCCTCAGGACCGGTCTGATGGGTGCAGAAAATCTTAGTGCCAACGGGGTTTGAACCCCAAACCGTCAGGCCCGTAGCAATTCGTTATACCGACTCAGATATCCCGGCCGCCGAGTCGTAAAGGGTGAGGGAATTTTGAGTAGGTGGGCGACTATTATTAACTTCTGCAGCAGGGCCGAAATTCATGGAGTTATTTGAAGACATCAAATCGACCTGTTCATGAGCCTTCTACATTGGCCAGGAAGACAGTTTTAATTTAAAAGTATTTCGAACTATTTTGTTTACATTGGATTACCACAGATTTATAGAAACGGACATATTTCCCTTTTGCACTAAACATTTTAACGCGTATAGGAAGTAATTAAAAAGAATAAAAAAATCTGAGACACATGTTGAATTCTTCATTAGTCCCAGCTACATCAGTTAATTAGTGTTTAGAAACAGCTAAAAGACATCTGGGTGTGAAACACTTCTTTAACTACTTCGGAACGGAGAAAAAGTAATTGTCGTGAAAAACAGGAGGATAAACTTTGAAATCAGATAATAAACTTCTCTTTTACTGACTTGATTAGTCCTTTCTGTGTCCAATAGAACGCAACACACAAGAAATTACAAGAACTGTCAAGAACATGGCCACAGGCATATACCTCTTGACACTTTATTTCTAAAACAGGTCACCAAACAACGCTAACAATTGTTTAGCGGGTCAAGAAATTCTCAGTTTTTTACGAAATTATGTGCAAAGTAAGTGATATTCTTGTTCTTTCAGGCCAAGAGTTTATTAGCCCCTTCCTCAACTCTAAAACAGGAGTATCACCCCTTGTCGAATCTCCGTTATCTGCTTGTTCAGTATTTGCGCAGCTGCTACTGCAGACGCAAAATCTGTGTGCAATGTGAGGACAAGTCCCGATATAAAGACAAGTGGTCAAGAAATCTCGCAATTACTAGAAAATTGTTCCATATTTCCACTTTAAGACCTTCTTACCCACACGGTTATTCACAAAAATAATTTCAAACGTCAAATACATACCGCTTAGAATCTCGTTCATATGAAGGTTTCTTCTCACTGAGGATTTTCACAGTTTTTCGCGACTTTTCTGGGCAAATATCTGTATTTTTTTTTGCAACGGACCATTCTCTTGCAAATCACAACACAATCGCATTTTGCGACACCGGACGCTAAAATAATATTGCCATCACCAACCTGCATTCGTTTCTAGGGGAACCTCCGTATTAGCATCTATACCAGAGTGCGTGCTATTTTAAATGATATCTTCCAATACATGAGCACCAATCTATACCAGGAGCTAGTATGTACGTTTCGATCCGAATCCCTTCCGATTTATTGCAACTACTTAAAAAAAATCTCCAGAAAGAAAATTCCAAACATACGGGAACATTTTTTCCTCAGAACGTTAAGCAGGCCCTATAGATTGCACACATTCCAATTTTCCATCATAAATTCATTATTACAAAGTTAGATTGCCTCTAGGGTATTCAGACTTCCTTCAGGTCTGAGATGCTACATGCTTCTTCACTCTATCTGTGAATGAGTTGTTGTGTTTGGTGGTCTGGCATTGTCTGAAGTTGAAGGAACGGAAGGGGAGGACATTAATTAATCCCGTTACTGACTTGTGACCATAACACAACAATGGCTACCCCCCGTCATCTGCATTATCGATTAACAATACGCTAAGTCATACTGCTACCATCAGTAGCGTAACGTAACCAACTGACGCTCCACCATCTACCCGGCCATTAATCACAGCGAACTTACTTTCTTATCATATGCTACCTAATGATGTTTACACTGTGATGTGGATTCAAAAAGCCACTTCCTGAAACTAACTAGGCGAAGAGTCCCTCTTTCATTTCCTCCCTGGTTTATCGACTTGTTGAAAAAAAAAGCCAGGAATTTGACTCACAGACTAGTTCAACACGTCACAACTTATCCACTTTAGTATTATCCCTTAATGTGAGGCTGCGTCACGGCATGAGAAACTTTCTTTGAACTACGAGTCGGTCCCAGACTTACGAGACAAGCAGTTCTTCGACATCGGGGCACGTAGGCGAATCTTGCAGATCGGTCCGTGGCATATAATCAGCACACAAGACAAAGTTCACGACACATAATGGCACTGCCTACGAAACGTCCACCAACCATTAACGGTAAAACGTACACATTACGAAAGAAAATGGCAACTGTACAAATATTTTCCCGACCAGACTGTTTTTTGCTGGTGATGAACAGGTTTCTTGACCAGGAATTCAGACACGGAGATATGTAACGACAATTATTCCAAATTGCTAGGAACTACGGAAAAACTTGTAGGCGCCATTGTTACCTAGCCCCACGGATTTGTCGATCCCTGGCACATAAGCTGAGATTTTAGGACCAAAACTCCGTATAAATTTCTCATTTCTACTGCAGGTGACACGCATCTCTTACATTTAATCCTTCATAACAAAGTCACTTAAAAACTATAAATCAAGAGTGTTAAATACGAATATATATTATTGTAATTACTGTAAACATTCTATGACATAATCTAAAACATTTACACACTGCTTTGTTTTCAGTTATATGCAAAGAGACAAAATGAAACATTATCTTAACTCGAAATTAAATGTCACTACTCGACAGGTGTCGATTAAAATAATGTTTCATGGGCTTACTTTTGTAAATAAACTTCCATTTTAAGAACGTAGCAAAATTCAAAATAAGCTTGGACGCTGAAGTGTGCGACAGACAGACAGAGAGAAAGAGGGTCGAAATTCATTCACAGAGAGGATAATCAAAGAGATAAGAAACAGAAAGAACAGCAGTCAGAAAAATATATTGATAAAACACTGCTACTCGAAGCATTTTCTAACTTCAAAACCACGAACAATTACAAAACAAATAACCGCTGTAACTTTCCGTACGCTCGAGACGCTTGATTCTGCTGCTGCTAAAATATATTTAAACTGTCTGACGTCTCCCATACAGCTCCACAATTTATCATATGATTCAATAATTTTGGGGAGAAGAAATAACAGACGGGGGGAAGGGACAAGAGGAGAGCGAGAAGAAAAGGAGGAAAGAACAAAAAGAGGAAAATGAAAGAAATAGCACGTGAAAGAAGACAGAAGAACAAAAATATCATTGGCAGATGAACAGAACAATTACAAAACTGAATGTTAAAAAAAAACAAAACGAAGCAGGTGATGAAGAAGTGAAGGAAAGGATGTGAAGTTTAATAGTGTGAAATGAAAAATCGGCCACTAGAAAGAAGAGTAGCAAATCCAAACTCTCGCCTATTTGGTAAATTAAAAGAACAAGAAACGGTAAAATATTAGATAGGAAGAACATTAAGTTGCAAGATACGCAAAGAACTAAAACTTCAGTTGAAGATTAGTGCCATAACTACGAAAATCAAAAGAATAGGATTGAAATGGGGAATGTGATAAAAACCCTGATTACAACGGAGGGAAAGACAAGACGACAAATTCAAGACAGGTGGAAAAGTAAACAGAAGAATCCAGCAAAGAAAAAAAAAGCCAACGGTAAGAAAACAACGAAAAATAAACATTTATTCTTATAGACACAATATTAAAAACTTTGAAAAGTTTCCTTTACAAAGAAGTATAAAATAAAACGAAAATAATTTGTAATATCTTACCGCAATTTTCATAACAAACACTGGAATAGTATATTTCTGGATTGTTAACACAACTAAATGAAGTATTTTAGACAAGTTACGTTACATTATTGTGTTTTTATATGGACCTGCTTTTGCCGCTTTCAAGTCAAGGAGCAGTGATACACCCAGCTTGCTTACTGGTGATGGCATGGAGCAGACAGATATTGGATGTCCTTACATTGCAGAATAACAACATGCGAAAATTTATTAGCAGACTAAACGAATGAAAAATACGAGTAGACAGATATGTGTGTTTTCTGACAAGTTTTACCAAACAGCCCAGCTATACATGCATCTGAACTTGTTTGTATCTTAAACTACATGGAAATAAGTAAACCTTTTGGGGGGGGGGGGTGCCTTTAAGAATTATTGTCTCATTTAATAGTGGAAGAAGTATGTTAGCTGTATCAAGGGTACAAAATGTTTTATTTAAACTGACATAATTATAAGCAGACACAAATTTCAGTAGACAACGTTTTAGCTTAACGAAGGAACGTCTCGAGAGTCTGAAGAAAATGAAGAAAATTTCCGTTACAACGTAATGAGAAATTCCCGAAACTTCGGGGGAATGTCCCAACTTCAAACTTCAGTTTCGCCTCTATTTCAAATTACATGAAACAGAAAAAACTGTCTCTTTGGCTAAGATCTACGAAATCAGGGAGTATGGACGAATGCAGGTAAACCTCCAAGTATATTTAACTCCAGTTCTTACAGTAACATTACCCATTGGCCTGGACGCCTAGTAGAACCTGTAAGTGCTAATAAACGTGATGGCGAAGAGGACAACTTCTATTTCTTTTCAGACCAGTTTCCTAAGTCCAATAGTGAACACATAGCAAAGAATTCGCTGTTTCGGTTTCACATGATACGTCCATAAAAGTATTCTTCACAGTATGTTTATCAATACTTTTAAGTATAATATTTTCAAATGTGCAAATAAAAATAGATCGATTATTTGTAATCCAATAGAAAGATGTCACTGATCGTCTTAACGGTTGAGATAACAATTACACATAAATAAGACTGTCGAATTGAATAAGGCATTGAGGTTTCTTTAATGTTAGTCATCCCGATGTGTTTATCTATACACATATTCATTACATAAAATATTATTCTAGGGCGACATGTTTCGACTCTTTTTGAGTCATGTTCTGGCCCTCCTAAAGTACAGATCCCAGAATGCACTATGAACATTGTTAACCTTGGATTTGTACTTGAAGAGGGCCTGAAGATGACTCAAAAAGAGTCGAAACATGTCACCCTAGATTAACATTTTATGTAATGAAAAGTGTCGTGTTTGACTGATACGTTGTTCTATATATGTAAGGCACTGATGTGCCCACAAGGTACTTCTGTGGGGATTCTGCAGTGTTTAGAAGGAACAATCCTTCATCTTTAGCACAGCTGAAACTGTTTGCACAATCTCGTAAATTAGTTAAGTTAAATTAAGCTACTATCTGTATAATATGTATAATGCGAAGAAGGAGCAGCTAAAGACATTCATCAGAATGTTATACTCAAAGGAAATTCATCATCATCCACCACAATGCACCGTCGTTTTATGATGATTCTTATCATTGTTTTCATCGCTACGTGTAAACAGACCATGTGCTTTTCGGTGGCAAAACAAAGGAAAGGAAGTTCGAAAAGCTCTTACTTGGAAACTGTCACTCAGCTGCTCCAGTGATGAACGACAACGCGCTCGAAGGAAATAAACAAATACGGGTATATGTGAAAGCAACATAACAAGTTAGAGAGAGGCCTATAAACACGTAAAGTGGCTAAAGCGGGTAAAGCAGTAGAAGAGGAAAGGAATGATAAAAGAGGGAAAGAGAATCTGATGAAGGGAATGACGGAATAGTTTGTTCAAACACACCGGAACAACCTATTTAAATAATAGCTAATAACGAATAAGTACAAACCTCATGACTACTCTGGCACTTTAATTGGGTTCGTCCACTGCGTAAGGAAGACGAAGAAGAATTTTTGGAGATTTAATTTTCTGCGTCTTCAAGTAGAAGAAGGTAGGAAGGACATACTGTGTTGAGCACATTTGATTATTCTAATCTTCAGCAATAAACTGTTACATACCCGGTAAGGATACAGCATATACGCATATATAAGACAGAAACAATAATACAAAACTCGTAGGAAATTTCAGTTATATCTTCTTCTTGCGAGATTTCAGCCTCCGCGACGAAGGAGATGAAAACTGCTCTCTTATGAGCTATTACGCAGCGAGTAGTGATAATTTCTTCAAGGGTTTTGACCCTTGAAAATTGAATCGATAGGTTGCCGCGATACGTCTGTAAGAAATTACCACTACTTGTTGTGTAAAAGCCCAGAAGGGCGCAGTTCTCATATCCTCTTCTTGTTAAATTTCACAATGTTTCAGTACCAGAAGAAACTGTCCTTACATAAATTACGGCCCAATATAATCGACAAAGTGAAATTATAGTTCAGTACCAGACGATCTCTACAATGAACCTAAAATTTAAACTTCCTTGTTGATCAGAAGCAATACCTCTTTCAATTAATTCGACTTATCGTACAATTACAGATGTTAATCTAATCTCTGTGCCCTTTCGTTCACATACAAACATAACGTGTCGCAGTGTCAAAACCTACAACGCGTACCCAGCTGCTAAGTCTCTTCACAAACCGCAAGAACAGCAACATGGCCTAATGGATAACAAATGAGCAACGGGGTGCGCTAGAGACGCAATTAATGTCTACCCAAAGGACGCCGCAAGGAACTGCAAGCGGCTCCTCGAAAGGGAGGAGATTCTGAACCAAATCCACGTCTATAAGAACAATCATACGTGTCAAATATATATATATATACACACATATTTATCCTACGCATAGATGGGAGGGTTGATATGGATCTTAAAGGAATGGGATGGAAGCGTGTAGACTGCTTTAGTCTGGTCAACGATAAGAACCAGTGGCTGGCCCTTGTAAACGTGATAATTAAACTTCGGATTCCTTAAAATGCGAGAAATTTGACTAGCTGAGAACTTACTAACTTCTCAGGAAGAATTCGGAACTATGGAGTTAGTTGTTTTGTATGGAAAAAGCCTCTCCCTGTAAGGGAGGAATATCAATGGTTGGTCAAAAAAACTCGCGTAACACCACCAAATGCACTATTTTATAATATATACGTACAACCTTCTTCATAGCTCCTACATATTTGTGCCATTACCTCACCATCTTCAGGGAGCTACCACCAACATTTCAGTTTTTGCTCAATGTTTTAAAGAAATTTTGGTGTCAGCTCTCTGAAGATGGCGAGATAATAGCACCGAAACATTTAGGAGCTATGTAAAAGATTGTACGTATATATGATAGAGTAGTGCACTTGTCGGTGTTACATGAGTGTTTTACTTCATCATAATGCCAGGAATAAACAACGTAGAAGTGATAAATGGATAGTGTTTGATAACAAGGTAATGGAGAAGATAATTTGGATGTAAGAGAGAGGCAGTATCGGGGAAAAAAATTCCAGTGAAAGGGTTGTACTGACGGATTTATCTTTTACGAATGCTTTGCTTATTTCAAACAAAATGAAAACTGAGCATATGACCCCCCCTAAAAAAAACTTGTTGATTAAAACGAGTTTACAGTCGCTGTAATTCACTTCCACCATTTATGAGCCTTGCATGTGTAGCATCATTTGGAGTATCAGTTTGCCTTTCAATCCTATGAAATCGAGGCTAAATCTGTGTGTGTGTGTATTGTGAGTGTTGTGAGTGTTTTGGGTGCTCAAACTGACTTTATAATACACAGTATCAAACAAAATGATGTCGTGTCGTGTGAGATAATGGAAATTGGAGGTGAAGGAAATGAACACAACACTACACAATAATAGGAACTGCAGAGGCTCACAGGCTCAAAGGCTGAAATCCTGTATATTTTAATATGAAAATACAACACTGTCAAACTCTAGTCTCAGTTTTTGCGATTCAGAATCGGAGCAGCTCAGATCAGACACACTTGGCTTTCAATAGGGGATGTACAATTGAAGTACATGTATAATGCGAGCTGCAATTTTTGGCCTAACTTTCAGCAGCTCATTACTCTCCTTCAGGTGTTGGATCAGGGTTATTTTTAAAGGTGTAATTCAAGTAGCTATATAGCATAAATTATAATTCACAATATCCAAGGCTCAAGACTACAGCAGTTGAACATCCTACGGTTGTTTGAGGGTTGTTTGACCGTGCATCTTCCTCATGAAATAAAGTGAAATGCCAACTTGACGCAACTAGGTAAGTTTATTGATGTATTCTTAGCGCGACATGTTTCGGGTACATACGCCCATCATCAGGAGCATTAGATGTTGAGTTACAGCATATGGTTTTCTGCACCGATCTTTTGGATGGGTGGTGGTCTTGAGAGCCGCTACGTAGGTCGTGTGTACGGTGCGGGTGGTGCACGGCACCATCCGCCGCACTGTACACACGACCTACGTAGCGGCTCTCAAGACCACCACCCATCCAAAACCTCGGTGCAGAAAACCATATGCTGTAACTCAACATCTAATGCTCCTGGTGATGGGCGTATGTACCCGAAACATGTCGAGCTAAGAATACATCAATAAAATTACCTAGTTGTATCAAGTTGGCATTTCACTTTACTTCATCCTACGGTTGAATCCCTCTAGGTAACTAACCAACTAACAACCAAGTAACTACTCCCGCGTGTTACAGCCTTTCTTGAGAAGTCAAAAGTTCATCAACTGGTTAGGAAATTCACCGCATTTTGTGGAACCTGAAGGTTTATTTTCCATTTCACAGCCTCCCTGTACTGAGTCAAATTAATTCAGTCCACGACCTCCAATCATATTTATTTCAGGTTAATTTTAATATAATTACCTTCTAGGCCTAGGTCTTACAAGTGGTCTTCTTCAGGTTTTCCCACCAAAACCCTGTAGGCATTTCTCTTCTCCCTTGTATGTGCTACATATTCCACCCGTCCCATCATCCTTGATTTGATGACCCAAATAATATTTGGTAAAGAGTAAAATCCATGAACTTTCTTATTATGAAATTTTCGTAGGTAACTCCGACTTCGTCCTTTCTAGGTTCCAGTAACATTCTCAGCACCCCACCCTTAAACACAGTATAAAATTCATGAATATTACTAAAGTCCGTAATCTGTAATTTGTAGCTCAAGACATGTACGCCACAAACTGTGGGCAGAGTAGCATTTTTCGTCCTTTCAATTATGGTTCTATGTAAGTGTATGCAGTACAATTGATACTGGTGTATATGAAATGTGACTCATGTAAGTGTGAAATTCAAAGTAGCTCAAAATTCTACGCTCATTGCATTCTGCGGCAGCGTCAGAAGGAAGAGCGCCATTAGATCTTCTTACAGTATAACTCCAGAAATGAAGCCATAAACTTCCGGAAACCCAGCATCCAATACCGCTGTAAAAATTAGCACCTAGTGTTATTAAAAATCTATATAAAACTCAGCCCCCCCCCATACACATGCCCTAAGTTGGATTATGATCTCGGGGAAAAAAGAATGGTATCCTTACAAAATGTAGAACCGGAGACTCAGAATACTTATGTTTCAAATTCTCAAGAGCTCTACATCTTGCAGTCGTCTGTAGTTCCGGTCTAAGCAACAATATCACCATAAAAATCTACACGATGTGGCTCACAAATGCACGTATCAAATTGCTAGCGACTCAATTTCTTGCGCTCGCACTGCCGTAGCACGCTGGCACCAACTTAGAGGCCAGGCCACTATCTACATAATGCTGTGGCAATACAGCCCCTAGAATAATCCGCAGATTCCACAGCATGCAGTGGGGTATCGCTTCTGTGCACCTGTAGGTGGGAGTGAAGATTGCTTTGAGGACAGTTAACAATACCTTACTGTGTAGCTGTTACCAAGGCGAAAGCGCTGACCAGTAATAGAATGTATAAGGAAAAACCTTTTGAAATTATTCGAACAGCTCCAAACAGCCAAACTTTTAACAAACATGAATATATCTCTTAAATTTTAAACTCATAGTTCGGTGCATTGTAATTCAACGTTAATAAAAATCCAACCAGATGCAACAGTATGCAGATATTTATTTACTGCAAAGTCACTCTACATGTTTCGGGTGTCACAGCACCCATCATCAGGAGTACTAAAAACTGTAAC
>Ga0131853_10023178_pt1 | contig 11215 bp, 3 predicted proteins | sample TergutLab28metaG_FD_92764 | JGI IMG/M metagenome (GOLD analysis project Ga0131853, IMG submission 92764) | Labiotermes labralis P1 segment gut microbial communities from Petit-Saut dam, French Guiana - Lab288 P1 (version 2) (version 2) | ecosystem: Host-associated > Arthropoda: Insects >...
ACCTACGCAGCGGCTCTCAAGACCACCACCCATCCAAAAACTCGGTGCAGAAAACCATATGCTGCAACTCAGCATCTAATGCTCCTGATGATGGGCGTATGTACCCGAAACATGTCGAGCTAAAAATACATCAATAAAGTTACCTAGTTGCATCAAGATGGCATTTCACTTTATTAAATGAGTACTCTTATAAAATAGGAGGCATAAATTATTAATATTATCTATTTATTTATTGAGATTTCTTATACAATTCTGTCCTTCCCTTTCGGAGAGTAAAACACATTTGTCTTCGAGTTCCACTCGGAAATTTTAGTATGTTTAGTGTCGGATGTCCATGTAAAATTTGTTGTCCTGCTAGATGCGTATGAGCTGTAAATTTTTTTCTTAGTATGTCTGGTACATTTAGACAGGAAAGCACCCCTCCACCAGATTTTACATCAGCAATTATGTGTTTTTATCTTTGTCTTTTATTTGTTTTCTTTTTTTGTTGTATATTATATATCACATATTTGTATTAGTGCTGAGTTTGTAACTGGTTATTTGACTGTTGAGTCACCACGCAAATAAATTAGAAGTAAATAATAATAATAATAATAATAAACTGGCTGAAGCAGTCGAATTGATTGACGATAAAAGTCCATATTATAAGTACACACCAGCCAATGTACTGGAGAATGAAAATTTCAAGCTGTACTGGAATCGCAGCATACTTACGGACAAAACAGTACCTTTTAATCGACCTGACATAACTTTTATGAATAAGAAAACAAGGAACACCTTTTTGATAGACATAGCTGTCCCAAATACACATAATCTCGCCAAAACAATAACCGACAAACAAAACAAGTACCAAGAACTGGCGAATGAAATATGTGCTATGTGGTAGCAAAAGGCAGCGCAAGTGATCCCGATAGTAATATCATCTACGGGAGTAATTCCAAAGTCACTATCACAAAGTCTAACAAGACTTAACTTGCACCCGAATACATATATACAGCTGCAAAAATCTGTAATTCTTGGCACATGTTCAATTGTAAGACACTTTTTAAATTACAATTATGACCACCGAGCCTAATCCTGTTGTATACTACATCCCAGGATAGGTGAATATTTCCCAGCCAAAGCTGAAAAGTAAGAAATTCGATGATGATGATGATGATGGTGCTGCTGATGATGATAATAATAATAATAATGGGACTTTTTTGGCTCCCGCGGAAGGCTTATTGCTGGCGATGCACAGATATAGCATCTGTAGCCGGCCTTAAGCCACTTTTTGCACTGTTCTATAATTTCTGTTACACTTTATTTGCAAAATAATTTTATGTAATTGATCCTTAAAATTAATATTCATTTGTAAGAGCCCTGCACGAATTGTGTAACGACTCTGTGCAAACTAACTTAATCCCATCACAAAGAAAACCGGCGAACAACAATACTCCAATTAACAGTTCGTTTCATTAAAACAATATTCATACGAAAATTACTATTTTACTTTAAATATTTTCCTAACTTAATATAAATTACCAATATAATTTCCAATTTTCACTTCATATTGACACAACACACACCTCATATTACGTAACGATGACAGTGCATCACAATGGAAACTAACAACTGTGCACACAATTGGAATTTGTGTCTGTGGACAAGGGAATTAGGTAAAGAGGGTACCGCTCATTTAACCATTGCGTGCATTTAGATTCAACACCACAAAGACATGGACACGAAATCAACTAATTTATTTCTGTTTGACCGTCCAAGCCAACTGGATATTTAACACATTATGTTTATATTTATAATACTTTACGTTTTAAAGCCATTTTAAAATTACTCGCACGTGAATCGTATTATGTACTACGCACATAAACTGGAAAAAAATTGTTTCGTGCTGAATAGAGCGACGAGATGATTAGCTGTTTACATGTGATTCAATCATCTCCGGAACGCGTAAGCCTCGAGTGCTGGCTGAGATCAAATGTGTTGAACCTAGAATGGCAGATGATAGGTTCGGTCTTTCAAGCAGCAGAGAGCAGATGCAGCGCACAGCATCTGTTGAAGTAAATTCATTGTACGTGGTAACCGCAGCAAAGGTTTGGCCCGTGAGACCAGTCACTTACTTCAGCAAAAAAATCTCCGACTAAACGTGTTCCACTATACTAATTACTATACTAATTAAAGGGAGATCAGTCTTCTGAAATGTTCCGTCACAGATTCGACAGTGAACTACCAACGTTTCGGGCGAATCTGCGTAACCGCATCTTCTACCATAAAGATGAAGGCAGCAGGTTCCTCGAAACCGTTGGTACTGGCGTCACATCCCAGGACACAATCTTCGTGTCGTGCTGGTGGTTCAGGATGGTACCAAAAAGGCGCGTTTCAAGATCACGTTCAAACACCTTCGGATTCCATGAAAGATAACATGCAGTAGTGAATTCCTTGACAAGATCAGAAACTATTTGTTTGTGGAACACGATCTTCTGGAATGGGACACCATGTAGTCTGGAAAATATGCACTGGCATTTCGAAATAATATGTTGCCTCTATCTTCAGAGTACATATCATCATCATCATCATCATCATCATCTAGGTAACACGGAGTTCGGCCACTTGTTGACCCGATCCGGTCTCGCACTTCTAGAAGTCTCTTTCAAGGTCTCTCCTGGTTTCTTCTGCCTCTTGGTCTAATTTATTATCCTCCGTAATGTATTACGAGGCATTTTGTTTATAGGTTGCAACCAATTTCTACTCTATTCCCATATTTGGCCAACTCTGGGGTTATATTTAGTACTTCTGCAATCTCTGTGTTTGTTTTATAACCTGTGAAAGAGTATCCTGCTGTTTTTCTCATGTACTTCATCTCTGCTGCTGTTATTCTTTTCGCGTTTCTTGCTTTAATGTTCCAAGTTTCTCTACCGTATAACAAAGTTGGAAGGTCCAGTGTATTGTATAATTTTATGCCTGTTTTCTTTACAGCTTTCTGAGGTCTAAACATTTTGTTCGGTTTACAATGCCTGTTATTTTCCAATAGTTTTTCAATTTGTTATTAACGGTGTAAAAAGTGCCTTTCGGAATCCTCTACGTGTTTCTGTCACAAACAGTTCTGCATAACTCTGCAATTTTATATTAAGGATTTAGAGTATATCTTAGAGCAAGTGTTAAGAATACTAATTCTTCATTAATTTATTGGGGCACACTATGTCTTCTATCCTTAATATAAAGGCAGCACATGTCTCCAAAACGTCGTTAATCCTCACCCATCTATCAAATTACAAAGAATCACATCCCAAAAGACAATGCGTCTTATAATCATCTCTGCAGAACTTCAAATCTCACGACTATCAATTCGTTAGGTTCAACCAATAGCAAGGCGTCTTCATATAACTTGCCAATGGATCGATCATATGTCCCCCATTACAATATATCTCTATCCCCATACCAAAAAAAATTCACTGTTAAACCAATAAGGGCGTTTTACAAGCATCACCTCCTTCCCCCACTACCGATCCTACCACACCATCACATTTTCCTTTGCCCAGCAGTAGCAAGTTGGCGAAAGTCTCTGCCTTTACAATAGATTTCCGCTATTTCGAATCCGGAAACACTCCATTTATTATTATATTCTTCCTCCTCTTTCCAGCAAGTCATATTCTATATAAAAACATAACAATTTGGCGCAGTGACAGTCAAGAAAAATTCCTATTGTAGACTAACTGCCATCTTGGATTTTTATGACACTTTGCTGTAGCTGTGTACATGAGATATCGTCTGATGTGTGATTTCCGCTGCTGTTAACTTTCTGGGGCTGTGTGTGTGTGTGTGTGTGTGTGTGTGTGTGTGTGTGCGCGCGCGAGCGTGTGTGTGTGTGTGTGTGTGTGTTAACTTCCATTTTTTTTTAAGAAAAGATTTCTTCAGGCTTATCGCGCGGTTATGGGGTAGAAGTTTTGCTCCCTTTTTCACAGACTGCATATTCTTGACAATGATGTCACGCTTCGTTTAACGCATTTTAGACTTCATTTGTTGCTTTATACTTTCAGTCTGAAGGGAAAAGGGGACTTTTCTCTTCAAAAAACGACCAGACAAAACTTTATAGCTGATGTTCTTGCGGTATTCGGGATCGTAGATGAGGAAAGAAAAGACGGCAATAATGAAGTCTCACGGCTCCGTCTGCCAAATAGCTTCATTTTGTCTCCCGTTTTTATTAGCATATGTCTCTTTTGCACGGAATTCATAAACTGAAAGCATAATGGGAAGGTTTTTGTTCGAGTATGTCTCCTTCGCACAAAATTCGTAAACTAAACGCATAATGGGAAGGTGTGTTCTTCTGTACGCATGTACTACCCAGAAAACGGTTCGTCTGATTTGAATTAAATCCGTTATTTTAGTCTCCACAAAAATACTGGCTTGGGATAACACAATAAAGGTAAAGGTAAAGTTCATCCTAGAACAGGCCACGAAGTTCCAGAGGGGGGGTAGAAGTATAGCTGTACTCTTTCCTTAACCTCGACACTAGATGTGGTGGGTGGTCAACGCCACGTTCCGACCGCTTTACCCACGGGAAAAAGACCCGGTACACATTGTATAGGAGGCTGGGTGGGCCCCAGGGCCGGCTGGACGGCTGCGGAAAATCTCGCCCCACCGGGATTCGATCCCCGGACCGTCCAGTCCGTAGCGTGTGGCTATACTGACTCAGCTATCCCGGCCCTTTGGGGATAACAAAATTAACCAACAATATACATCGTACTATTATTCCATTTTTCACTTACGATAGGACATATTTCCCTCTTATACAAGCATCATCAGGGATCATATTCATTACACCATGGAGATTTTTTTTTCCTGTGGCGCTTCGACTCGATTCCGGGTCATGGACTCCCTTTACTGGGCTTCCTGATTACACTCACTGGACACATCACAGTCGGTAGGACTCGTCTAGACGAATGATCATCCCGACGCAGAGACCTCTACTTGACAATACACAAACACTTACCAGCGACACAGATACCCATGCCCCCGGCGAGATTCGAACCCGCAAACTCAGCAGGCAAGCGGCCGAAGAACCACGCTTTAGATGGCGCGGCCACTGGGACCGGCAGACCACGGAGATGACAAAGCCATTGTACAGTAATTCTCCAAACAGAAACATAGTGATAATAATAATACATAAAATATTAAAAATATACAGTTGCAATATAACGTTAATAAATTACGTAACTGATACAGTAATAAACTAGATGATCGTGTAAAAATCTCAGTAACGTACACATGTCAATAAATGTGTACAGGTCGATGCACCTTTAAACCATGAGTGACAAGTCGATGTAGTGTTAAAGTGGAATTCAAACTCCAACCTGGCAAATGCAGTAAGGACGATGTGATCAGTACACAAGCTTCACTATAATTACATTTAGGTAATGACTTTACATGAATAAAAGCTGAAGTGTACGGGTATAACATCAACATATCTACTGCGGTGCAAGTAGACTAAGTTCTGTTTGCAGCTTATACACACCCTTCATATGTATGTACTAACGCAGACTTAAACGCGAGCATCGGAAGTTTTGCAGTTGTCTGCGCTTGCGTCACAGTCTGATCTGTCAACTACATCATATAACTGGTTGGACTCAGTAGCTACCTGTTCCTAAACTACCGTTTGCTGTTTTTTGCCAACATAAAAAGTGTCAGTCTTCCAGAGTATTCATTTATCGGCCTTTTTGAAATAATACAGTACTTATCCTTGGTTTATTTGCTTAGTTTACCGAAATAAATGGTAAACAAAGTTTAGTTTTGTGAGATATAGCCTGCCAATAGCGGACATTACAAGGAATATGATCTTGCAGGGAGTGACGTTGATTCGTTTGCAGGAAATTTACAGAATACTGCACGAGTTGACTGCCTGTTATGCCTTGAAAATGGAGGCAGTATGCTTTCCGGAATCGTACCTGATTTTTTGCCACACTACACGGCATCACATTACAGAAAACAGTATTATTCTTATCTGAAGTTCTGTTCATAACTGGTTCACATGAAGATCAAATTACAGTGTCATCTGGCAAGTCTGACTGATAATTCACCTAGTGGACTGCCGTCAACCTTATGTCAAAACCTCAATGTCATTCCTTCAGAAATATTGGGAGGCCCACATACAATACTGACACAATGGTCGCTTTCGATTCGGTATCCCTGTTTACCGAACCTTCTCCACAACAAAGTACACGGCTACAGCTGCAGTATGCTGATAGCAAGATGCTACATTTAGACGGGTTTTAACCTCGCCTTAATTCTTCCTTGAATGGAAATACTACGAAGAAGTTAGGAAACGTCAGCAGGGTGTAAAGCATCTGGCGCATTCGCTCTGTTACTGCCTATACATTTGTAATTCGTAATTAATTTCAAGAACTACACTGATTACCGACTGTACAAGATTCCGCCACTTGTACCGTTCCTGAGCCATATAAATCCAATCTACGCCCTCCAGAACGAATTATTTAAAGATCCATTTGAATAACTGTGAAGTGTGCCATTCCCGTTGTGTGTATATAAACTAATAAGAGGGTATGTGGTCAAAAACATAATTACGTATGTCTAATTCGATGTTACATACTTAATAATAAAAAAACTACATGTTTCGGCCAGCAGTGGCCATCATAAGCGTTTTTTCACTCAAAACCATTAAGATTGTTCTATATAATCCGCGTGACGGCGTGTTGATGAACAGATCTCGACATCAAACCCCTGTTGGAACATAGCACTCCTATACTGGGTGTGTGGGTGAACCAGTGGTTAATTGTTTTGAGTGAAAAAGACTTTATGATGGCCACTGCTGGCCGAAACATGTAGTTTTTTGGTTATTAAGAATACAACATCTAATTAGACAGTTGTGTTTTGACTACATACCCTCTTATTAATCCATTTGAATATTGTCATCTGGCTTACGCCTATGCCTTCCGGGAGGTCTTTTCCTTCAGATTACTCCATCTAACCCTGAATGCGCCTCTCCTCTCCCCCTTACGAGACACAGGTCCGCCCATCTAATTCTTGGTTTACTCAAATTATACACAAAAACCCAACTCCTTCCTCCCAACGCACAAAGACCTTTTCAACACCAAGCGGTTAATACTGTTTAGCAAAATATTCACTCTTTATTGTAAGAACTATACAAACAAGGTAGACTCGCGGTGCGTAGAACTGTAGATTTTCTTAAAGTTACAGAAAGTGCCACAGATAGTGACCATTCGTCTTTAAACAGTTAATATCTGAAGATCGCCGTGAAGCAGACCAAATTTATTTCGTGGGCCATAATTTGTACAAAATTTAAAGAGAATGGCCCAAGATCGATCACAGAGTACAACAGGATGCACGGCAAACATACTGCCTGGTGAACTCTCTTCTGTAGGGTAGAATAACTTAAATTCTGAATGACAATCATTCACGCAATGGCAACGAGAGAAAACGGAAATGTGTTTCATCTTTCTGATGCTTAATGTTTTGTAAACAGCGCATTGCATCGTGTTCGTTTGTTACGCCAATATGCGTGAAAGATTCTCGGAAGGCAAGATGCCAAGAGAACTGGAACCAACCCCTACACAGGGGCCAAGATGTTATTCGCCCGCCTGCTTCATTCGCACATTCAGAAACAGGATACGAATCTGTGCATTTCTTCCATACGAAGTTACGAACAATTACACAATTAGACCATTCGTAATGTGCATTTTTAAAGGCTAGTAAAATACGTAAGTGCTTCGTTTTCAGTTACATCTACGATAAATAAAACATTACTCTCCGATATTCTGGTTACGATAAATAATCTTGCGACTGGAATCGTGGAATATACTCTCACTTTATAAGATAAGAAAGGGACATTTTCGCTTAACACAAAGAAATCTTATTTTCTTCAACTTCGCATAAAATCGAAGTGTATTTTACTTCCTATGAAGAAGGTTACAATGAAATATGAAAGCCGAAATTTGCGCTTCATAAGAGATGACAATAAACTTAAGAGACATTCAGGCCCCTAAGATTTTATGGAACAGAGACAGAGATAGACACGGAGAAACAGAATTCTCAAGGAAATTACATAATGGGAAGCTTCAGAGGTTTTATTCTTTATCAAGTAAAAATAAGAAGAATGGGGGGGGGGGGGGTTGGAAAATTTTAATGAATGGGTTTTTGGGAAATTGGGGAAAAGATTTAAAATGAATAAAAGAGGAGGCCTAAAGGTGGGTAAAAAAGATAAAAATAAATAGAGGAATGATAAGGGGTTTTTTTTTATTATAAAAAAAAAAAGAAGAGGGGGGGGGGGGGGGGGTTGAGAATTTGCATGCATGGGATTTTGCGAAATTTGGGAATAGTATTAAAATGCATATAAGAAGCAGCCTACAGGTGTGTAGAAAGGATTAAACTGACTTAGGATAGGAAGAAATGAAGACAATGGAAGTTCAGATATTCTGAAAGTCGGATAATTTCAAAAGCACAGGAGCGCTTTCTCTTTCCTTCATGGAATTACTGAAGTTAAACTGAATGGATGTGTTTTTGTTCGCAGGTTAAAGTGTGGTTCCAGAACAGGAGAACCAAACACAAGCGGATGCAGCAAGAGGAGGAAGCAAAGGCGCAGCAAGCAGCGGCTGCAAGCAACAAGAACAGTCATCACGTTACGAAATGGAAACAGGAGACTCAGGGCCAAGGGACAGACGAGAACAGCCGGCAGCAGACGGCAGCTTCGCAGTACAACAACAGTAGTAGCAGGGACCACCACAATCACCACCAGGACGTCAGGGACATAGACAGTTGCAGCTCGAGTTCCGAGACCTGAGTCTCCAGACGCGTCCCTCGATTCTTCACCTGGACAGCGAGGACAGTTCCGACAGCAGACGGTCAGAGATCTCTGAGAAATTACAAATCCCAGCAAGGTCTGTTTTCCATGGATACAGCCAAATCTTTACGTGAAGTTTATCTACCATAACGTGACAGGGTTCCCGAAGTCAAGACGTTTTCAATGTCAGAGCAAGACATTGTAGAACTGAACTGTAATGCTTCCAGAACTGAGACGAACAAAAAATGTACAAAAGCAGTGAGCATCCGAGAAGTTTGTCGTGTGAAAACAAGTTGGGCACATTTAGGGATATTCAGTGTTCTGGGATGTTGCGATCCATAGCGATAAAATTCGGCTTTCATTTGAATTTATAACATTATAGAAGTACTCTACACAGGAGAGATCTTGGTGAGATTATAAATTATTCAGGGAATGAGCGTTGAGATTCACGATCCTGACTGTTAGCGTTATTCCAAACAGTCCAGAAAGTTACAGATGCCACTAACTACAGGACATACTCTGGTATAGCAACGTATACAACTTCACCTAGAATTCATTAACCTGCACACTGACGAAGAATACTCAACAACTATTTGCTCATAATAATTATTATGAAATATTATAACGGGTTCAAAATATGGGACGTTAATAAAAATGAGACAGATTTCTTTATACATTTGCGCGACATAAGGAACATTAAGAAAAGCTACGTAAAGAACAAGCCACCCCCCCCCCCCCTCTGTAGTACGGTCGGGCAACAACACTTTTTAAAAAAGTAAAAATATTCAGTAATTGCAATTCACATATTTGTTTAGAACAAAACCACACTGAATCTTACTATTTAAAAAAAAACAGACTTCATTAAAATATATGTTAAAATATATGGGGAATGAAATATCAAAATACAGTACGTTCTGAAGCAGAGTAGCCTTGCCTAATATGAAACAAAGACCCAACAGCACGTAACATGAAAAGACACGATAGTGTAACTGCAGCTGGTGTTTAGAAATAAGACAAATGCGTACCTTTTGTCAAGAATCTGAAACGGTAATCTAGAATATTTTTGGCTTACTAATAGGAATATATCCTAAAAAACGAACAAAATTAAAGTTTTTTTTGTTTAGTTATGCTTTAAATGAAATTCTCATTCAAATTAAAAAAATCTCCCAATTACTACTCGTTCAAGTTACAACTTATTTACGAGCCAACGATCGCCGCGTAGATAAGAAAATAATTAGTGGAAGAACCGTATTGGATGAGTGCGCTCAGGAAATAAACGGAACGTTCTTGTAACAAATAATTGAAGGTGAGCTTTAAATGAAAACATTCTGGAAACTATCAGAACCGTAAACAAAGTTGTTAGTTTGTGTAGCTTTAGGTCCTGTATGAACCGTACATTTATAATCAACATTTGTCGTTAATTTATGAATAACGACAGTAACGTCACATACAATGTGCATATGCAAAAATGTTTCTATGATACCGACGTGCGGGTTATACAATGCGTTTTAAGTTAAATTTTGATGCAAATGAACTACTAGATAATACTACAAAAATATAACTGAGAATAGTGCCAAAAATACCTTTCCTTCTCTAATTAACTATGAATTTTATATTCTTGCCGAGACTTCTGTTAAGAGACTGACTGAGCACCCTTAAACAAATCAACGTTACTAAAAATATAATATTCTGTGAAAACATCATCTTCAAATTCTCTGACCCCGAAGAAGGAGTCGGCATGCCCTCCCGAAACGTTGGCATATATTTTAAACTCCACACGGTGTCTTAATCCAGAAAAATTATTTCAACATTTTCTTCATAATTTTCCACCCTCAGTGGAATCAAACCCCTTCCATTTATCTCTTCACGCTTTGATTGTCCTTATTCACGTTATCAAGGGACTTCCCCTTCTTGCTGACACTAGAAACGTCAACTGCCAAGCTGCGCTGCGTCTTTAATATTCACAGGTCATAAGGTAATCAGATGTGTCGCAATTTCGTTCTTTTTAATCGGGATTAACATTCGTAACATGAACGACACTAATAGTCAGCAATTAATTCATACTGAATCATACACTATCAAAAACTTGTTTTCTGCCAATACAAATTAACTTCTTAAAGAAAACACAATTAGTTTTAATCACAGGCTTGACCACAAGTGTCGACTGCCCTACCTCTTCACTGACTGCAAAATCTGCATTAAGAAATCAAAGTGATGAAATCACACCACCGAATGGCAAAAAATTGCAGTGACTGTTCAGTACGCAGCACTCAGGCTTATTGCAGTGACTGTTCAGTACGCAGCACTCAGGCTTATTGCAGTGACTGTTCAGTACGCAGCACTCAGGCTTATTGCAGTGACTGTTCAGTACGCAGCACTCAGGCTTACTGCAGTGACTGTTCAGTA
>Ga0131853_10023179_pt1 | contig 11215 bp, 10 predicted proteins | sample TergutLab28metaG_FD_92764 | JGI IMG/M metagenome (GOLD analysis project Ga0131853, IMG submission 92764) | Labiotermes labralis P1 segment gut microbial communities from Petit-Saut dam, French Guiana - Lab288 P1 (version 2) (version 2) | ecosystem: Host-associated > Arthropoda: Insects >...
ATTATTATTATTATTAATTGCAATTGGGTTGTCACCCGGTGGCAGTGGTTATTTTACATGTATACAAAATATGAAGCTGGTTACTAATAAATTTAAATCGGGAGGGCTACATGAGAAGCATGTAGTGGCAACTTGGAATCTTGGGAACCATCTCAGCATTTGCTTATAGACACAGGTAAACCAAGAAAAACCTGTGTCGAGGTGGCCGGTCGCGGGACCTTCCGAATACTGACTTCTAGTCAGCAGTCCGGCATCTAAAGTAAAAACGGCAATAAACACATAGCACAACAAGTACACATGAACACATTAGATGACAACAATACACACAAGACAACTAAACAACAATTCACACAAGACAACAATTCACACAAATCTCGCATAGTAGTCCACTTTTTGCCAGGAAGGACTGAGGACAACCACAGTCATGACTGCCAGCTTCAGAACCGAGAAATGAAACTGGGACTTTCAAATATGGATTGTTAACAGCCTGTTCATAAGGTTAGGTGAATGAGATGGGAATGCAATCATGAACAGCGAGTACCTGGAAGGAGATGGTAGTGTTCTGATGTAAATATAGCCACAGTATTTGTCTGAAGGGCATGAGAAATTCGAGACAAACCCTATACAGTAAAAAAGCACACAGCTGAGATTCCGGCCCGAAATCTCTAAAATAACATTCTTGCTGGGAGAGGGCATGAATATAATCAGACTCAAGACAACAATAATGATTCTTCGCATTAAATAAGATAGAAATTATTGAACAGATAATAAAATAGATGCCCAAGGAACTACCCTGTATCACAGAATTAGTTAATTTAGTATATCAATAGCAAATAGTTTCAATAACGAATAGAAGAATTAACCGTTCCCATGTCATAAGCCGATAAGTCATCCGTTCCGAATAATTTGGTGTAAAATAATCTCGCGAAAATATAGGTCTAATTCTTAGAGTTTATGTCTAATAATTTAAATTATGTATATAAGTCAAGTAGTCTTTGAAAATTACATATAAGTCAGCATGGATATGTATCAACTGAAGAGAGATTACGAAAATATCATCGTCCCGAATAGTACAAGACGGAGCATAGAGGGCAGGAAACCTCGTTACACCGGGTAACACGTGACACAGTTCTCTAAATGACGGCACTAAATACCAATGAGTTTCTTGAAAATGAAAAACGTTTCTGACAAATCAAACACCAGCCAAAACTTCAAGTCGAAAATAAGAACTGTATTATGTGGCATGTAGCCTGATAAACGTTTAGGTAACTTCTGAAACAAATACTAATTGAAGTTATATTGGTCAGTAATTAGACCAACTGTAGTTTATGGCTGTGAAACATGGGTCCTCAAAGAAAGTATTATTCAAAAACTCTCTGTGTTTGGGAGAAAAATATTAAGGAAAATATTTGGGTCAACAAAGGAAGCCAACGGTATTTGGAGAATTAAAACAAATAAGGAGTTAGATGAGTTAATTAAACACCGGAACATAATAAATTATGTAATATGTTTTCTTTTAGGTAATTCCCCGGCGTCTGAGTTCTAATAGCCGACGTTTCGGAACCCTCTATAACGTCGGCTATTAGAACTCAGACGCCGGGGAATTACCAGAAAGAAAACAAATTACATATAGAACACGGCGAAAGCTTAAAATCAAGAATAATAAATTATGTTAAAGCCAAACGATTGAGTTGGTTTGGACACACAAATAGAATGCCCGAAACTAGCATAGTAAAAAGAATACACAAATGGAAACCATTCACAGGAAGACCAGAAGGAAGGCCCAAGTCTCGATGCGAAGATGATGTCAGGAATAATCTGAAGAAGATGAAGCTTGTGAAGTGGGCAGAACAAGTACAGGACCGCCTTAAATGGAAGGATATTGTCGAGAGGCCAAGACTCTCTCAGAGTTGTAGCGCCATAGAAGAAGAAGAACTTCTGAAACAACGTACGGTCACCACCCACCCTAACGTCTGTCCGATACATAGGTCAATTTCTACCAGACTGCACGCAGTCACTTATCAAATAACGGTATTCTTCATAAGCCACCACCACGAAAACTTGGAATCTGTTGTCTAAAGCAGTTTGCGAGGTTTCGTAAATTAATTTTGATCGCATTTAACAACATGTTTGATCAGTTCAATATAAATGCCAATATTATTATATCCGCCGAGTAAAAAATCCGCATAAATATCCCCCAGCAACAGCACGCTAAAAATGTTAAATGCACTGCAAAGGAATAGAAATTTGGGAGTTCTGATAAGATTGCACAAAGTCATCGAAGAACATATAGTTCGAATGTTTCCGTTCCCCATTGCAGTACCGCTAACCGAGGCCCTCAACAGTACGACAGAAGTTCCAAGCAATGCCCAGCGCCTGCACAAAGCTGTGACCACCTCAGGAAAGTGTAGATAAACTAGATACATTAGAAGCATGACAAGATGGTGGAATGACAATGTAATCAACGCCTTCTTTGACGTATACAACCCAAATAACCTCGAGACAAAACACTCAAAAGGAACTTCCATAAGTAATGTAACTACGTACTTGTCTACAGGTGTGTATGCTATTTTGAGTGATTTAAAAGCATACCCTTGCTGCGGGGGTAATGTTGTCTGAAACAGATAACTGCCTCATAATACGACGTGTGAATTGCTGAAGTCAAGGGAGTTTCATGTATTTGTAAACCACTTCTCTTACGCAGTAGAGAATTTGGTTGAGGTCTCTCTCTGCGTCACAAACGAGCACATATCCGAGGTAAATACGGAGCAATCATTAAATTTACCTATAGTTAATTTGCAAAGGTTTCATTGTTATAGTGAAATTATAGAGTTACAAATTATTATAAAACTAGCCTATTTCTATCTTTATCGTTGCACCGTGCATTTCGTACAGTCATTTAATCAGCACACCAACTAATGCACATACATACAATTTTTTACATTAAAATATTTGAAATCGCTCCAACATGTTTCGATCCTAAGATCATCTTCAGGGAGCTACACTGTTCCTTGCTAAAGTCACATTTTTAAAAACACTCACTGATTAATTTCCTTATATTCACTCGGTGCTGTGGCAGCATGCTGCCACAGCACCGAGTGAATATACAGAAATAAATCAGTGAGTGTTTTTAAAAATGTGACTTTAGCAAGGAACAATGTAGCTCCCTGAAGATGATCTTAGGATCGAAACATGTTGGAGCGATTTTAAATATTTTAATGTAAAAAAATTTAATGTATGTGCATTAGTTGGTGTGCTAATTAAATAACATATTTCTGTAACCCGTAAAATGACAATCTGGAATAATCAGATTATTTACCATACATTTGTCACAAGAATGGATACAAGAATAAATGTCTTGATCAATAAGATCAAATTTCCTAGAACGCACTGCTAGCCTTATTTCGATCACGAGCAATGTTACGAGTTTTAAATACGGCTAACCATTTTGCGGCGTTACATTAGAGACTGCAATGTACCATCGATTATTGGGGGAAGCATATAAAGGAGAATCAAACTGTTGGACAATGTAGCAGACACATGCCACAAAATATACTCGGACATGTCTAATTTTAGTCGCAAATCTTGCACCATGGAGAAATACGACGTAAGGTTGCGGTCTGGATTCAACTGGTTCGTGTTAGAGTATAATGACGAGGTTCTGTATGTGTGGTAATAAACTTTAAGGTATCTGAAAAGCGGGGAATTTGTTTACCGGATAAAGTCTTATCACCTTTCCAAGATCCCCAAACCACAGGATTCTGTTTCAAATCCCTGCCCCGAATTACAATCATATGTAGTGAAGAAATGAAAGTACTACACTATGTGACTTGCTATTGAAAACTGGCTGGTCCCTCAAATTAAAGGAGAAACGTCGGCAGAGGGTGCTTAAGAAAATGGTGAAGAGGTAGTTATTAGGGCCTATATGGGCCGAGGAAACAGGACAGTTAGAGAGGCAGCACAATTAGGAGCTTCACGGTTTGTACCTCTCTCCATATATTTATTATTCTTGAGATCAAATCACGAATAATGAGATGGGCGAGGCACGTCGCATGCATTGGAGAGAAGAGAAATGCATTCAAGGCTTCAGTGAGGAAATCTGAAGGAAATAAACGATTAGGAGACCTAGGCATAGATGGGTAGCTTAGGATGTTTGAGAATATTTGGATCTAGGAGGGAAGAGGTAACTGGGGAATGGAGGAAATTGCATAACGAGGAGCTAAATGATTTGTACTCCTCACCCAATATTGTGCGGGTGATAAAATCGAGAAGAATGAGATGAGCTGGGCATGTGGCGCGTATGGGTGAAGAAAGGATGGCGTATAGGGTCTTGGTGGGGAAACCGGAGGGAAGGAGACCACTGGGGAGACCTAGGCGTAGATGGGTGGATAATATTACGACGGATCTCCAGGAGGTGGGATGTGGGTTTATGGACTGGATTGGGCTGACCCAGGATAGAGACAGGTGGCGGACGCTTGTGAGTGCGGTAATGAACCTTTGGGTTCCGTGAAATGCGGGGAATTTCTTGACTAGCTGCAGACCAGTTAGCTTCTCAAGAAGGACTCTGCACCATGGAGTAAGTAAGTAAGGCAGGTGCTTGATATGAAAATAGATCTTAAAGAAATAGGGTGGGAGGGAATGAACTGGATTTGTCTGACTCAGGATAGGGACGAGTGATTGACTGCAGCCAATATGGTAATTCTGAGAAAATATCAGTTTCTGAAGGACTCCGGTCTATGGTTTTACGAAGTTACTGAAAAATGTCACGGAACTGAAAATTGATATCCTCTACCCTATAAAGCCCAGTAATAATTAATAACAATATTTCCGTGTGCAGCATTAACAGATTGGGTTTTATAACTGAGACGGATAGTATTGAATCCGCAAACAGAATTCAAGTTAATTTCCGTCCTTAAAGGGTTAATACCTCTCACAACTTCGAAGTAATCGTTTCAGACGTTGCAGAACGTAATCAGACCTTAAGCAGCCATGGGATTATACCCCGTAAACAATGCCGAGATGCTAACGTACGTGATTTCTAGAAAAATATGACAACAGTCACAACCAATCCACAAGACCATGGAAGTGGTTTCGGACAACAGTTCCTTTGTGCTCCTTGTGTCTTTCATATTCTCTAAATTACCCTTTCTCCTATACAAACACATAAAGATTAAATGATATAAGGAAATGAAATTAACCAACTTCTTATGGGAGTGGGGATTGGTATAACTTGGATTTGTGGTAGACAAATTGGTACTGGGACAGGATTTCGTTCAAGTACGTACTTCGGGTTTTCCCCTATCACCATATTCCTACCAATGTTCCATGCTCATCCATTCATCAACCACCGGCATTACTTAATCATAGCAACTGACAGCGTTGTTAAATAAACACTTCTTTCACTCTCTTTCTTCTGTCCTAAGTCAAGGAGTTAGGCCCAGACACGAGTGTTTGAGAATAGGTGCTGAGGAAACTATCTGGACACAAAGGGAAATAAACATGGCAAAACCTACAGCACACGGACGTCCACAATTCGTACTATTCACAAAACATTATCATCATCATCATCATTATCATCATCATGCTCATGAAGGGTTAGGCGTGTTTCCTGTTCCTTGAATCTCAAGATGAAGTTGGTTCCTCCATATCTTCCTCGGTCGTCCTATGTTCCTTCGTCCTTTTGGTTTATATTGTAATGCCTGTTTTGGTAGTCTGTTTGTGTCTATCCTCTGTACATGTTGTAGCCACATTTTCTGGTATGTTTTATTTCCTTTACTATGTTCTGTACTCCCGTTTTTTGCTTAATACATTGATTCTTTTCTTTATCTAGTTTTGTTATTCCAAGTGTCTAAAAAATGTCATCTGTGCTGCTTCTAAAAGTTGCTCCTCTCTTTTCCTCAGTATCCAAGCTTCACTTCCAAATTTCAATGCTGCTTTAGATGTAATGTTGTGAATTCTTAACTTTGTTTCTTTGTTCATTTGTTTTCCAAAATGTCTCCGTATAGCTCCGTTTATTTTGTTATATGTTTGCAATTTATCTTTTAAATCACTTCCGTATTCTGATATGCGATACCCCAGGTATTTAAAATAAGTTACTTGTTCCATAATATTGTCGTTTATCACAATTTTTGCCCTCTGTATGTGGCTCCCCCACATTGCCAATAACAAGAAGTTCAAAACAAAGACGATCATATCAGCCAGTAACATGGAAAAGTGACGAAAAATGCCTACAAACTTTTGACAAAAAACTGATGAAGGGAAGAGACCAATAAGGATGCATTGCGGTAGACGAAGGCAGAGTGAATATTAAGATAGGATTTCTGCACGTGCCGTCTCGATAAATATGCCCCACAACTGGATCAAATGGAGAACTCTGTGAACACGGAAATAGAATTCCAGCTTCCATAAAAGACGGGGATATTTGACAAGCTGAGGCACTATCAGATCATAAGGTACTTCACTCCTTACAGTTCCTAAATTACACCCTATAGTTGCGCAATATTCTTTTACCACTCCCTTATCACACATGGCGAAGACATTTTGATCCAGCGCAATCTAGACGCATTACTTAGTTCAAACATGTAGTGTCAATTCTGGTCGCTTTATTAAACACCAAGTACACACAGACTGTTTTGTAATAAAGAACGATGATAATGATGATATGTGCGTGCTATAACACCGAACAAGGCATTCTCGCTCGATGTGTTGTACTAGTTTTAAACCCTACAATTATCGGTTTCACGCAAAAATGGCGTAGAACGCCTATTCTTCACGTAATTTACAAACTATAGAGATGTCTCTTGTAAGCACGGAAATCGAGCTGCAAATAAATCCCAACACGTAAGCAAGACTAAAACAGCCGTAGAAGTGAGGATTGGGGAAAATTCGCAATGAGAGATTTCATATAATTGCATTTCATTTTTAGTTACAAATAGTACTACAATACAGAAATGTAGAAATGGGCACATGAGTGAAAGGAATGATACATCGGATCACCCAAGGGTTAAAAAATGCCGAATCTATTAAATAATAAAAAGAAAAATTGTAAAGTGATCCCGTTACAGGCCCGGTGTGGCCCAGAGGGTGGGTAGAGGTACAGTTCTACTCTTCCATGACCGCGGCAGTAGAAGTGGGTGAGTGGTCAGCAGCACGCCCCGGCCGCCTTGTACCCCCGGGAAAGACCCCGTACCTAATTTACAGGAGGCTGGGTGGGCCACAGGGTCGGTCTGGACGGGCAGAAAATCTCGTCCCCACTGGGATTCGATCCCGGACCGTCCAGCCCGTAGTCAATCGCTATACCAACTGAGCTACCTGGTCCACATTAAATAATAATAATAATAATAATATTTATAGGATACATATCTCTTACTTCACTAATTTGTCTGCGAACGTAAGATGATCATTCAACACTTCTGATATAGAAACCCGCTATTGGACACGATCCTGAACCAGCTGTATCCCTCTCCAATTCTCATAATCGACTTCAATCTCAATATTACTCTTCCATATGTACAATATTGCACGTTATGTCTTTTCAACAGATGTTTCCATCAAATTCCGTACACATTCCTTGTATCCGCCTCCGTGTTCAAGGGTGAAGGTAAAGGATAGAGCAATCTCTGTATAGGACTGGACAGACCATGAGGGTTCCAGAAAGTTGAGGTTCCCAGCATTCCGGACAACCGCATATGAAGGTGCTGAGGTCAGTTCTACGGGAGGCCGTTCCGCTTTACTCCCCCAGGAAATAGCCTGGTACTCACTTCGGTTAGGGGACAGCGGTAACACAGTGATTAAGGTGCTGTGCTACTAATCGGAAGGACACTGGTTCGATCCCAGCTGGTGTCATTGGAAATTTTTCATTGACATAAAAATTCTTCCGATTGCACTATAGCCCGGGGGTCGACTCAGTCACTAACAGAAATGAGTACCAGGATCATTTCCTGGGGGTAAAGGCGGCCGATGCATAAGGCTGACAAACGTATCACCATCCTGTGCCGTTGTCATGAAATCTGGGAACCTTAACTCATTTCAGTTAGAGACTGAGTCGACCCAACATACATAGTGCGGCCGGAAGGCTTACGTCAATGTAACATTTCAATGATACTATCGAGAATCGAATCCACACCTTCCGGCTAGTATCGCAGTGCCTCAACAGACTGCGCCACCGCGTGCCCTCATAATTATAAAAGTACGCATCACAATCAACGCAGTTCGTTAGGCACGCATGTAGGTTAGCATGCACAAAAATTTATATATATTTTTACTTACATCCTCGTTAGTATAGCGACTAGGCAACAGGCTGAACGCCACGGGAACCGGTGTTCCATTCCCGCAGGGGACAGACTTTTCTCGTCTCCTGAGTCCAAAATGACTGCGAGGCCTACCGAGCCTCCCGTACGAAAGTTACATGGGGCTCTATCCACGAAAGATACAGCGACAAAAGCTCATCGCTAGCGCCAAGGTTAAGAATGTGTGGAGCCATGCCTCCACACTACAATACGGCTTCAAGGGGTGGTGATAAATTAATTCATCCATAAAATATATTTCTTACTTATTTTACTCTGCAGTAGTTTCGCCGTTTGTTAAAAAGTATGGTTATTTAACGTCGACAAAATTTAAGGTAAACAGAGTTACAGAAGAAGTGACTGAATACTGCCAGTAAAACTGAAAGAGCTTAAGTTAAAAAAAAATCGTTTGGGATGTTGGTGCAACTTGTCATACCAGGATTTCACTAGAATAGCACGAGCTTCAATCATGTAAATAGTCCAGGCCAGGACTTCTCTCTGCAGGATCCTATATCGGTGACAGGTGTTATGATCGATAGATACACGGTGTAAAATAATAGTTGCTCCTCACGTTTCTAATTAATATCTACTACCGCATGCACTGTTTCAACAAACAGACCCAAGATGTCTGCATAATGTATATCTTATAGCGCATAGTATTTCGAGTCAGTGATTTCGCTGGCCAAGACAACTAATGCCACGGACCGCTCAAGCAAAAGGATTGCAGGTTCGAATCCCAATAATGGCATTAAGTACGTCCCTGTTTTTCTTCACAACGTGAATCCTACACGGATAAAAGCATTGTAATTGGCCATTTTCTTGTCAAAGAGCCCTACAGAATGTCTAAGAGGATTACGAATTCAGAAAAGGAAATAATCTTACAGTCTAACCCATTACAAGTGCTATAGTGTTAGAGTCCGGTATGTGACAGAAGGTTGGCGGAAGAATTCTATTGGGCGGTAACATTCATGCAGCGGCCCATCGGGGTCCATTGTGTTGCGTGGCGAGCTTGGATTTCAACTGGACTCCCTTCTATATATATATATATATACACACACACACACAATTGACCCAATGCATACTCAGTTCCGACATGCGCAAAATTCGACATGCATCGGACGTTCCGTAAAGTAACTACTGCTTATACTAGGGCGTGCTGGTACCAATAAGAATTGAGAAATGGTGAGAATGGTAAGGAAAGGTGTTGGTCCAACAGTACTGAGCAAAATATAAAAATAGTTATCAGAACTGCCAACATCCTCGTCCGGATTCGAAATGTCTGGTCGTATACAGAAATCAGGCGCAATTAAGTATGCCGATAAGCTTAGGGATTACAGGTCAGAACTTCAAGATACATCTGGCCAATCATCGATCAAATTTCTTTACACCCAGGAATGTGACGAGAGGGGGGTGTATAGGGCCTTGCTAGGGAAACCTGAGGGGAAGAGACCACTGGGGAGACCTAGGCGTAGATGGGTGGATAATATTAGGATGGATATCCAGGAGGTGGGATGTGGGTATGTGGACTGGATTGGGCTGGCCCAGGATAGAGACAGGTGGAGGACGTTTGTGAGTGCGGTAATGAACCTTCGGGTTCCGTGAAATGCGGGGAATGTCTTGACTAGCTGCAAACCAGTTAGCTTCTCAAGAAGGACTCTGCTGCACCATGGAGTAAGTAAATGTGCCAACTCGCATGCAACACACGAGTTCAGAGCTTAATCTACAAAGTTCATATAGACCACTATGGCTCTCACTCATACACATACAGGTTTGTGGTCTGGCGCCAGTACAGAAAAAATGAAAGGGCGTAACACATTGTACTGCAAGTATGTCTTGGTGATAATGGATGAACTTTCATTTACAGCCTATAGGGAATTACGCCTCCTACTGCAAACATCTTAGTGCAAACACAAGCGACGGGACGTGATGGTCCGCTTATAAATTAAGAGCCGTAAGATAATTAAAAGTAACAATAATACTTCTACGGATGTCACATTTTTTTTATAATCATGGACTATTCAGTGTTCTAATCTATTCTTACAAATATTTCTCAACAGAAGAATATATTATTCGTGTTAATTAGCGTGAAGAAATGTGTAATTGTTGCAGAGAGACGAAGCCTTTACCTCCCTTTACACAGCGAAAGCCAGGGATACCAACCGCAGCGGATAACTCAATCATGTAAGAGAATAGTTACCGAACACACATCCGGGTTTCTATTCCTGGTGGGGTAGGGATTTTTCTCTTTTAAATCAATGTATTCAGACCGGCTTTGAGGCCAACAAACCTTTCCATCCCGTGGTTACCAAAAGACACTTCTGTGTGTGTAAAATGGCCGAAGGGTTAAGGCATTCACCAACCACCACCTAGTACAAGTGTTTAGTAATAAATGGCGTTTTACTTCTAATTCCCCACACTTCTTCACAGTGTGAAGATTAAGTACAGGAAGCATTTGTGCTTTATCTGCATGCTTGCAACTTGCGGTATTTTCTCTCTTATCCCTTTAAATCTCAGTGGTTGCTATATGTACCAGCAAGTTTAACATTCAATAATTCTGCATTTTACCTTCAGCGAATATTAGTACGTCACATATGATTCTGATACCAACAATTATTTTCCTGATCAGAATCAACTGACTGGACTTCATTAGAGAGAGAGGTTGTTCTCTGCGAGTTAGGAACTGAAATTTTAAATACAGGCTAACTGAGATCAATGTTAGTTTTCAAAAAGCTATAACTTGACCAATTATCGAAAAAAAAAGTGTTCAAAGAAAGCTTTCATACCACAAGCCGGGGGGGGGGGGGGGAAAAAACTAAAATTTAAGGGTGTTTGGGTTTTTGACATCTGAAAATTTCTTGAGCACATAGAATACTTTTTAATTCAAAATACGCATTTTATGCCTGCTTTGCCGCTCCTTGGATTGTGCCACC
>Ga0131853_10023180_pt1 | contig 11215 bp, 4 predicted proteins | sample TergutLab28metaG_FD_92764 | JGI IMG/M metagenome (GOLD analysis project Ga0131853, IMG submission 92764) | Labiotermes labralis P1 segment gut microbial communities from Petit-Saut dam, French Guiana - Lab288 P1 (version 2) (version 2) | ecosystem: Host-associated > Arthropoda: Insects >...
ACAAGCACTACAATATAAACCTAAAGGACGAAGGAACATAGGACGACCGAGGAAGAGATGGAGGGACCAACTTCATCTTGAGGATCAAGGAACAGGAAACACACCTAACCCTTCAGGAACATGTGATGATGATATTCCTAATGTGTGGTTGACCGTGCATCGTAATTCAGTGTGGATAAGAAACCATCTAGATGTCACTTTTTTGTGTTATCCTTTATTTCTCCTTTACAAGTTGCTCAGCATGTTTCGGGCAACCATGTGCCCATCTTCAGGAGCTGACGACTGCGTAGTGTTATCGCCACGTGTTGATGTGCCGTAACTGCAGGAAGGCTGTCAGAACCGGTTAGCAATGAGTAATTCGTAGCTACGCTACGAACTCCTCAATAGACACACTGCCTGCTAACCGGTTCTGACAGCCTTCCTGCAGCCACGGCACAAAACCAACACGTGGCGATAACACTACGCAGTCGTCAGCTCCTGAAGATGGGCACATGTTTGCCCGAAACATGTTGAGCAACTTGTAAAGGAGAAATAAAGGATAACACAAAAAAGTGACGTCTAGTTGGTTTCTTATCCACACTGTCAGTATTCCATTTACCCCTAGATCTTACAAATTCTCTCATCCAGTCAGGTTTATCGGCTACACATTTCTCACCCCTACCATACCCCTTGTATCATCCTTTTTATTTGATCATCGTAATGATGATTGGTAAAATGTAACCATTGTAAAGCTCATAATGGAGTTTCCTTCAGTCTGCTGTTAGGGTAAGAAGTGTTTTGTGGCTATTGGAAGAAACAAATATTTTTCCAAAAGGATTCCCTTCTTGCCGTAGGACACTTTTGTAATTATTTATTCATAAATGTACGTAGAATGTTTAGTTGCCCATCGTTACTGTTTCCGTAAAGGGAGGGGCTCATAGATGCGTAAAATTACTTCCAGAGGCAAACTTTTATGGAAAATTAAATTTTTGTTTCGAATGTAGACCAGGGGATAGGAGAACAAAAAGTTGCAGTTGTACAAAATGGAAAGATTTTAATTAATGGAACGTCCACAATGTCTTTTTGGTGGCGAAAATTTGTTTCCAATTTGTGGGATACCGCGTCCATATCATTTGTTGTCCCTCACCGTCACACGAACCGTATCTACTCACCACTACCGTTTGGAATAGATACGAACTCGGCAGAAACTCTTTTGACCACTTTAATTACTACTACTCTTACGAATTCCCTTTTAGATGAAAAGTCTTCATATTTTGTCAGTTCATTAATTTTATGCTAAAGGGTTTGAGTAAAATCTTTAAAACTTACGTAGAATTAATTAAAATCTTCTTATGCTCAGTTCCATTGTTTGTATCTAGTGGTAGTATTACAGCCACATAATTAATTAATTTCTGTGTAATAACGAGAAAGAAACTTTGAAGAAAATTAGAGCCTGGTAAAGGAACTTACAGACAGTGACCCCGACCACTGCCGTAGGGTAAATATAAATCAGGTAACTTGTTAAGCGAGAGAATACCGCAGTTTAATTCCTGTAAGTAAAGTGGATTCTATTGTTGCCTCCACCATTGTTGGGTGCAACATGTCCCATCCAATAATACTTTAGGATGATTTTACTTTGGGGGAGCAAAATGGACAGAACGTGAAGCAGGTTTCTAGCCACTTGTGTTTGCCGAACTGTACAAGAAAATGGGTTTATTTTCATTTCCTGTAAGTGTATTGACATATCCTGGAGTTAAGAGTTTGAATACAAAGACAACTTCAGGCTTCCTGGTGCCTTTAGCACAACATGCGCAATACTTCTCTTTGTTAAGCATAAAGTGTCCGAACGATGTGGACAGCTTGGCTTTCTTCAATCAGATGAACGACCTAAATTAAGGAATAGCTGCTCCATAAGTATCCTTCCGGTTAAATGTGACGTATTTCGAAAGGGGGGATTTTTAACGAGAAAGAAACGGGATAATGAAATAAGACATAAAGATTTCAGGAATGAGGAATCAAACGTTTATGAGTTAGAAAATAAGAAGTATGAATAGGCGCGGAAGCGATGAGAATCAAAATAGGAGCCTAAAATGGCGGAAATAAGGCAGAAGCGCGGTATCTGTTAGTAAGGAGGGACGGAACAAAGACAGAAAAGAATGGAAAATAAATTTAAAATCAGAGAGAGAAGTAGTAGTTTTATTGAAATATGAATGATGTGCTGACAAGAGACGCACATGGCTGTTGTGAAATTTGTCAGACCCTGAGTAGCGAAGGAGTAGGTGCGATAATAGGAAAATTGGTACAGAAGAGAAAGAATGACGTGAATTAAAATACATCGAAATTATGGGAAAAATATTATTAGAAGTGTTAGCATTGACGGATTAGGAATTGCAGTCGTTATACAAGCAAATCTTGCACGATGATGTAGAATGAAAAGATGTGAAAAAGGACGTCTAGTGAAAATTCAGGTGCAAAGGGGAATACAATGAAGGAGCTAGGGGAAAATATAATATTGAAGTGAAGAGAGGAGAAGAAGAAACAAATGGGTAAAGAGGCGATATATATTAAAAATGAAACAAAAAATTAGGATATTTAAAGTATAAGGAACAAATTCTGGAACAAAACTTAGATCCAATGGGAGGCAGGGGAAAGAAGTGTGAGTGGACCTACGCAGGTAGGTGATGTTGGTGGTAAACTGCCTGTAGAGATCTTAACAATTAACCGACTTAATGCACAAAATCCTCTTTTATAATAAGTTTATTGTACGTCTCTACATGTTTCGAACGCTATGCGCTCATCATCAGGAGGTCAGAATTGCATTATACAGCATCTGGTATCATCACACCTACAGGTGTGATGTGATGATACCAGACGCTGTGTAATACAATTTTGACCTCCTGATGATAAGCGCATAGTGCTCGAAACATGTAGAGGCGTATAATAAACTTATTATAAAAGAAGATTTTGCGCATTAAGTTGGTTAATTGCTAAGATTATACTGAGCTACACGGTCAGTAAAACGTCCAAAAAGTGCCTGTAGATAGTTTAGACAAGAAAGAACCAAAGGTTGAAGGGCGAATCTCAAGGAAGGAAAAATATTTAGCACCTTGTATCGCAGTACAGTTACAGGTTGTTGTGTTGGTGGACCACACACCGCTGTTTTGATGGCTTAATTCCATTCTCGACTTGACATTAATTCTCACTAGTTAAGAGGTGATTGATATACCGCAGTCCCTTGAGAGTTTCTCATAACAATTGTTCAGTTTCAAACGCAAAATTAATCTTTCTCGACTAACCCTAATCCACTCCCAGCCAAGGTGATGTAGCACGCCTGGACTTGATAGAGCCGTCAGCACGAACTGTTTCACCATCTCTTTACTTCACCGCCAACAATATTGACACCTGTACGAAGCAATATGCCAACTTCCCCATGTTCTTAGACTACAGTGTTTAGAAACTTATCATGGAGCCTCTACAATTTTCCACATTTTGAGTGTGACAGCTTATAACATTGAAACTTAATTAACATTAAATGCGTCAGATTGTCACATGTAAATAACACAAGGGGTATAAAATCCAAAGACGGAGTGTGCCGGTGAATAAAAAGTTTTTGTCTGTAAGTACGATTTTTATTTTATTTTTTCTGTACTTTCCATTGCCCTTTCCGTAAGGTGCATTCGTATGTCCCTTGCAAATCTTGTTGCCCCACTAAAATCTGATGCATTACTTTTTTTTTTAGACATTTTAGTCTCCTAAATAGAGACGTGTCAGCGGCTGTTCATGGTGTATCATAGCGTCCGCAGGATTTGGAGACGGGGATTAGAAGTGTTAGGTCTGTTGGCTTTCGTTAAAGGCTGTAGGTAGGGAACCCGACTTCATGGTATTACCTCAGTTTGCGGTTAGGAATGCAGAGGGTGCTTGACAGTGTCGCTTATAGAGGGAGGTGGGAATTGTACTGCAACAGTAAAGTTACACCTGATCGCTGTAAAAGTGCTGATTTCTATACTGAAACCACAGAACGGATTAACATATTTAGTAGTGATGATTCTGGCAATTCTTTCATTGGCTTCAGCATATGACTCGTCTTTGAATGGTGCGTATACCTTAAAATATAATGTGGAGGCATTTTTGGCAGTTTTCTTCAATTTCACAAGAAATGTGATGTTTTCTTGTTGTTCAGATACTTCATCAAGCACGATAGCTCTTCGTTAGAACAATTTACTTGGTACTTGATACTACGTCAACATAACAGAACGTGGTTTGGCACACAACTATGGGTGGTACAGCTGCTATTTTACATTTATAATGGCGATGACCACTGAAGTTGAGGAGCTGTGCAGTATCGTTAATTAGTCGACGCTTTTCTAATGTAGTTTAAGCAACCAATCACCTAGTTCGAAATAGCCGGAGATACAGAGCGGCTGTCGTTTGTTGCACTGTCAGGTAAAGGAATTGTGTTGGATTGCATGAAAACTTACCACAGGAAGTTCAGTACTAAATAGTAGTCGAGCGGGCCATATTGTCTGTTAGTCGCCGTCTTACTATTACGACGGGCAATCAAAATGGAACGAACGGAAAGTGTCTAGATCTGACGTCGTTGCAGTACGTCAGACAATGGGCATAGTAATGACTCATTAATGGCTTCTTAGTTCTGAATCCTCAAACAAGGTTATTACCGTCATAAAATTAGACGAATTGCTCACTTTATCTGAGTCTCACTTCAGTGTTTTGGAAAACAATAAAAGTTAAAACTCATTACGTTTATGTCTATTTCTGAATTCATTGTGGTTACAGTGACACACGGACTGTATAGAGAGGCATGTCGTATAGCAGGCCGTAAGAGGCAGGTCGACGAACTACGAAGGCCGGTTAAATAGAACCATTTCTAACAAATGAGTAACAACTTTCATTAAACAGATCCGTATTTGATAGTCACACAGCCGGTGAAGGAAATACCCGCCTGTAATGGGGTCCAGAGTTTCATTGTCGTGCTCATTTGTGCACCTCCACTAGGCTTTACCGAACCGCTTGAATTCCCAACACTTCCTAAATTGTAACAGTAATTTCTGTATTATTGTACCGTCCACGCGTAGGGCTCACATGTAGTCTGTTTCCTTCAGGCCTTCCAACTAAGCGCACGCAGGAAATTCCGAACCCCTACGTGACAACTCGAACCTCGACTTTGACGTTACCGTGATGCAATAAAACTGAAATTTAAAAGAAATACCGTGTGTGGGTGTGGACTATGTCTGTCTCAGGGCAGGGTCGTGTTGTGCAAATGTTGTTGAACTGTTTGTTGAGTTACGTAAAGAGCTGGAGAGTCCCATGTTTGGTTAGCTTCAAGAGATGGAGCAGACTTCATGGCACGAGCCACTTGCCGGGTTACATAGTTGCTATATTATTGAGAGGCGAGTGTAATTTCGCAAATCATTCTCTAAAGGTAAAGATAAAGGTAAAGTTCACCCTAGTACAGGCCATGAAGACCTAGAGGGGGACAGAGGTGTACGCTCTGCTGTTGGCTTAATTTCGGCCTTAGATGGGGGTGGATGATCAACGCCACTCCCCGGCCTGGCCAATGTGGACGAGTGCGGAATATCTCGCTACCATACGGTTTCGATCCCCGGACCGCCCTTCCCTAGTGAGTTGCTGTACCGATTACGCTAGCCCGGCTCACGTGGCTCATATTGTAGGTTTAAAAAGTATATAGTGCTAAGCCATCTCTTGTAACCCACTGCGTACAGGTAATTATCATACTAAGCTTTCAGTTTATGAAGAATTACACATAATGTGCAGCAGAACGCGGGACCCGCTCTACTGGGTAGCGACCGATAATGCCGCCAGCTTATCAGTACTCCGTCCCGCACTCTACGCACCGTAAGCGAACATACATTGCTGCACGTGATACAAGAAGGCCTTCTGTATGTATTGCTGAAGTGTTTAACAAAACCTCTCCTTACAAATATAAACAGAACCTACTAACAACCTGCTGAACAAAAAACACAGATGAAAGAACTTTGCTGAATAGGGGCAGTACTGCTTACGAGGCGAGTTGCTTGATGTAAAGCATAAACCAGATACGTAGTTCAACGTTTTCCCTGTGAATGCCATGAAGGCTTATGAGAGAAGTGGAGGTGTACACCTACTCTTTGTTAACTCTGGAACTAGGTAGAAGTGAGTGGCCATCTTCACCCCCCACAATACCCATTAACAAGCTCTGTGAGCTGTACAGCCAGTCCGGACGTTCTGGGAAAGAGACAGATTTCGCACCCCTGTTGGGAATTGATCAACCATTCCCTTGGTTGTCCAGCCCTGTAGCCTGGACTGTTCTACCCAGGCTCACGGTTGGTAAGTATTTTTACAGTTGCTTTTCGTATAAATTCATTCCAGAGTTTTGGATAGATACTGCAGCCGCCAAGAAAAGAAAAGTGTGCTGATTGTCCAAGAACAAGAAGGCTATTCGGGATTCAGGATTTACCATCCATTTAACGGGTGAAGAGGCGCAGAGGAAGTGTTTTAGTTACTGGTCTTGTGTCGCCTCGTGAAATTATCCAGTGCTAGTCAATCTTCCATTTGTGACCGACGGTCGCGCTGTGCCGACAGCATTACGAAGTCAGTTCCGCGCTGCTGCTGGATTCGTTAAGTCAAGCCTTCCTCTGTCGCTGGAGGTGACACGTGGTGGACATCAAAGTTAGTGAGTGACGTGAGAGTTGACTCATTCCAATTATATGTATCTTACCCTGCGCGCCGCATAAACCCCCATAAAAAGAGTCGCAAGTAAAACTGAAACAAAAAAAGGTTTGGAAATACTGCTGTTGGAGAAACACCAAGCTCCATGAGACTTGGGGATTGTGTGTGTTTTCTTTGCAAGGTTATGTACTTGAACTCAATAAATTCGAGTGCCTTGATCAGAAATAAGCAGCAAGTCTGGTGGGGAAACAAGTACGTAATTTAGACAACAACATGTGTGTAAGGGGAAGAAGTCAGATGGGAGAGACATGTGTGTGTGCAATAAAGACAGGGATAGTACTTTACATTGCAGAAATAGAGTTTGGTTTTGAGATTATGGACTTGATTTATTACCACAGCCCCTTGCAAATTCGATAATGAGTCGTAAGCCTCGTGGCACATATTTTGATGAGCTTAGAAACCATTAGCTGCTCATACAGGCCTATAACATATTTCCTTGTTTTTTGAAATGGTCTGTGTCGGCTGAACGCACAGGTGCATTTGACCAACTACAATGACAGACTTTATGATCGAGACAGAACTGTGAACGAGTTGAAGTTGTTGGGTGTACTGCGTCACATTTCTCCTCCAGCAGGGCACAGTACACAACCCCCCCACTCTCCTTTCGTCCTTCCCCTCACTCGCAACTCAGTGGCCAAGACTAAAACACCGTACAGTTTTGCATTAGTTCCTATGAGTCGCGGCTTTCAGTTTCTTCCTACATTTATGGCAGTTAGTTCTTTAATGTATGGAGTGTGCTGTCCTGTATAGAGCGATTGTGCGTTTGGATTCTACTCGCGGAATTCATGTACGTTTGTGTTTCTTCTGTATTTGTGCGCCAACTGTCGAAGGAACATTCACGGATGTTTGTAATGAGGATTTTAAAAAATCTTGGGAAACGTGAAGCCCTGTGAAAGATTGGTCCGTGGCGCCATACTATAGACTAGTGGGTGAAAATGTGTAATTTGATTATCAATAGCTGTCGTTTGCCGGAAGTCTCAAACGATAATTGAATCGCGACAGCCCGCATGAGAATGGCCGCCAGATGCAGCGTTCAGGGGGAGCAACGAATAATATTCTTTGTTAAATAAACAGCGGTGTACATTTAATGTTTGTGTTTCCGTGCATCGTTAGTGTAATTACAATTGATAACCAACAAGATGCAACTATTTTGATTTATTTACTTCTAATCAGCTTTATATGTTTCGGGCGATGTTTTCGCCCTTCATCAGGAGCATGATGGGCGAAAGCATCGCCCGAAACATGTAGAACTGATTAGAAGTAAATAGATCAAAATAGTTGCATTTGGTTGGTTATCAATTGTAATAAGCGGTGTACGTATTTTGAAGGTCACCGGCTTATCGTGTTGGTGCCTAAGCTTAATTCGTATTACAGTAAAGTATAAATATCCATAGATGACATTAAAGAACATATGGGTTAGGAAATGTTGAAATACTATGTAAGGGCGTAATGTACGGACACACGTACCTTATTGGGAGACTGGATTTGTGTGTCGTCTGTATTGATCTGCCTAGACGTAAGTACTTTTTTCAATCAATGAAACATCCGGACATCGTTCAGTGAAAGTTATTAAATATTCTATTTAACGAGTTTATTGTTGAGAGGTGGAAGTCTGAACATTGCATTCAATGTGTGTTCTTGTTCGGTGCCTTTCCCTTGACCTATAATTACTTATAATTAGCGCATGTTTTATTCAGCGTCGTTAAACAAGTGGTACTAAAAGTTTGTGGGGATATGTGCTTCGAAAATGGACATGGGAAGGGTGTGGTTTTTCTTAGTTTTTCCATGAAAATGCAGGGCCAGTAGTTGAAATACGCCAGGTCATTATCTTTTATCTCTGATTCTTCGTTTGCTGAGAGGGAGAGGAGTGGATGTAAGGGAATGTTACTTACGTACTTTTGAAGTGTTCAGAAAACGAGGGGGTATTGAGCTTGTTTTTGACTGGTAAATGACCCAATATTAATGAAGACGAAACGTGCATGGAATAGCGTTTTGTACGAAACAAAATTAGATATTTAGTTGGTCGAAGTACAGACTAATCTTTATTCATACTAGGTATGGAAATATAGTACGAGGCTTGGAGAAAGAAAGTTTGGATTTGTTGTAGTGAAGAGTCTTTATGCCTAAGTTTTATTTGCATGTAGGTACTATTATTGAAACTGGTTATGTAATGGCTGTGTAGTACAAACGCTTGGTGCATCGTAGTGTTTTTTGTGTATCAACTGTCTTCTTTTCTGATAAATCAGAGTAGGTACAATGTGGGGACATTACCGCTGTGGATTCCAAATTGCATAATAAATTCTCGGATGGCTGGCATCGCATCCACAAGGGGCTGTCCGTACTTTCAGTGTTCATATCATGAATTTTAGATGTGCTAATTTTGCATTTCGAATTTTTTTATATGTGTCTAATAATATCGTACATTTCATGATTCTATCCCTTATGGCCATGGTACTACACTTTTCCGTTCGCGTCTCCCTCTCATGTATTTTATTCAATTTCTCTTGTTTTCATTTCGTTGTTTTGATGCCTCATTTTGTTTGGTTTCAGGTTTGTATCAGCTTCCTCGTTACAGTATCTGTTATTGTCTATACCTATATATTAAATATCAGATATTTACCTTCGTTAATTTCCCATCTAAGATCCAAACGTTTCGTGTAGTTGCAATTATTTCGCATTGCCTTCGGGTGTATTCCAGATTCGAATCCTACCTGGAGAATGGCTGGTTAGTTTCTCGTAGATTGCTGTAGGGTGCCTTAGACCTTCGTCATGCGTTCTTTTGCGTAAATAGCATCAGACGTTTGAAGATTATTATACTGTATGACATATAAAGATTAATTACGTACCGCGTCGTAGACACACTCCGTCTTAATCGTTAAAGCTCCAAAGTCCATGTTGTGTACGGAAATGATCGCTGTTTGTTCTGGGAACCGTGAATATTACATAGCTTTGTGGGCGGAATGGGCTGAATGTACAATTTCGGAATTTTGAAACCCGTGGTACATAAAAAAGTAACAACTGGTGTTAAAGGGTGAAGAAGCTGGAATGCGCGACGGGAGCTCAGTGCATTCCTTACATAAAGAGGATCAAGATTTTGTACTTCTGGCACTACTAAACGGGGTTTCGTTCCTGTTGGCAGTTTCTGTTTAATACATAGGCCGTTTTCTGTGTGTTTATCTGTAGTTGAACGTGGTCGAATTAATCTAGAAATAGTCATCGAACTGCCATTGTACATGCAGCGTAACACTAGACAGACATTTAAGATTATAATACTGTGTTATTTTTAGACATGGCATAAAGACTTTGTAAAATGTGAGCTAAAACAATTTCGCAGATTGCGATGTCTTACAGAGTAGTGAGGTTGTGATTTGGAAATTGTTTGTGCCCTTCGAGTGCACATTTACGCTGTTCTTTATAGAGACTCCAGTAGTGTATATTCATGTTACTACTGCTTTATAACCATGCCAGTAGTGTATATTCATATAATTACTGCTTTGTAACCATGCTAGTAGCGTATATTCATATAACTACTGCTTTGTAACCATGCCAGTAGTGTATATTCGTATAACCACTGCTTTGTAACCATGCCAGTAGTGTATATTCATATAACCACTGCTTTCTAACAATGCCAGTAGTGCATATTCATATAACCACTGCTTTGTAACCATGCCAGTAGTGTATATTCATATAACTACCGCTTTGTAACCATGCCAGTAGCGTATATTCATATAACCACTGCTTTGTAACCATGCCAGTAGTGTATATTCGTATAACCACTGCTTTGTAACCATGCTAGTAGTGTATATTCATATAACCACCGTTTTGTAACCATGCCAGTAGCATATATTCATATAACCACTGCTTTGTAACCATGCCAATAGTGTATATTCATATAACCACTGCTTTGTAACCATGCCAGTAGCGTATATTCATATAACCACTGCTTTGTAACCATGCCAGTAGCGTATATTCATATAACCACTGCTTTGTAACCATGCCAATAGTGTATATTCATATAACCACTGCTTTGTAACCATGCCAGTAGTGTATATTCATATAACTACTTATTTTTAACCACGCCGTTATTGTACATTCACGTAACTGCTGGTTTGACGAAGCGTCGTTACACTAACCCCTTAAAGCCTAGTAATAACTAATGTTCACCGTCATATTTAACAACAAAAAATTCTCAATTTTGCCCACACATATATTTTTTGTGCAGCGTGCTGCTTAATAACCAGCACCCGTTTTTCCTCTATTAGAATTCACCGATCTTTTCTTCGTAATGTGAATTACAAATTTAAGGCGTATGCGTATAGTGCAGTATAATTTTGTCTTAAATGTTTATTCCTTTAAACATTAAATATGTTTCCATAACTCTTTTTTTTTTTTTTTTTTTTTTTTTTTTATTGGGGAACCATTTTTTTATTTTGGTCCCTTTTCCCTCTCCAACCCCCTCTTTTTTTCCCCGGTTGCCACACCTTTTCGG
>Ga0131853_10023181_pt1 | contig 11215 bp, 5 predicted proteins | sample TergutLab28metaG_FD_92764 | JGI IMG/M metagenome (GOLD analysis project Ga0131853, IMG submission 92764) | Labiotermes labralis P1 segment gut microbial communities from Petit-Saut dam, French Guiana - Lab288 P1 (version 2) (version 2) | ecosystem: Host-associated > Arthropoda: Insects >...
CCCCACACACACATTCACACACACACACTCACACACACACTCACACACACACTCACACACACACACACACACACACACACACACGCACACACACACACACAACATGCAAAGTATGTTACAGAAAGATCAGTAACTGGTTTGTAAGATACAATACACTTTCTCTCATAATTGTATACCAGGTTACTAAAATTCTGAAATATTTGCACTAAGTGAAGTGATTAGTTTTAAGGTAGTTCCACGCAACTGTGAGAAACCCAACAAGATATAGTGCAGAACTGCACAAATCAGGGGGCGCCAGTTCGCCAGGGTGACTAAATTGTGAATGGTTGCTCCTAGTATTTGTGGGTCCTCTACTGTAGTTTTGTTTTTTCTGTTTTTAGTTTAGTATGGCCCTTGTTTCATACCATCATTGTGGTGCCTAGAATTTTGAGGCACCTCCTAGATTTTTGGAAAATTTGTGCACCCTTCCTGTATTGGTGTTCCACTTACTTTCAAAATAAAAAATCTCTATTTGCTGAGAAATTCCTGTTGAATAACATTTTGGAGACTGAGATGAATGCTATTAAGGATAAAAGTGCTGCATTTTCTTGGTATTTGATATGTTTTTAGTGCAGAGGTGTGGGTGGTGGGAAGATGAATAGTATCTCTATGACAGTAACTGCAGAGATTTATGTTCAGGAATAGGTCTGTCATCTGAATTAAAGCCCAGTATGCACAGGTGTATGTGAGATGGTAGTTGTTTGGTCTGCAAGTGGCAGATTCTAGCAGTTGCTAAATAGATGTAGTGATTTAGACAGGTAATTGTAGAACACAAATACCACTACACAGGAAACCTGCTTTCAGATTAGGAACTGCGATACTGTACTTATTGAGTTACTGAAGAATTAAAACAGTGTGAACTTTCATGTAATACAAGGATATGTTTGTTACAATTTGATCATATCGGAATTGAGTTTTCTGTAATATACAATCTCAGTACATCAGAGATCATTATGTGGACATAGACTGCCACCAAAATACTGGCATTTGATGTTGTAAAGAACACCCTCTCTCAATTTTGTGTTATTTATACTGTGCGTTTTCTTACATTCATTATACTAACCAAAAAATTCTCTAAGTAAAATACAATACAACACAAATTATAAATATGTTGTATGTTAAGTGCCATTTTAAAATCTTCAGTTTTTTATTTTTATGATAATAGTGATGGTAACTGGCATCTAGAGTGTGTGTCATACTTGAGAGCTTTTGTTGGTACTAAACTCCCCGAGGATAACACCTTGGTGCCAAAACATATAGGAGTTTGCACTTAACATGAAGTGAGTTTTATGATTGTGTTTTATTTTATTTTACTTAGTGCATTGTTTTGTTAATGTGTTAATATATGGAACCCGCCACAAATTCAGAATATGTTACAGTATTCAAGGAGCTTATACTAGCACTCAGATTTTATTATAACATAGTCATGGATGTTATATTATCAGAGGACCCAAAAGACAGAACATTGAGATGCTCACAAAATACAACTCAGGTTCACCATGTTAGTCTGTTGCAGCTTTCTACTGCTGTTTTGACAAACTTTTGTTTGGGAGGCTCTTAAGGAAATGTGATAAAATGCTGAACAATTAGAATGTGATAGCAGTGTGCTTAGCTTAATAATGTGGACTGAAATGAGAAGGTAGAAATAAAGTTCTAGATATTACTGAGGCACAAAGCATTGAATAATTCACTAGTTTACCTACAATAAACCACATTTGTTCAATTAATTTTTGCACACATTAGTACTACTTCCAAAACGAGATTGAGGAAGGAATTATCTATTTCAGGTTCTTACTTAAAGATGTGCTAATTTTTGGCACTTGTGTTAATGGTAAAATGTAATTTTTAATTTCTACTGCACTGCAGAAATAAAGAGTAACATATCACAGATTTGTAGTGATATATGTGGCATACATCTACATGATATTTTAAAAATGAAACTGTTTAGTCATGATTACAACTCAACTGTTTTCATGAATTAACTTTACTGTTCTGCCACCCACATTTTTTTTAATTCTTTGTGTTAGCAGGTGCAGATCCCTATATTATGTACCAGCATGTTATATTGTAGAATGTGGAAGGATGTAACACTGACTGTACAAAATTGAACTGACTGTTCTATTCTGCACATGTGTAAAGTGGCTCATTTCATACATCTACAAAGATGTGTTATTATATTGTTGACTGGGATGATTCAGAATATGTAAGATGTGATTTCAGATAATTACACCTGAAAATATATTCAGAAATCCATCTGATCCTTCAGCTACTTCATACATGGCATAATGATATTATTTTGTATAGACAAGTATGCACTGCTGTTTCACTAATGGGGATACAGGAAATTTTTGAACTGGACTCACTAAAAATGCAATTTGCAAGAATAAGAAAATTGTTGGAAATAGTTATATACTAAGATGTGATGCTGCAGAGTCTGACCAGATGTTCAAAAGTGTTAAAGAGGAATCTGCTGCTTGCAGGTTGCTACACACATGCCAGAGACAGTAATCATAGTCATAGCTGTACAAGCACTGACTCTTGAAATCAACTTGTTGCTAATGTTATTACCTTCTGCAGCTGTGTAGGCCAAATTTTCTCATTACTGAGGCATATATACTGCACGTTAAAAGTTGTTGTCTGATTACTTTTATCTATTCTCATCTTTCCTATCAATTTCTTGCCTTGTCATGTTAGAATATCACTGCTTTTTCATTGTGACTTTGAAAAGTAAAGAAGTAATGATATCTCTTAGGTGTTCCATGTGAAATATTTTGTGTCTGCATAGTGTTTATCTTCTTTGCTACGTCATATACAAATGGTTATTTAAGACTGTTTTTTTTTTGTATATGTATTTGTAATTACTTAATTCTACTGTGGCAACAGTAGCATGTATTGTGATAGGTGCAAGTGATGTTGCATGGGTTACTGATGCATGCTGTTGTTGGGTACAAAGTACTGTATGTTATGAAAACTTAAAAGTTGATATTCATTCAAAACGCTCTTGAAGCTAAGATGAATTTACAATTTATGGAGGAAGTGCAGACTATTTTGTAAAAGTTGAGGAAGCTGTGCAAGATTCACAAACAAGGAAAGAGATAAGTAGGTACCAAGAATATCATTAATAGGGACTGTGATTTGTAACTGAATCATTGTAGTGGGAGGTCAAAATGAACTTACTATTGTTTGCAGAGTTTTTAGTAGGGAGGTTTTGAAAATATTTCAGGCCTTTGTTAACAACATAATATTTAGTATAAATGTCACCATTAACATATATTATAACATAATATAAAATATATTATATATGGCACGATAGCAAGTTTTAAAATATCAACCCACAAGTGTTTGTCAAGTGAATAATTAAATTTTGAGATTCCTTGAGCGTTAAAATTATTAATTTTAACCCTTCATGATCAAATTTAAATTACACACTGCAATGTGTTGCAGCTATTATTAATTTTAAGCTGGGTTGAGAGTGATTTATGAAGCTCAGTGGGTCAGATGTGGAAGAGTAGTTTGCTCTTAGGCTATGCCCATAGAAGAGATTGTTTTCAGAAAATGAGTTAACAGTACTGTGTCAGCTTCTGCTTTTGTTATGTTCACCCATCTAGAATGGAACTCTATGTTCTGTAATGAGTTTATGTCAGACAGATTATACTGAAGTTTCTGTTCTTCTGGAATATGATGCAACATTCCTGGGTAATCAGCTTCTGATATTTGGACACAATATAGTGGCCTCATAGTCAAAGGTTAAAAAGGACCTCTGGACATTTTCATCCTTGGTGATGAGACCATTACATTGTCTCAAAATGTTGGGAAAAATTACTCAGTGATGCAGTGTTATATCCTAGAAGAATGAAAACCTTGGTGACACCATTGCAAAAACCTAAACACTTGCATGGTTTATTTTGTGTCGATGAATTTTTAGTGAAAGGCAATGAAAGGATTCATGCAAGAAACCTGAAAAATCTGATACAACTTAATTTTTTCTACCATAAATTGTGTCAAACAGGTATCCATTTAGTGGGACGTTGTGTTCTCCACAAGAGTCCCTACTCACAGGCTGGACACTTTTGTTTCATTGCACAATATTGCAGAGAATACGCTTCATATGTGATCATTTTATAACCATTTATGTTACAGGGCACTTTTTTTGGATAATTTTTTTCTGAAACTTTGGTCACCTCTAGACCAGTCACTACAGATTTATAAGCATCACTTATTCTGTGACCAGATCACTCTACCATAAAGGTTAATATGACATAACAGGAATACTCCAGGGATTGAAGCCTGCAAGTTTGGATATGTTAAACTACAGTGTGAGATAGGTATGAGTTCAGCTGTTGCTTGTTTCCAGCTAAGTCACAGAGCATATGTTCCAGGTGAGGACACAATGCTGAGTGACCAACCATACCGCTACCTCACCGTAGACGAGATGAAGAGCCTTGGAGACGACTCGCTGCCCATCGATGTTACCCGAGATGAGAGGATTGACTCCAATAGGGAGTGCATGGGTAAATATGTTACATATTCTTTTGTAATGGATTTCAGAAATGAGGTCTTTCACTTTCTGTCTCTGACTGTGTTCTGTAGCCAATCTCTTCCTTCCCCTGCCCTTCACAATGACATCAGTGTAGTTGAATGCTCCATACACCTTCCTGCAAAGAAATGACAGGTTGAAAATTTCCTTCACATCATAACTTCTGTTTCTTTTGATAAATTTTTACTTTGTTTTAGGTTTGGTGACAAGAATCCTTCTATCATTAATTATATTGCTATGTTTACAGTGAAAATTTGAAAAATATGTAAATGCTTCACTCTGTCTTTTCATATAACAGCTAGAAAAATGGATTACTGGAATGTGTATACTGAAATTTGTTGGCACGTTCTGATTTATTTAAAAGTGGATGTCAGTACTGGACACATCACATGAAAACTTTCGCGTGGTTTTGCACTGTGCCAAGTATGTGTCACACATAACTTGCAAGATATTTGTCTGAATAAAGAATAATTCATCCAAGATTTGTAGTGCAACATGAAACCCCTTTTTTTTTTGTTTTCTATTTACTTTTCCATAGGGCTCAGTACTTATGCTGTACACATATTTTTAAACTCTTCATCATTGATCTGATATGACACTATACTGACCTGTTACAAAATAGCATACTGTGGTACATGAAATATGACAATGAAAGACTGTTGTAATCCTTGAAGTAAAGATACTGGTTGTCTTGAAATTAATGTATAGTACATATTCAAGTATAATTCATGAGCAACCATTTAGATAGTGCATAATCTATGTAATGTACAGGCAGACAGACCTAGGTTACTTAATAGACATGTACACTCTACTATTTGTAGGAACTAGAACTAGAAATAGAACTAGAACCAAAATTAATGCCATGATGAAATTAAAAGTAGACATCTTTTAGTATATTTCAGATCAAATTTTAATGCCTTATAACTTTGCCGTGGGTGTGTGTATATATGCATGCATGTAATAGCGTTGCTCTTTATTATCAGATTTTGATTAAATATGATATTGTGAGTTAGCATAATGTAATTTGGACCACATTTAACAGCACATTCTTAGACATGTGAATATTAACTGATTTGGAAAATATTCTTTGAGGCAAAAATTGTAGCCTTTAATGATGTGAATATTTTATTTGGTGTACAGTTTTATACAGTACGTTTTTTTACACAGTGTCCACTAAATTTTAATTTAGACATCCTGTTTTTATTCTATTGAGGAAGGTACTATATGTCTATCAATCACAACACACTTGTTATATTCTATTTTGTGTTGTTTATATATATAAAAATAAAGGACACTCCATGATTTGCCTATGCAGGCAGAGAGGGGAGGTTGAGGTATAGCTCCAATCCATTTGCAATCCAGCCCTAGGAGGAGGTGGGTGGTTAGCATCACTGGGAAGACATGTTACCCATTGTAGACAGGCTGTTATATGTCTTATAATAAATAAATAAATAAAATATATAATATAATATATGTGATATGATATGATATGATTTATGATATGACATGACATGACATGATATATGATATGAGATATATGATGAGATATATATGATATATGATATGATATGCGATAGGATGTGATGCGATGCAATAAAATACGTGTTTGTTGTGATTGATGGATGTATAATACTGTGCCCATTAAATCCTAAAATCAATTAAATGTGTCTCTTATTGATATCTTGTGCTCTGTGCCAACCGCATTGTTTATGATATGATGTGTTTTATGCAGCTCCCCCAACAGCTGTTGATGATACCATCAGTCCACAGCATGCAAAAGAGAGTTATGCCCACTTCACTGCCACAAACTACACTCCTGACAATATTGACATTAACAGACACCCTATTCATGTGGGGTGAGTACACAAATTTTTGCTTTTCAGTTCTGGTAACTCTTCCATTATTAGCTCAAATATATATATATTCTATGTATTTATTTGGTGTCTGTACTGAGGAACAGTACTGTAAATATATGATGTCTTCAGTGTACAATTATAAGTAAGTAGGATTGCTCTTTACATTTTAGCCTTTCTGTTTTAATGCCTTTTTGTCAAAAGCCACAGCTGAAGCAAAAGAACTGAGTAACTGTTAATTTTAACCATGATGCAAGGGGTACACAGTTCTGTTGAATTACAACATAGAAAGAGTTATGAATTTCTTGCAGCTGGTATTATCATACATGTTTATTTTCTGAAACATACCCTCTTTTCAGGCAGTGTTTGAACATTCTGGAACAAATTTTTATAATAGTACTATTTTTCTAGAGTTGGGAAACAGTTTTACATTTTCTTCTCCTAAATAAACTTATTTCTTAACTGCAGTAGCTAAGGAATGTACCTTAACATTCACATGAAAGGGCTGGCTGCATGTCGTGTTCATATTCTGGTGTCTCTGATAGACATGCAGGTGTTTTAACTGTAGGTAGACTTAAATTGTTTTTTAATATAATTGTCAGATAAATATGCCATACCAGGCAGAATGATAACAACTGATATTAACCACACTTAGTTTCATGGAGTCACATACATAAACAGCACAATGTTTTGCACAACTCCTTAGTGGCTGGCTGACTGTAGCACCCTACATCTCCCATTCTGTAATGTGCTCGTATAAATATTAAATTTGTAACACAGGTGATCTCTGATGTAATTTATTGCATAGACCTGTCTACTGAATATGTTACATGATACAGCTGTGTATTTTTTAAAATGGGGTTAAAGATGATTATACAGTTGATAAATCTATATATTAGTTAACCTGTTACGTTTCTTCTTATGTCTAACATCAACAATTGGGAAACTCTTAGGAAACTGCATTGGAAGAAGTAAGTAACCATAATGGATCATGTGAGTAGAGATTTCTATATCAAAGGCTGTAGCTCGTATTTTAGGTATTCAAGCACAGAAATGTACATGGAAAAGTAGTTTCTTAGGGACTGAAATTTCAGTGTTAGAAAACTGGTGCCCAGCAGTGTACAGGCTTTTCTTATGTCAACATGATTTCTCATTTGAATGTTAGAATGCTTGCTGTTTTTAACATTTTTTTGAGTATTCCAATACTTTTTGAATGTGACTGATGAATTTCTAGATGTGCTGGACATGTGACTTACTTGTGAAAGATATGTAAGAATTATGCTGACAAATGCTGTGAATGTTACAGTAATGCTGGGAAAATTCATGCTTCTCATATTAAAGACCAGTTGTTTTAAAAGTTTACCAACAAAGCTAAAGTAAAGGCAATGCTATTCCTGTGCACATCATGATGCTATGTGGGAGAGCAGAGGTAGACCTTCACTTATTCTTAACCTTGGTGGTAGGTGGAGGTTAGTGGACAGCTTTAGGCCTCAGTTGTGTTAACCCTGGGGATGGAGTACCTGGCACCTAGGCAGGCTGGGTAATTTCCAAAGCTGGAGGGGATAATTTGGAGAAGAATGAATCTTTTGCACTTGGCACCTTAGATGTCCAGTTTGTAGCTTAATCACTATACAATTTGTTCTATCCTTAAAGCTGTAAATGATAAATTCCAGATTTGGGTAAGGGAAGGGGTACACATCCAGTTCTTATCTGGAACAGCATAAAAAGACATGCTTTTTGTAGAGGGATGTGATCACAAAAGAAACAAGAAAACAGAAAGAACAAAAGAAAAAAAGAGAAGTGTAGAAATAAAGTATGAACACGCATGTTAATTGTGTAATTAATTTATGAATCCACACAGTATATTCTATTCATTATTTGATTTTTTGAAACTCCACCTAAAATGAAATCCTGGATATTATTTTATTCTGTTTCCATTCCTTTAGTAAAATGCGTATATAAAAAGAGGAATGTAGTTTGTACATGTAATTGTTATTTTGTATGGCAAAGTTGAAACTTTCAAATTTTTGGACCAATATGTGTAAGCTTCTAAAATATTCCAGTTGTGATGTTATGATACTAAAATTCTTAATGTAATGATTTTATTGTGGTATGTAGGGCCTATTCTACTGAAAAGACATGAATGAATTTAGGTGTGTCATTGTTCAAGACATGTTGACTCCTGCCAACCTAGATCATTTTATGATTATTTGAGTGTGGAAGTATTTGGATTCCAATATTTAAGGACTAAAGAATACCATTATATTCCTATGTTCTAGCTACGAAATTTTTTCTGCCCTTTTTTTTAAGTGTGATTTCTGTATGCTTTTATGCACTGATGTTTCTGCCTTGTTATAATTTCATGTATGTTAAATCCTCAAATTTGTGACAAAAGATTTTTTTTTAATATTTTTGTTTGCAGTATTAGAGAAATTAATGTTGAAATTGTGATACAGAGAGAAATTACAGGCTTTAACTTTCTAGTGTTTTACATGCTGCTCAGAAATGTCTAAACATTTAGGTATGAAGAATGGGGGAAAATTCTACCAGTACCCTGATATTGGTAGATGTCACAAAATATGTCATGCTGATACTTGGAAATCACAACCTGAACAAAATCTAAGCTGAACAGGTAGCAGATATTCAGTAATGAATGTACCGTTTTAGGAATTATTAAATAGTTACATGTTAATGTGTTCTAGCTTCCTGGTTAGCTTCCTGGTGGATGCTCGGGGTGGAGCCATGCGGGGCTGCAGGCACAGTGGTGTTCGTGTAATTGTACCACCTCGAAAGGCTGCCATGCCCATGCGAGTTACCTGCCGCTACTTGAAGAGGGACAAGCTCAGTCACCCTCCACCACTCATGGAGGGTGAAGCTCTTGCAAGTCGCATATTGGAGCTGGGTCCAGTTGGTGCCAAGTTTCTAGGGTGAGTAACCATGTCTAGGATACTGGCAGCTTTGGCATTTACTTATTCAAAAGATGTTTAATCTCTTAATATTTTAGTACTATACAATGGAAACGTAAGGTTCAGTCCTAGTGACGTCTACAAAATAATTACAAAATGTTTCAGAATTCAAATACCTGGTAGTGATAATAAAATGATTAATCCAGTCTGTGCCCTCCTACCCTAACCCTAGGATTTGTTTTAGTGTTCTCATCCCATCTGTATCTCCCAGATGTCTCTTTTCTTTTTTATCTCTCCACCAAGACACCATATTGATTTCCCTTCTTTCCATGTGCTGCATACCCCCACCTATCTCATCCTAATTGATTTGATCATTCTAATAGCATCTGCTGAGGAATTCAAATCTTGTAGCTCAGCATTATACAATTTATTTAGCCTCCTCTCTCTTAGGCCTAGATATCTTTCTACTGTTGACCATATGTTCTTCCCTTATATGTGAAACACAAAGATTGACACCCATGTGATACGGAAGAAATTATAGTTTTGTGTGTTTTTGGATAACAAACTGGAAGACAAAAGATTCTGAACTGAGTGGTAGCAAGCATTCCCTAGATTCAGTCTGCTCTTAATTTCTTTTTCATGCAATTTTAATTTGTTGTTGTTATTCCCCAATATTTGATCATTGCCACACTTTCAACAAATTTGTTGGCTGTCATTATGCTGTAATTTTGTACTGCATTATATTAATGAGACATGCACATATACACACTTTGTTTTCACAGTGTTTACGTTGAGATTACCCTTCTTTCCAGTGAGTGACTAATGTGAGGTTGTGGAAATAGTTACTTTGCAAAATTGGTATAATTTTTTCATCACTTGTATCAGCTATAGCGCCAGGAGAAGGTAGTTTTCCTGTGTATGTCTTTCTGTACACATGCGTGCACAAGTGCATATGTACCACTACAACAAACAAAAATAATTTTTGTTTTAAAATTATTTAATACGTTATTTTTGTTTTTCTGTGGTATATAAAATAAACCATTTTTGTACATGAAATTTCTTCTAGACCTGTGATCATTGAAGTGCCACATTTTGGGTCTCTCCGTGGCATGGAACGAGAAATTGTTATTCTTCGCTCTGATAATGGTGAAACATGGCGTGAGCACACCCTGGAGGCCAGTGAAGAAGCTGTGCATGAAGTGCTCAATGAGAGTTTTGAGGGAGAAGGTGGGTGACAGTGTAGACATATTACAGTATATTTTGTAATAAGACTGTACTGAAACATAGTGCATCCAATTTACATGAAATATTGAGCTTTAATATTTCTTTTACTTAGTAACAGCACAATGGCCAGCTTATGGAATCTCATTTATATGTGATGTAAATCAGACAATTGACAGTTCTAGCTATATTGACCCTTGGGTCTGTTGAAACACTGCTGCCTGCTTCACTGCCCACACCCTACCCCTGAAACAAGGCGAGAGTGAAACCACCCTCAGTCCAGACCTCCCCAGCACATGCATCATACGCTTAACAATTCCTTTCTGTAAATATTTCAAATCGTGCAGCCCTATGTCAGATCTCGTGACCCGTTACGGACCGCAAGCAACAACGAGATTCACATGCCTAGTTTAGTCCCATCTGAACACGAACCCTCTAAATCAGAATGTCGGTAAACAAAGGAAAAAGATTTATTTCATGCCTCTACATGTTTCGAGCACATGTGCTCATCATCAGGAGGTCAACATTGTATTATATTGACCTCCTGATGATGAGAACATGTGCTCGAAACATGTAGAGGCATGAAATAAAACTTATTGTGAAACAAATTTTGTGCATCAAGTTGGTTAAATACTGAGATAAATATACTGAGATGCACG
>Ga0131853_10023185_pt1 | contig 11214 bp, 7 predicted proteins | sample TergutLab28metaG_FD_92764 | JGI IMG/M metagenome (GOLD analysis project Ga0131853, IMG submission 92764) | Labiotermes labralis P1 segment gut microbial communities from Petit-Saut dam, French Guiana - Lab288 P1 (version 2) (version 2) | ecosystem: Host-associated > Arthropoda: Insects >...
ATTTTACCCCTGTTTCTTTGTACATGGTAAAGTGTATTTTAACACAATCTAGCATGTCTCTTTACGAATTGCTCTTTATTCATTATTATTATTATTATTATTATCATCATCACCATCTCCTTTATGCAGGGTATTTATACTTATATTCCTCAGACAAACTATGTCCCTAGGGAATACAGTGTTGCAGCTATTCTGTTGTTACTATTCATGGTGCTTATATCGTTAGTTCCAGTGCTGAATCTATTGTACTTTTACATTAGTACTTTACAAAGTATGCGTGCAGTGCCCAATATGGCTGTTTTCTGGAGTTCCTTGACTTCATGCATTCCTGGTATGTTGCCCACGTATTTTCTGAATGACTTTGAAATAGTCCCAGTCGTCCCTATTGTTACTGGTATCATCTTTGTTTTTACATTCCACATGCGCTGTATTTCTATTGTAAGGTCTTTATATTTTAGAATTTTCTCGGTTTCCTTTTTAATCACATTTCTGTCTCCTGAGATTGCAACGTCTATTAACACACATGTTCCTTTTTCATTATCACCGATTATAATGTCTGGTTTGTTGTTGGGGATAGTTCTGTCAGTTTGTATTTGTTGATTCCACAATATGGCTAACTTGCCTCCTTGATTTGTTTCTACTGATTATGGCACATGTTCATACCAGTGTTTTTTGTCCAACTGTACCCCTGTATCCTTGCATATGCTGAAGTGTAGTTATGCACACATTGTATCATGTCTTTTTATATACTGTTCTTTTGCCAGTATTGGGCATGCTGATATTATGGGGTCTATTGTCTCGTCAAATTGTTGGCTATCCGTCTCTGTGTTCAATATTTTTGTCGCATAATATTTTGTTTGTAGCGCCTGGTCTTGTGCTGCCACTATTTCACTTTCACTTTCTGCTTATAGGTCTCCCTTCGATAGCCAGAGGAACTAGTCTTCTTCACTAATAAGCTCTTTATCTAAATTTCTAATGTACTGCCCATGCATTACATTGTTTTTCCATTTTTTCTTTAGGGACTCTCCCAATTTTGCCTTTGTGTGCTGTATTCCATCCTGTTTTGCGTCACTCTTCTCATCTGATTGAATTAATTCTTCTGTAATCTTTGCTGCTGTCTTAATTATTGAGTTCATATTTGGTTGAGTGCTTTCGTGGCTTTTAACAATATTTACAAAACTGGTCTTCTTTATAATTTGTGTTAAGGTATTCTGCAATATTAATTATTTCTGATTTATATGCCGCTTCAATTTGTACCAGTCCTCTCCCTCCTTTTTCCTCTTTACATATAGCGTGTCTATGTCAGCTTTTGGATAATGCATTTTATACAATGTCAGCATCTTTCTAGTTTTCCTGTCAATCTTTTTTTATTTCTTCAGTTATTATTATTATTCAGTTACTATTATTGTTATTATCATCATCATAATTATCATCATCATCATCATCATTCTGTTAAGCCAGCACTTCAATAAATGAAAATTTAATTGAATTTAATTGAATTATTCATGTACGCCTACCTACCCGACTACATAACCAACAATTAAACTCCAAGGCAGAGCGTCTTCCCTGTTGTCCTACGACACAGCTTTTCAAAAGAATTCCCCGCATTATATGAAAACGGAAGAGTTGCTGTTTCTAATCGGAATGTAGGTCTATCCGAAGATAAAGATGCAGACAGCCTCCGAAATGCCATCCCGCTGAAGTTGTGTCCAATCATCACGTCCAGAAGAACAAGACAGAGACAGGAGTAAAGCACGACCGGCGTTTAACGGCATTTGAAAGAGCTAGGCGTTCAACTTCAAGTACTGGCCGCTGTATTCCTGCACCTAGTGGACAGAAGTCTAATCCCCCGAATAAATTCGGCCAAAGTACGTAGAGTACATCGAATTTCACTCCAACATTTGGTTAACTGAAATAAATGGCCGATTTTATTTTTATTCAGTCAATGGATATCCGAAGGAAACAGGTCAACTAATTCATGAAGAAAAACTTCGAACAAGATGGGCTTTTTTAATATTCTATTAGAGAGTACTATCATTGACTTAAATGGCTGTTGTATGGAATTAGACTAATGATATAACAGTCTGTCGGGAAGCTACAGATGAATGCGATGCTTTTAGCACCAAAACTTCTTTTCGTCAATACCTACAGGCCGTTATTAAGACCAAATTTTGGCTCATGTGGAAAAATTGGCTTTCAGACAAGTAAAGTGATGTACAGTTGAAGAACACGTAGAATTACACCAAATGTGATCAGAAAGCGTTGCATCCTTGTAAGATTTTCTTCTACTTAACCGTAAGTGACACTGGATTTTCCTTCTTGGCTGCCCTCAAAACAGCGCATCGTGGAGGTTAAAGAGATCTTCACAGTGCTGGGTCTGAGACCAAATCCAAATTTTACCAGACTGCATCGAAAGGCAAATCAACGATTAAACCAATAACTTAGCACCTGCACTTTTCTTACGGCTAGACACATCATAGTGACACATCTCAGGACTTCTTTCCAAACTTTCCCCTTATTTTCCAAATCTGCTGTAAAAATGTTCTTGTGGAGCTAACTTGTATACGATGAAGATGTGATGAGAAGAAAGGGCAGAGAGTTATGAACTCGGCACTACATGGATCTTGAGAAGCCGGTTTTAATCATGCTTACATCCGTCTTATCACCTGAGAAAAAATCGCCGGGCAGGCAGGCAGTTGTCTGTAAAAGTTTTCAAAATTTTAAGAAAAGGTTCAGAGGAGGAGAGCTAGTGAATGTATTTTAGAAGCTGAGACAGACAAAGATAGACTACCAAGGTTATTCATAAATACGCTAAGTGTTTCAACTCCCAAAACAAATTCGACAATAACGTTTGTCTCACCACGGAAACACCGGTCACCAGTTTAGCACGCATGTGTAGCACATCTATCAGTTTTGGCCGGTGAAACTTTCAATCGCAAGGCTAGGCGCGAGTCACTACTACAGCGACAGCGAAGAACAAAGCCAGTACCCTCCACTGGTCACCTCTCATCCACCAGTACTTTCACGTTCTTCACCGTCCAGAAACTAAAAAATAGCCTATGCTCGGACTTTGTAATTCAGAATACTGTTGATTTCTCAAATAGCAAATCCTGGCTGCCACCTCCCCCCCCCTTCCCCTTCCGGTCCCTTACCCTTATAGGTCACAATTGGGTGACATTTTGTGATCTCGCAATATTTCACACCGAAGTGCGCAGTACTGGTATAAAGCAATCCATTCTACAAACATCTGGCTGATTATTTTGACGTCGAGCAATTAGGTCTCAGGTGTCGCTTATTATCCTTGTCTGTTAACAGTGTGCGAACTGACAACAGGTTAGAGACTATTAGCACGCTCTACGGGCTTCAGGCACTCCAGTTTCACGGAGTCGTATCGATTTATCAGCTAACATGGATGACGAACGGTATAACTTAACGTGGGTGATAATCTAATATCACTTCACTGTCCGAACCCAAGAGCGTTAAACAGACGTCAGACGAACCATACAAACTCCGACAGCTGCACTCTAGATATCACATTATACAAACATGTGGTAATCATTCTACATATTTCGGACTTTGTCGGCCATCATCTGGGAGGTATTCAACGACAAGAAATACAATAATGGCTATTATGTCACAAATAAACAAAAAAGAGCTATAATACAAATATTACAATGGTTACAAAGATAACCAAGCACAGTACAATGTGTATATCTATCACAATTTGCCTGCAAACAAACACATACATCAGAAACTCATCTTCGTTTTCATGGACAGGTCCCTGCGTCTCCTGCGGCTGTTCATATCACCACGTATGAACACACACTGTATTTATAATCGGACATTCAGAGGACCGTGCATCGTGACACATTCTTATAATAAAACCAATGAGATGCATTAATTTCTCAAATTTATTTTTGGAATAGAACTCTACATGTTTCGGACAGGTTTTGTGTCCATAATCAGGAGTCCAATACAATATAACAGCAATAGGTATATGTCATACAGGGTATGTTTACTGCTTGCTGTTATACAGTACTAGACTCCTGATTATGGACACAAAACCTGTCCGGAACATGTAGAGTTCTATTCCAAAAATAAATTTGGGAAATTAGTGCACTTCGTTGGTTTTGTTATAAGACTATAGTTATAGTGCAGTGTTGGAATAAATATGGTGACTTGGCTTGGAACACGGAACGTAAACAATTTTAAATTTAAAGACGATAGGCTGTCGAAAAAAGCAAGAATACACTTTCACCTGTTCCCAAACCAATTTTGGGAATGCATATGAATATTTCTATATCTCGCGCACACTGCAATTTAAAATTACTTCTGTTAATTGAATTTTCGCAACACATGATGTGGCTAAACCAAGTGTATCCCTTCTGTAAATCGTAATCATGTACTAAAGTGTCCGCTCACCCAACTTCAAATGTACAACTTTTTTTTGTACCAATTTTGTTTCAATTTTCCTTCATCCAAACAATTACTACACTAGTTTCCAAAAGTTCGAGGTTTTGAAGTTGGAAAGGTAGTAAATTGCGCTGCAAAATTGACAGAATAAAAAGAAAAATGGACAAACCTAATATATAGATAAGAAATGGTCTGGAGGGCATGTCACTGCTTGAAAAATGTAACAGCGAAAGGGTTAAATGGCCCGGAACAATTCAGTCGGTAAAACGACTGCACAATCAGCGTTCGGCTCGCGGAAGGAGCACCGCCTCCCTTCGTCACGACGCACACCCGGATCTGGGGTCAATCCCGTCCCTTTCTTTCTTGCATACGGAGAATTCTTATTAGTTTAAGGGCACTTTAAACCTTCGCTGGTCATATCTATAGGGTCAAAACGACAGGTGACTGAGAATTCTGAAAAGGACGGAAATGATGCGCACGTAAGCAGTCGTAACCTCTCTCAATATAGCTACCATCCCATCATTTGCGCGGAAGGAGTTAGGAAAATCAAGAAAAACTGCGGTCAGAACACGAGGCCACTGAGGTGAAAACCAGCACACGGATCTGCTGAACACGAAGAAGCAGGTGTAAGTATTGGACCAGACCCAAACGGCCAGAACCTAAAGCTAATTACTCATCTCCATCTCGCGCTGACGAAATAATTCATCTGATTTACTTCCATCCGTACTCTATGCCATGACGTCTGGTCACAGGAACCTGTCATTATCATTTGCATATGACGTTCTCGCGGAAGTGGTTACGGACCCTCTTCAATCCCAGGTCGAGTTCAACTCGACAGCGCTTTCCGTTGTACAACTACCAGTGTGGAGCTCAAATCGACACTGTACGAGTATTTCAGAGCGTTTTATATTGGATGTATTTATGCTTCTGTCTGCTAACAGATAGTTTTAAAATTCGAAGATTAATAGATACTTTCTGGAAAATTAACTTGGAACAGACTGGACTAAGCTGAATCAATTTATCTTCAATCACTATTGATAACAACTTTATACTACAAGTTTCGGCTTAGTTTGAACATCGTGAAATATAGCTGAAAGGCGTAACTTGGCTCATAACATTGGGGCGGGAGAGAGGAAGCGGATTAACAGAGACCATGGGTATTGTTTGTTTGTTTTTGGCGCAACAGCCCCCAGTGGGCTAGGGCCTCCTCATTCACGAGGTTTCTAGATCACACTATGTATGTATTGCTGTTTTTACTTTAGATGCCGGACTGCTGGCTAGAAGTCAGTATTCGAAAGGTCCTGCGGCCACCTCGACACAGGTTTTTCTTGGTTTCCCTGTGTCTATAAGGAAATTCTGAGATAGTTCCCAAGATTCCAAGTTACCACTACATGCTTCTCATGTAGCCCTCCCGACTTAAATTTATTAGTAACCAATTTCACATTTTGTATACATGTAAAATAACCACTGCCACCGGGTAACAACCCAATTGCAGTTAATAATAATAATAATTATTATTATTATTATTATTATTAACGACGCACCGCAGTCGGTAGGACTCCTCTGGACGAGTGATTAGCCCGTCGTAGAGACCTCTATCTGACAATACACACAACACTCACAACAGACATCCATGACCCCGGTGGGATTCGAACCCACAATCTCAGCAGGTGAGCGGCCGCAGACCTACGCCTTAGACCGCGCGGCCGCTGGGACCGGCAGACTATGGGTGTTATGAACTTTAATTTACTAAGCAGCCTAGTTAGAAACACAGGGAAGATTGGTTTGAACCAGTCCCTAATGTACATACACCCCTTTCCCCATTCTCGCCCCTATCTTTTGTTTGCCCCTCTTCAACTAAGTAGCCAAATGATAACTATTCTTAGGTAGAAAAAATAATGGAGTTAATTATTTACCTCCCTTCCCACCGTACCCCAAGTTACTCCTATGTATTTGAACAGCACAGAATACTAGGAGGATAATTACAAGTACAATAATTACAAATAGGCCTAAGGGGAAGTGATAACAAAAACAGTTTCGAAGCAACTGTTGAAATTCACGGTACGAATTTGGACTGCTAAGGGTTAAGTCCGAGCTCTTCCGGAGCGCGAAGTTGTGCGGTTCGTACATAACCTAACAAACAATAAGGCTCTACACCATGAACGGCAGAAACAGCCAGGACAGAAGACGGGATGAGAATGTAGCTAAAATGTGACAGACAAGTAACACATGAACAACTTTGGTGAGGTAGTCTCAAAACGAGAAGAGGGAGGATAATACCAGTAAAACAGTAGCAAGGACTGAAGTACGTCGTACATGTAGCGCATGGCTGACTTGGGTACGAAAACTTGGTCGGAATTTTGATGTCTGTTACAGCAGCTGCATTCCGTCATGACAGGTCTAAGAGCTGCATTCCGCGCATGCGCTCACGTCACGCTACCCGCAAATGTATAAGTAAGAGTACGGTGACATTGGAGCCAGAACCGACACAACACAGCAAGCCAACATTTGTCTGGGTATATATCGCAGACACGTGTGGCTACATTTAATCCGACATGCGTGTCCATACTTATACTGGATGGGCCAAAAGTAGGTATACAGTAATTAACTATATACTGTAACCTAGTTTTGGCCCATTCTGTAGCTACATTGCAACGACACTCGAATCCTATGCGCACTGCAGCAGGTATCTGACCAGACTGTCGGCTCGAAACAAACTCACTTTGTTGGCGCCAGACAGTGGGGGGAGATAACATTCCAGTCGTATCGGTTTCAGTGTAGCAGCGTAATGTTTTTGATTTCTGCTTCCTTGTCTGGAGTCTGTCCTGACTGTTGTGTTGTGTCGTTTCTGGCTCCAGTGTAGCCGTACCCTAATGCAAAATTGCTGGTTCTCACAGCGTTATAACTAAACATTAAAGTCTTCCGGGATGTTGCAGCGTACCCCTAATTATTTTCCGACGTTTCGTACAATCCACTGCCCTCATCTTACCTGTCGACAGGGTGTAACATCCAAGAAGATTTTAATCTACAATATGTTTACACGCTCATTAATAAATCAATAAGGTAATGCTAATTCCAATTAATATTCCATTACCTTTTGCGATTTTGGTCAGTTGTCAACAACTGGGGGCGTCTCGGGTTTCAATCTATTTTAGAATGGGCAAATTCCAACAGAAGTCAATTTACAAAACCCAGCACACGTGACATAATGAAGTTACACGTGGCGAAAACGTTCATTCATTACGGCAACCTCTTGCACAGGATCAGCACGACATGATTGTTGCGATATCTGGCTTTTTGTGAGACTTCCCTTCTGGTAAACTTGCGCAAAGCGTGATTTCAGACTTCTGCCTCGAAGCAGATGAGAACTGCGTTCTTCTGGGTCATTACGCAGCCAGTAGTGGTAATTCCTTACCGACGTTTCGCGACTACCTATAGTACCCAACTTCGACAATACTTGACCCTTGAAGATGGGCCCAATAGATTGTCCCGAAACATCGGTAAGAAATTACCACTACTCACTGCGTAATAACCCAGACGAGCGCAGTTTTCTCTATTCAAGCAATTCTGGAAATTAGCCTGATCGCATTTGGAATGGCGTCTTACAATACAGAATGGACGCATGTAATCACTTTGAGGTGCGTTGGCAAAATTGCGAAATGCAACCATTAGCATCGTCATGTCTGTCCCTCCGTCCGTCCGCCTGCATGGAAAAACTCGGCTCCCACTGGAAGGATTTTCATGAAATTTGATATTTGAATATTTATCAAAACCTATCAAGAAACTACAAGTTTCGTTGAAGTAGGAATCGAATAACGGAAGCTTAACATGAAGACTAATAGACATTTTTGACCATATCTCGCTCATTTCTTCTTCGAATGAGAAATGTTTCGCAGTTGTTGTACAGGAAATCAAAACACACATTGTGTGTTCAATAGCTGTTATTCGAAAATCGTGCCTTTTATGAGACAATGTGGAAAAATGGGGTAGAGCGGGGCAAGGCCAAAGATGACAATATAGCGGATGTGCGTTGCATGCTGTGTACCTAAGGACACAAACACACACGCACACAATATGTCATACGTATTGTTGTTCCACTGTAACTATAGTTGCAGGAAAGCGCCCAAATGTTAAGTTATACGTAGACTGCCTGTCTTGTTTAATACGTGAAAGGGCCGTCCAAGTGACAATTATCAGAACCTCTGAATGCTCCTTACCTTTGTTCAATAAACTGTACAATAAGTTTGGTACGAAAGCACATACTGGTTCTGTGTAAGATAATCTCAAACGTGTTGTTGGTCCAAACGAAGAGTGACAAATAGGGCACTTGTGCAACTCGCGGGGAAGGCAATTCGAAGTATACAAAGCAAGTCTGTTTCGAGAAGACAGATTTCTATAGAGCGTTGCGTAATTCAGAGTCATTCGGGAAGACCGAATGACTAGTCAACCAACGCCGTGTTATATAGCACTGTATCTCAACCTGTAAAATGCATTCCACTGTACATGATGATTCAGCAGAGAAGGTCAATATTTGGAAGGTGATAGTATCGGTCATTGTGGAAAAAATTAATTCATATGTACATGTGTCTAATTCTTAATGATAACCAAGACAGAGCAGTTTGAATCTAAAAATACAAAAGCATTGTACATGGCAATAAGGAAAGAGAAATTAGTTACTGTTAATTTAATTTTAATTAATGAAGAGACTTGAAAATCAGCTGGGCGGGATATAAAGTCTCAAAATATGAAGTTTCAAAAAAATAATGGATTTCATTTTACCATGGAAGGTTTTGTCAAGAAAATACAGGATGGGATAAAAGATAAAACCAGTGTCGTGTTACTTTCCCGCTTTTAACAACCAGGGACTCGTTTTTTAGGCGCTTTCGTAAAAATGAGAAAAGCGACTATTTGCTTCGTCATGTATGTCTGTCCGTCCGCATGGAAAAACTAGAGTATTTTTCGAAAATCTGTCTAGGAAAATCAAGTTTCAATAAAACCTGACAAGCATAACGACTACTTTACATGAAGACGTGTGAACATATGTGTTAATACGTCGCTCAGTTCTTCTCAAAATGAGAACTGTCTCAGAAGAGCTGTGTAGAGAAAATCAAAACACACATTTTATTTTCAATAACCTTTTCCCGAAAAAAAGTGTCGTTTATGAGATAATGTGGAAAAATGTGGTAGAGCCAGAGGGGCCACAGGCAATTGAAAACGGCTCATGCGCTTTGTATGGTGGATAAGTAAGGCTACACACACACACTCAGAATATGTAACACTTATTGTTTTCCCACAGCAACAATGGTTACACTGACGCGTCTCAATGTTACGTTTATACGTAAATTGCCTGTCTGGTACTCAACCCCGGCTCCACTACGCCCAATCAAGGGGTTTTCGGATATGTTTCTGATGTCAAAATCCTTAATTTTGTCCTCTCTGCATTCCCTGAATATTTATCGGTGTTATTCTGTTCTATTCTGTGTACAGCCTTTACGTTTATACCCTACGCTCTCCGACAGACTGTTGATTAGCCTCAAAACACTGGGTTTGTGCTGTAAAGATAAGCAAGTGTAAAACTCATTCACTGCAAGAATCTCTGTGCTTAATGTCATATATGACCGCAGATACATTTCACGCAAATTTTTATACAAAAATAAAGTTTGTATTGCCATGTGTATAATTTAAATGGCTAGATTTTTATGCAAATTATTATGCGAGGTACAAAAGTCTATTTAGCACATATTACCATTCATTTAGTTCAATAAATTTTATGCAAACTATGATACAGAACACTGTTTTGTAAGTACGAAAATGCGCATAATTCAGGTGGACAGATTGTTATGCAAAATGTTAGAGAATACTCCGTTTCGCACGTATTACCACGTGCATAATTTATTTCCATTCGTTTTTAAGGACCACATTCCTTACACAGCTAAACACATATTATCTTTTTATAGTAATTCGCAGCGTAATTATCTCAAAAAAATAACGAGAACTACGGAAACCCTGACAATGCGTAACTTGTGCCTATTAAAATAACGAATCCGAGCAACAAATTTAGAGAACATGGCTGGTATACTATCAATAATGTGCCTATTAAACTTGCGACTTCAACAGCTGTGTCCCACCAGCTACTGCCTTGCTAAATAAGGTAAGTATGCTAGAATTACATAAATGAATAAAACAACGCAGCATATAGGCGGCATGCGTAAGAAATAAACACATCCCACGTTATGCCACCCTCTGTTATGTGACACAGACTTACTAATTCCTTGTACTTGTGGAAAAGGCGCGATGTAATTCAACGGGAAACTGTCTACTTTACAGGCTCTTGATCCTACACAGCCTTTACTTCCTTTCCGTTATCGTTTTGTGCTTATCCTTCTTCGTTCCTAACTCTGATCCGTGTCACATTAAACAATGAACAAAGTTACACCTTAACTTTGAAATGGAATATTCGAAACATGCCACAGGTGTGTCAATATGTGGTAACTACACGTTTCCGTAGAAACAGGATGGGGAGACGTTTCATACTTACTTACTCACTCCATGGTGCGGAGTCCTTTTTGAGAAGCTAACTGGTTTGCAGTTGTCAAGAAATTCCCCGCATTTCACGGAACCCGAAGGTTCATTACCGCACTCACAAGCGCCCGCCACCTGTCTCTATCCTGGGCCAGTCCAATCCAGTCCATATACCCACATCCCACTTCCTGGAGATCCATCCTAATATTATCCACCCATCTACGCCTAGGTCTCCCCAGTGGTCTCTTTCCCTCCGGTTTCCCCACCAAGACCCTATAC
>Ga0131853_10023186_pt1 | contig 11214 bp, 8 predicted proteins | sample TergutLab28metaG_FD_92764 | JGI IMG/M metagenome (GOLD analysis project Ga0131853, IMG submission 92764) | Labiotermes labralis P1 segment gut microbial communities from Petit-Saut dam, French Guiana - Lab288 P1 (version 2) (version 2) | ecosystem: Host-associated > Arthropoda: Insects >...
CTTGGCTTCTGGCTATCGCGAAGAGTGCTGTAGGGTTAACGTTACGTTTATGGTGCTGTTTATGGGGGCTGTCATATTGATCGTGGGTCACTGTGATGACGTGTCGGTTGTTTATTTATTCTTACAGAAACGAAGATGTAATTTCACCTATTTCGTTGCTCCCCTCTTGTATGTTCTTGCACTAAGTGCTCGTTGCTCAGCTGTTTCTTCAGCCTCAGGCCGCGGCTAACACACAGCACGGGCTCTCAACTTCTATCATAAACATGGTAACCGATGTGTGGCTTGCTGACCCAAGGGCGTTAAATATAGGGTGATAATTATGTTTCGCACTCAGAGGTTCTTGAATTTTACAGTACTAACTGACCGCTATGGAGGGGCTCTTCACTCCAAGTTCCACGGCAGCCAAAGTAATCACAAAATCGAGTGGTAACTTTGTACTTGTTGGGCGTTGGGTGTTGGCAATTACAAATAAGGATTTGATGATGTGCCTAGTATTAAGGTACTTTATACTTATGGGCAAAATTTCGGATAAATATTAGGCTTACAGACATCGAAGGGTTATTTAGTGGCTGGTGTCCAATTGGACGGCATATTTCTTTCTAGTATTTAATAGACGGATCCCAGTGGCCACACGGTCTAAGATGTGGGTATGCGGCCGCTTGCTTACTGGAATTGAGCGTTCGAAGCTCGGGGATATGAATATCTCTCTCTCATTAGGGTTTTGTATGTGTTGTGAGGCGGAGATCTCTGGAACGGGCCGATCGCTCGTCCAGAGACGACATACCTTATGTGGTATGTCTGAATGTTATCTCGACACCGCAACGATGAGGAGGCCTACGCTCACGAGGGCCGTCGAGCCACGAAGAAAAATATGTAATCCTTTACAATAATTGAAACTATACAAGATACTTTCAAGAATTGGCTTCCTACCATGAACTCTTACTAACAAAACGGGTATTTTTCTGTTCTTGCTCTGTGCAGTATTTCATAAGACCACGTTTGAAGTCTGGTATTTTTATAATTCTTTATTTCACGTGGCTGCAATTTTTTTTTTTTTTTGGCTTTTGAAGTGTAGCTTGGCATTGCAAAACCAATCAAGACAAATACACACCTCACTTAATGCAATTCACAGGTGAACTGTAAAATACATTTTCACGTGTAGTTGCTAAATTTCAAACCTCAGCGCGAGTTATCCCGTATTCAAGTTTTCTAGATGATTCTGTATTTGCTCAAGAATCTGCCGCGATTCATAAAATTTTGAATATAGTATTTTCTCCAGTTTTTCCTGTCGACGTTCCAACGCGTTCAATTTGTCTGTAATCATGCGCCACTCTTTTTGAAATGCCGTCGACTCATCTTTCTCATGAGTCTTCGATTTCTCTCTGATTATTCACAATAGAGTTCGAACAGCAGCGGACCCAATTCTATTTTTCCGGTTTGGATATATTACGAAGATTTCTTTTTTTATTTCTACAGCAGGTTTCATGAATCTCGGGAGTGCATTTACCAATCTTTCAATCCTAGAGATCAATTTTGCTCTTGCCGCAAGACTCAGTGTTTCTGCGTCCTTTCTTATTTCTTTTGTATCACTTACGGCCAGACCGTTCAACAAGTTCAATAAAATAATCGACACCAGGACAACAAATAATAAGAATATCAGGTGACTGGTGTACGGCAAAGTATCAAAAGATAGAGTGGAAACATCAAATTCACCTGCGAACATGACTATTGTCTTCAGTAATGAGACGGGAGGATTGGCGAACATTTCAGCTTTGTGTTGTTTTGAGCTTCCTTTGAAAAGAATGTAGAAACTGAAGGCGAATGCTATCAACAAGGTAACATAGCCCGCTATGAATCTCAAGAATATCATGCTGACGGTTCTGAGCATCGCCATTTGTACTGACAGCAGCGGCAGTCGGCCTGACAACATCAACAACTCGAACCATCCCAGAAGGAGGGCGACTGCGGAGAAATGGAGTTTCAGCTCCGCATTCTCCACCACACCGGAGCAAGATAGGAAAGTAACAATGAGCAGCAATATTTCCAGCCATTTCTCCGTTGACCGTACATAGTCAAATCGATATACATTCAGCTGCACCACCTCTCTTAATGTTAGACAAAACATTAAGCACATTAGAATCAGCCACAAATAAAACCGGCCGCTGTAATTTGGTTGCGATGTGAAGTTGCTATCATTTATGCCAGACGTTATATAGCTATCGTTAAAACTGAGTTGGCCGGTAGTGTTGCTGGCAGCATTTCCGTCATTTACTCTGTTGTATGGTTCAGAATATAGGATATACGGTCAAGAAAAAAAGGAACATAACAAAGAAAGACATATCCTTAATGAAAGTGGATCTGACGTTCAGCCATTTTAAGAACAAGAATGTTGAAATTACCGGATGTTTCAGTAATTCCCTAAGATGGTTACTTTCAACGATCGGAAGAACAATATTCTTAAGCAACTCATTATTCAACTGGAGCAGGAGATTCTTACTAGTTAGAGGCTCCTTGTTACTCAGCAAACAGTCATCTAGAATCTCCTATAGTATTGGTAAAGTAGCTGGTAGCAATACTGGATAGGCGTTTCCACGTAAACTGATATCAGCACATCCAGTCAGTAACAGCTTTGCCCTAACCAGGAATCCTTTTTGTAGTGCTATGTAGAGAGCTGTGTTGCCCGAAACACCTCGACAGTCAATACCAATCTTCCTGACAGGGTTCTTGTCCAGAAGAAGCTTAAAGCAATCCTTCAGTCTGTACTTATCGCCTGGTTTCCTTTCACTTACCTGGGCCAACCAATGAATTATTGTCCGCCCTTCTTTATCTTCAAGACTTGTATCTATTCCTTCCCACTCCAGTAATAACTTCAGTACCTAAAACTTTCCACTCCTAGGTGTGTCGTGTATCAAAGGCATGCCGGTAACACGGTTTGTGATGTTCGGATCTGCACCATTTTCAAGAAGAATTTCGACAAAATATTCACGTTTCGTAATCTGACAAGCAATGTCCAGTAGAAATGAATAGTAAAGTTCACCGTAATAAGTGTTAGCATTAATTGAATCGAGATTATCTTTAAAAGTATAGTATTTATCATGCCGAATTGCAGCAAGTAGATTTTTATCACTTTCAGATGAATCCAGGCTCTCCATTAGAGGTGCCGGTAGAAGTGGCTCTAAGTCTGGAAAGGTCTCCATTATAATTTCCCTCACAGTAGATTCTCTGTCTCCTGGGTAGTAGTCAAGGTAAAGACGGTCAGCTGAAGGATGCTTCAACATATGTTCAACGCAAGTCCTATGAAGATGGTGCACAGCCAGTCCTATTGCAGTGTAACCCTTCTTGTTTCGCATGTTTAAGTTCAACTGCTGACAGTTCATCAACACATTAATGCACTGGTACAAATTGTCGTCCCATTCGCCGTCTTGACAAGCTAATGAGGCAGCCCAGTGTAGAGCTGTACTTCCTTCACTGTTGATGGTGCAAACAGTTGTCATGTCGCTTGTGAACAAATTAGAGTGTACTTTATAGTCACCACGTGCTGCCACCTGAAATATTCGTGTGCAGTTCTCTGGAGACGTATCACCTGTATGATCAACACTTACTTGTATTCTTTCTTCTTGGAGTGGATTATTTTGTGTATCGCCTGAAGGTAGACTGTTCAATGTTGCTGATTCGTCCTTCTTTTCCAGTAGACGCGAAGACTCACCGAATGCCTCAGAGTTCAAATCGCTGTCTCCCATTTTCAGCTGTGGCGAAGACGAACACAAATGTTAGTAGTAATAATAGTAACATTAGTTTGTACTGAATAAACACACTATCCAAAATTTCAGCATATTTTATTTTATACAAGATTCACAAATCAACAGACTATTAAAATATACGGTAAGGACGGTCGTAACACAACTGCTGTATTGAAGAGGGTTTTTAATTGTCACAAACAAGTTAGCTACATGTTTCGGCTTTATATCAATTAAACCATTTCACCCGCAGATAAAATACTACATAAGAATATCACGCGTAGCTGTTTGCTTTTATATTAAATGATAATAACTCATGTTGTTGGTTTTTGTTAAACATTGTCACTTAAAGACTGGTAAAACGAAATAGTAACGTAATTATAATTAATATAATAGAAAGACAATCGTAAGTTTTTAAAGTCGTGTATTGATAATTATGACGTTCGTGCTCTCGTTTGTCTTGCTTGAGGTCATTTATGTAGACCGATATCACACACGCGCGTGCACGCACCCACACACACACACACACACACACACACACACACACACACACACACACACACACATACGTAGGCGTCCCAGGAATTTCAGGTCAATATTTCGGGATTTAATTACAGAGCTGATGCTGAGTCAAAAAGTCATATATATGTGAGTCAAATTCGCAACATTTCAGGAATTTTTAGTTTTTAAATTACAAGAAATAAATTAGAAAGGAAAGAGGAGCATTGTGCATTTATTAAAATATGTTGCTAAATGTACAGTTACAGATTCGCCGTTCAACACTGAAGCAAGTTATTCGAAGTGTCCTCCATCTGTTTGGATATATTTTCTGACTCATGTGACCAGAGAAATTTGTAATCTTACGAAGCACTGCAGCGTTGTCGATGCTTCTTGTAGCGCTGAGAATTGGCTGGATTAGTGCATACACCATAGGTTTCATGTAACACCACACACAGTAATCTAATGGGTTGAGATCCAGTGACCGTAGTGGCCAATTTTGTGCACCACCACGACCAATCCATCGGTTTGGGAATTTATGATTCAGATACTGCCTGACAACCTGACTGAAATGAGGCGGCGCTCCATCATGCTGGTTCAACAAAAAATCAAGCGGCCTGAAATTTTCTAAAGTCCCGAACTGGAAGTCGCGTGACGTACAGTTGCCATCATAAATCGAGTCGATTTACTTCCCCCTTGTTTGTGCATTCGTGGCGTCTCTCTGTATTCCATTCAATACAATCTATCACGCCGCATATATATTAACCAAAGACACCAACACATTCGCTTAATTTGAAGTTAAAACATGAATTAAATGTCATTAATTTTCCGTGGCGTGTGGCTTGCTAGCTCTGCTTCCACGGATGGATGTTGTGAAAGGGTGGTTGTTTGCCGCACCCGGAGGTAGCCGAGCGCGTTAACGTGTGATGGCAATACTCTTCGGTAGCAAACTACATTGGTTCGATTCATGAGTCTGCTACGAGCTTCGGTACGGAGAGTTTGTCGTAGAGTCAATAACCTTCCGAAAGATACGGAAAGCAGTGTAGTGAAGTGTTTACGGGTGCGCCTATGTACTTTGAGTTTTGTGTGGTGAAGTGGAGTTAAGTGAATCATGGCAGAACAACATAATACCCTAGTTTACCATCTAGCCCCGGATAACAGCCAATGACATCCATGAGTGGATCTACGCCTCTCTACGGCTTCCGGAACATAAAGTCACTAAAATCCATATCGATGTCATAGAGAGGCAGGTATATATCAAAATGAGTGATAGTGATTGTGTGCTCATCGTCCTTCGCCACACGGGCGGACAGGCTGAATATAAATACCCTACTGGACAGCTGTCGATAGTGAGCATTTCCATGTCTGGTATGGGCTCGAAGCGTATCCGTGTAGCCAGCTTACCACCCGAAGTGCCCAATGAAACTCTTCTGGCGACACTAGCCGCGTTCGGAAAAGTCCTAGATATACAAGCAGAGTTGTGGTCCAAGGCATTCAGATATAAGGTGCCGAACGGTATACGGCAGGTGATGGTAATGCTGACTCGACACGTGCCGTCCCTTTTCACTGTGGCCGGACACAGGGTCCTGCTGTCTTCTGAGGAACAGCCGGCAAGCTGTTACGGCTGTGGCAAAATCGAGCATATGTTCCAGAGGTGCCCAGCGCGCCAGACATCGGGACTGGTGAGACCAACTCTGCAAATGCCACATATGCATCCATTGTATCGGCTACCGCCGCAACTTCGGAGAATCCAGTGGCAGATATGATGATAGAAATGGGAAATAACACTTAGCGAAACAGCGCTGTAAACACGACGCCCGTTTTGAATGCGCCTAGACAAATCATGGACATTTGTATCCTAGACTCAGAACTCCTCTGTTCTGAGGGAGTGGCGGCCACAATGCTTCCGGCAGAGGGGCAAGACACTACCGCCGACAGCGCGCCACAGGGAGAAGACACAATGGAACACAATGATAAGATGGAGAAAGACACAACTCACACCGCTTCTTTTAGAAGGCGAAGGGGGGGGGGGATTTGCAAGCCCTTGACACACACACCCGGTAGCCACTGTATGGAACCCATCTCTGAAGACACATCTAGAAACGGCCTCTGTAAGAACGACATTTTGGTTGATGCGAGTAACAACCCCGCACTCTGAGTTTTGGGCAGTTCACAAGAGCTCCTGCGCTACAGGTCGCAACGCAACAAAAAGATGAAGACTGACAAAACTGGGGAGCAACGAACAGAACGGTCTCGCAACCTGCCGCGACGGTCAGCTCACAAAAGCGGGAAAACATAAGGTCTTGTCCTATTAACCGTCCTCCACACACACGAGATGCGTGTTGCGAAACTAGACAGTATCAACATTAACGGGATAACAGCACGGACGCGAATGGAGATGCTCACTGATTTCACTAGACGCCACGTTCTTGACATTTTATTTTTACAGGCTTCACAAACGATACTACCCAGAAGTAGTCACGTGGTGTGTGCGGTGTGTTAAGAAGCAACTCCAGCGCCTCATTCGACAGGAAGACAATGAGCGTCACAGAAACCACAGACTCATGGAAATCAATTTATACGAGTGCCTATATGACATTTTGCGTAACGACGCCCTCGAGACTGAAAACTTCCAAATTCTGCAGCGTATCAAGGCTAAAATTGTGCGCCTCCACGCATCGAAAAAGGCGAAAATCCTGCTAGGTACAAACAATCACGATAAGATGGACGGCGAAGAAATTTCCTTGTACTGTACCATGTTCTTAAATGAGCCGACTCCATAACGTCCGTAAGATCAGTCACGTGCAAGACTCGCATGCCTATAATTACGCCACACCAACGAAATTACCAACACCTTTGTGACGCACCTGTCCCGGAAATACAACCCTATTGACGTGGATAAGAATTCTATGACCACCCTCATGAACTTCATACACTCCGTGTGTCCAACGAATTATACTGGAGCAGCCTATAACCTCTTGCGCACACGTGCCCGTCGGAAGTTGTCCGGAATTGGTGGCATTTTTCTCTAACTCTACACCGCCAATTGGGAGACGATACATACGGACCTTCTACAGCTATTGAATCACATGTTTCAAAATAAACACATTTCCTCCGGCAGAAACATGGGATCATAATCTGCCTTCCCAAGGATAATGGAGACCAAACGCCTGATGATTATCGACCCATCTCCATCCTTAACACGGAATATAAACTACTGGCTCGAATTCTGGCCCGTCGCCTTCGGCACATTCTCGTCGATCAGCACAAGGCAGTCAATTTTGTGGAGTTCCTGGAAACTCGATCTTGGACGCAATTTTCAGTGTCCGCGGTATCCTCGCCAAATCCCAAGTAATGGGAGTCCCTTTGTGCATCCTAACATTGTATCTCAATAACGCCTTTGACCGTGTTTCCCACCAGTAACTGTTTCACGTTTTGAGGCGGTACGGAATAAGTCAACGGTTCATAGACAGAATACACACCCTGTGCGACCAGGCAACAACCTCTGTACAAGTCAGTGGCGTTTTGGCGGACCCCATGTCTATCCGGAGCGGAATCAGAAAAGTTCGTCCCTTAAGCATGGTCCTGTATGCACTCTGTCTACACCCCCTCATACGTTCACCGGAGGAAAACCTGCCAGGATTACAGATAGCAAGATCTAGGCAGTTTATACCGGTCCTTGCGTAAGCGGATGACGTGACATTTTTCGTCTCCCAACCTGCAGCTTTCGCCAAAATACATCAAGCAATTCGGTGCTTTGAATAGGCAACAGGAGCTCGTCTCAACCCCACAAAATCGAAAGCACTGGCAGCGGGCGCATTGACGGAACCTGTGACAGTACTAGGAATTGATTTCCACGATCAAGTAGACATACTCGGTTTAACCTTCGGACCCACCTTGGCACTATCCATGAAGGACAGCTGGACCGGTGTCGTACGCGCTGTGCGTGCACAAGCGCGAGAAGCTTATGTTTGGAACTTGTGCTTAGCCCATAGATTACTCTATGTGCAACAATGGCTTCTTTTAAAAATTTGGTATGTTGCTTAAGTCTTCCCACGATCCACGTACATGCCCAGCAATTCACGACCATCTGCTCATGGTTCATCCGGCAGGGCGCAACCTTCCGAGTCCCTATAACTACCCTTCAACGTCCGAAACTCGAATGAGGCTGGGACCTCCCAAAACTTGAGGTCAAATTCAAGTCTCTCCTTTACAACAGGATCCAGGTGCTAAGTGCCAATGAAGGATCAGTAATCTCGGAGCCAATGCGCACTTGGTACCTCATGGGCACAATGGTGTAACACAATCATCACTTTTTACTGACTAGGTACAAAACAGACTGCGTCGCTTTAGTTTTACAGACTTGCGCTGGTTCAGATTCATCCCCTTCTGTAAACTTTATTATTGTTCCCATCTGGCTTACTGTTAAATTTAACTATTTTCGAATAGGTTCAAATATGAAATTTTAAATACTTTCTAGTAATATTTTTATTACCCAAACATGGCTCGGGATCGGGGTGTCGTATCATAGATTTAGACTCGCTGGAGCCTTGGGTTTAATTCCGTGGTTAAGGCGACAGTGAAGACTGGAAGGAACTAAACTAAACAAAAATATTTATTAAATGAATAAATGGACAACCCAACTTTAGATCTCGCATTTCTGGCTGAATTAGCTGGGACAGCGCCGGGTCGTGATGTTCAACAGACCAGCTCGGACTGACCTCTTCTACAGCGAGAAATGAAAACTGTAATGTGTTATTTTACAGTAGTATATACATAAAAATACACCTCATAATATGTCACATTCTAACATACAAATATTCGTTTCATCACCATCGGTATTTTTCTTACATCATTTGTAAATTTGACTACTTTTGCAATCCTTTCGGTGTTTATAATAATTTCAGATACCAAAATGGCGATAGGAAACATACCGAATTACAACATTTGTATACACTTGCTACAATTTATTTTTAACATAGTTAAATCCATTCAAGTAAAAAATGAGTGCATACAAGATTGTATGATAATTATACAACAATTGGTTTTCAAAATTTTAAATTTCGACAGCTCCAGAAAATTCATAAAATATTATTTTTTACACTGACCAAGTTATACAGACAAGTTAAAATTTCCTTTCCACCCTATACTAAATTACTAAATTTCAACAATTCTGCAGTATCTGCCAAAATATAAATTTTGATGCTTAATAAAAAACCAGTCTACAAATAAGGGTTGTGTCGATTAACAGGAAATCAATAATCTTCAAAAGACATCGCTAAACCTCAGTCTCTCGCATTGCTATATGTCAGGGCTGTTACACAGTATGATGGGGTAATTTGTTGCTGACGTTGCGGGACAACCTTTCGGTAAAATAAAGTTTCTTCTTGGATTTCTTTTACTTTTAAGATGGGATTAATATGTTATCCTGAAACGTCGGTAATATTTTATCACTATGCGCTGCGTAATATCACAGAAGAGCGCAGATCGCATCTACGTTGCGGCGGAACCCCGAAGTAATAATCAGTTAAAGATACAAAATGGAAACAATCAAAGACAATGCTACACAGCCGCCATATTGATTTTTTCCGCGACAGCCCCCAGTGGGCCAGGCCCTCCTTATTCACGAGGTTTCTAGATCACACACAACGACGCACTACAGCTTGTAGGACTGCTCTGGACGAGTGATCAGCTCGTCGCAGAGACTTCTACTTTACAACGTACACAGTACTCACAACAGAAAAACGTCCATGACAACAGTGGGATCGTAGCCACAATCTCAGCAGACTTATGCCTTAGATCGCACTGCCACTGGGACCGGCTTATTGTTACTTTACATTCTAAAATAATATTTCATTAAGAAGGACTGTGATATGTCCAAACGTCTGTTACCAGACATAATTACATGAGCTATGAATTAAATATGACTGTACGGTACTTGGTTTTCCTTTCAGTTTCTTCTATAAGAGGGCAAGACACATTTTATTTATATTTCCAATTCCAGACTCTCATTGTTTTTCAGTTTCTTTTTAGAATATGTAATTTGAAAGATTAGAGAAAACCAGAACGGACTGAGGTTGTGTGGGATGCTGGGGATGGACGAGTGCAGGGTGCTGACGAAAATATTTGTACCTAGGAAGGAGGCAAAAGCAGAAGTTTGGAGAAAATTTAAAAGTGTGCATTTCATTGTTAGTACTCCGCGACAAATATTATTGATTCAGTAGAAACTGTCGGGCGGTACACGAGGCATACAGACATAACACATCAAAGCTTGCGTAATTTCAGTCCCAAAAGGAATGAGAACACTTTGAAAGAAACAGACCGGTACAGAGAACTGGCTTTGTCATTTTCAGGTTACAGACAAGAGGCGGGCTCTTTTACAAAAGATAACACATATTTGGGCTCCAAAAAAATTAAAGGAATTTCTTCACCAATTTAGTATCTGTTAACTTTTCAAAGAGGGCTAAGCTTCTTGGAGTTACTGTACTTCTCTGATAGCATCGTGGCTTCGTATTTAGTAGAACCAGCTCCATACATTTCAAATGTCTTTGTTTCCCCGGTTTTCTACGCATACGATAAAGTAGGCCACGACATGTACCTACTGTCCCCAGACTTTCATATTTCATCATCATTATACATTTCTTTTCATATTGTGTCTTTTGTGTTTTGACTCGGTTTTCCTTTACTCTATTGGTACTCCTCCATGGTAGTTACGTACACCTTTTAGATACAGGCACTTGATCTCTTCTGGCAGAGTACAATGTATCAAACAAAAAAAAATGATAACTACATTAATTTTGTGAATTGTGTAGGCTGAACCACTACACTCGGATACCACATCGCCAACAGACAATCCAGCTACATAACATCAGCACGCCTCAAGTCAGCCTACACAACACAACAAGTACTCGCTAGCTCCTGAAGATGGACGTATTAACGTCTGAAACATGTTGAGCAATATATAATAAAGCAAGTGTCA
>Ga0131853_10023187_pt1 | contig 11214 bp, 7 predicted proteins | sample TergutLab28metaG_FD_92764 | JGI IMG/M metagenome (GOLD analysis project Ga0131853, IMG submission 92764) | Labiotermes labralis P1 segment gut microbial communities from Petit-Saut dam, French Guiana - Lab288 P1 (version 2) (version 2) | ecosystem: Host-associated > Arthropoda: Insects >...
TGATATAAAAAAAAATAATTTTATTTTTTTTTTTTTTTAAGGGGTATGAAAAAAAAAAAAAAATAAAAAAAAGAAGGGGGGGGGGGGGGGGGGGGGGGGGCTGAATATCACCAATAACCAATGACATTCATCGACAAATGCACATAGTAGGGTTACGAATTGCTCAGGCACTGAAATGCATGACTTCTTAAATTTCATGTACAGTTTATAACTAAGTACTGCATTTTGTGGTGAATGTGTACAAAAATATGCATGAAATAAACAATATTAAATCACCAGAAATGTTCACATCAATTGCAACAAAACTGTCAATGTTACACCCAAAACAATTACCTCTGGAAACTACAGTCTGTATCCCACATGCTTTTAAGAAATTTCCATATAGTAACACAAGACAAATAGTACAATACAGGCAGCAGAGTAACAGTAAGTGAAAAACATTCCTCATTTTAGCTGTAATTTTTTTAGCATCATTTGCAGTAATTACTAACACCCTACAATATATGGAAGCAAGAAATAAGAATCAGGAAGCAAACCGACAGGATGGGTACTACCCAACATGCAGAAAATTACGTGGAAATATCACATAAAATATTAATGATATTTTGCAGTGCATTAAACTGAATAATGACATCCACTTCCAGTGGATTCCAACACCAATGTCCATACAATAAAATTTCTGAAACACCGACAAAATTTACCCAACATTTCCAAACCCAAATACGGCTGAGACTTGTACTGTGGCCATATTTTATTTTCTGCTTCACAAAAGCAGCAGCTGTCAACCCCAAAAACTTCAATAACTCTAGAGTAAACCGTTCTGTGCATCTTGTTTCATAAGCCAATTTCACTCCAATAATGGAATGTGACAAAGGTTACGTGTGGTCTCATTCTTACAATAAACCAGCAAAATTAATGCTTACAGAAACAACAAACCAATGTACACTGGTATCAGCATAACAATGTACATTTTGTATCAAGTGAATCCAAGTGCTCTAATGTCCACTCAATTATAATGAATCAAACACAGTGTGATATCTAATTCAAGGTGTCACTCTTCAACATAGCTAGTTCCTATGTTTGTAAGAACTGACTCACTCATATGTTTATGATAGGGGTCAACAAATTTTGTAAAAATCTAGCAGCCATCTCATAAATGTAGGCATCAGAGGAGTTATATGACACAAGTACCATTCTGAGGTCCCACAAATATAAGTCGTGATTGTACGTGCAAAATGTAGTCACCTGAATAACCTCACACCCTGGACTTTTTAACGTCTGTTTTATGACAAAGCAAGATATTTTAAGACACACTAGACACTGGATCGACACAACTGCTGCAGAAATTAAATCCACAGACAAAAGTCACACCCTGCTGGCAGCTACAAACTACTGTAATCATGAGAATCACAGCTACACACCTCCAGCATGAACAAACGTTGAGGGAATCAAGAAATGCTTAATGTGTGCCCCAGTAACATGCAAGAAACCTCACCTAAACATGTACCAGACTGCACTGGATGCACAAATACAAACTTTGAATGCTGATATTGTAGTTAAGAGACAGAAAAAAATGCAGGATCACAGATCTGGCAAGAGGGTAAAAAAGACATCATCATCATCATCATCATCATCAATGTTCATGAGGTTCAGATGTTCACTTAAACAAATCTACTGTTGACAAAGCTAAAAAACAGAAAAGAGCCTTTTTTTCACATTTCAGTAAATGTACATCAAATCCAAAACTGTCTGAAATAAAAATTACAAATCTCACACAGACACATAATTTATGCATCAATTTTCTATTTCAGAGACTTCAAAATTTCAGCTGCAACTCAGTGGCGACTGTAGCTAAGGAGAGAAACCAGGAACACATGGCCACCATGAACCTTGTCAGCTCATTAAAAGAAAATACTAGAAATATTAATATTTTGGCAACAAATTTGGACATCTAAATTTTAGCACAATGTAAAATGTGAATATTTTATGAACCAAAAAAGATAACATTATGAAATATATTGCACTTCATGGAGGAAAAATGGAGATTGTACAGTATGTCACAAAACATTCAGTTAAGTAAATATGTTGAATAAATATATGAAATGCAGTTCCTTAGGCAGCACTATGTCCATCCTATATGTAGGACACAAGGTGGCTAAGGTTAATTTAGAGACAGAAATATGACCATTTATCAGGAGGTGCTGATAAGTCCTTAGCCCTACTTGCTTCACGATGTCATAGGACAGAATCGACGTCGTTGGATAGAGGGGGTCTGTTCATGTGCCAAATTGCAAGTCTTTTCTTGTTACAGAGCCTGAAAGGAAGCATGTCAGGCGATGTGCGTGATTTCAACAACATGGAGGCACAAGCTGTCATCAAGTTATTTTTTCTGCAAGGCAAGGCGCCAAAGGAAATTCACACCATTCTGACAGAAACATTAGGGGAACATGCACCATTGTATGCCACCAACAAAAACTGGGTGGTCCAGTTTAAATGTGGTGATTTTTCCACCTGTGATGCACCTCGTCCTGGACGACTCAAAACAGTGACCAGCCCAGAGATTACTGATCAAATTCATGAGCTACTCTTGGAAGACCACCGGATTTCAGCTAAATCAATAGCTGAGCAACTGAGCATCTCACGTGAGCAGGTTTGGTCCATCATTCATGAAGATTTGGACATGTGGAAGATTTCTGCGAAGTAGGTCCCAAAATGCCTGAACACGGATCAGGAACGTCAACAGTGCCAGTCGTCTGAGCAACTTTTGGAATTTTTTCGGCGCGATCCAAATGATTTCCTGTCGCGATTGGTGACCATGGACGAAACCTGGTTATATCACTATGACCTGGAGACAAAGCAACAATCAATGAAGTGGTGGCATAGCGGCTCACCCCACCCCAAAAAATTCTGAGTGCAAACACCTGCTGCAAAAATTCTCGCCTCGATTTTTTGGGATCAAGACAATATCCTTCTCATTGATTACCTTCAAAGGGCCAAACTATCAATGCAGAGTATTACTCATCTCTGCTGGTGCAAATGAAGGACATTTTGAAGGAAAAACGTCGTGGGAAGGTCACCAAGGGGGTCTTGTTCTTGCACGACAATGCCCCGGCTCATTGGGCACTTTCAACCCAGAAGAAGCTGGCTTACCTGGGCTTCCACTGTCTTGATCACCCACCCTTTTCTCCGGATCTGGCCCCGTCGGACTACCATCTGTTCCCTGGACTGAAAAAATAATTGAAAGGTCGCCATTTTTCGTCCGACACAGAAGTCACTGATGCCGCAGAGACCTGGTTGGACGGATAACCTTCTGAAATTTTTTTTGAGTGACTTGCAACAGTTAGAGCAACGGGCTAAGAAGTGTACTGAGCTTCGTGAGGAGTATGTTGAATAAATCCCGAGTTTGGTTACTGCAGCTTGTTTCCTTCCTGGTCGGGCTAAAGACTTATCAGCACCCCCTCATACAGGACTGAACAGAGTAGCTTTCATGCTGTTTTCCTGAACAGAGAAGTATAGCCAGCTTCCAAAACGTATAGTTTAAAAAATGTAGCAATGAGAAATGCTCCATATGTGTGTGTGACTTCAATCAGGATTATGTTTCAGCTTGACATTATTCTAGTCAACAAATTCAAAATCTTCAGAAGCAAGACTATTCACTGCATTTTATCTGGTATCAGCAGTAATCATTTTAATTGAAAATATAATATACAAGTAAACTGTTCTTCATCAAATGGACAGCTAATCAATAGCCTATAACAAATAAATGCAAATAAAAATAAAAATGGTCTACTACTTATAATGCAAACACCAAAACTTCAGAAAACTCTGTCACAGGGTGTGGCAATACCTGTGTCATCTGCTCCGTTGTAGTCAGGATTCTTGCTATGGGATTGCAGCAGACTGGGAGCGTTTCCAGCAGAGTGGGTCGGGCATGTGTCAGGAATGGTTTCATGTACTTCACATCAAAGTCAGCCCATATTCGAGCCAGCAAAGCTTTATCATTCAACCTGCTTCCACCACTGCTACTTCCTCGTGACGGTTCTGCCATTTCCTACCAACAAAGAAAATCTTCACTTTAGATTAATTTAATACCCACTATCAATCTATTACATTCTTTTTGTAGCAATGAATCAGTTACCTCCGTAATGAAACTGTTTTGCTGTCTCTAACAGGCAACCAACGTTTCACAATAAATGTCTGTGTCTACATGCAGTGTGTTGGTAATTCAGATATTATGCAATGGTTTATGTGGCTGACTGCTTTTTGATTTACTTACCCATGCTGCAAATACTTCTGCTACTATTTAAAACGTGCTTGTACCCAGTTGCAAATTGAATCCATGCATACCAACATTTAAGACCAAGCATCTAACAAAACATTTATATCATTATAGTACATACCTTGGAATCTGAAAAATTTAGAGCCTTAAATAAAACATTTCACTTCTATTAAATATTAAAATAAGTAACTTCTTCAAGTGTTCCATACAGGAATGTAGGAGCCTAACATGTGGTACCACTTAGGCAGCAACTGTGCACTTCAGTAGTCCAGCCTGTGCATAATTTCCACTATGACAGATCTCCAAATGTTAAATATGTGAAATGAATGTCAAAATTCCACCCTGTCACCATGCTCACATCTATCAATATATACAAATATTTCACAATATTTATGGGTATGTTCATGACCTACGTCTCTACAGACTTTCATATTACTGAATATCACAAAATGGAAAGCAGAATGAAGAATTAATTGCAACTGCCCTGTTACATCACATTATACAAAGTATCATAACAAAAGTTTTACTTTTGTGGACTTGTAACTGCACAAAATATCATGACTTTATGGCACTAACTTTGCTCACACCTCAGTAGTTTGTATTAACACCATGTTATTATTAGTGATGGAAGAATGTTAATACAGAATGTGGTGCTAGACAGTAGCTGAGAAGTGGCTGACATGTTTGAATTTTGAAACTGGATGCACTGTTTTATCTCACATTCAGAGCATACCCAGATACCTGCAAAAAAATTGCAAACAGTTGCCTGTCTGAAATGAGTGACTGGGTACATGCAAGAAAACTGTAAACAGTTGTCTGGGTTGCATGAACACTGACAGGACCCAAATGATGGCTGACAAAATACATAGTTCTTCACATACTCAGAGCCAAGAGTCATAGCCACAAGAATTATCCCATAATTATCATCACATTCACAGTCTTATCTTAATGCTGCATGCATTGCTCTATTCTGTTACAAAATTATAGGCCTTTGCATTACATAAAACAGGTGATTTTCAGAATTTTTATTCTGGTAAAACTTTAATTAAAACTACCATAAAATTCATACCAGAAACAAAATGTTTCTTTCAGAAAATATTTTGTGGATTTCTGTTGTGTACGAATGGAATGATGAGGATGCAAGAATGAGAAACTGTTTGTAAACATAACCTGTTGGTTGTGAGCAAATCTGTTTATTATTCTGGATTAAAATTTTTTAGTGTGACTACTGGCTATTCTGATGAATAACACATGAATATCAGAAGGATCAGAATGAAAGTAGAGACAGGTTTTATTCAAATGTTGGTATTTATTTTTTCTGCATTAATATTTCATCTGAATTTTCAAGGATTATAACTCCTGCAGTGCAATGGTATACTTCTATTGCAGTTTTACATGCAGATCACAAGGACAGTTGTGCAACAGATGCAACAGCAGCCCCTGAAAACAAAATGACCTCACACTTTCCAAGCAGATCACATACTTACAAACTTAACACTGCTTCTAGAAGGTACATCATGCACATTCACATTCAACTGTTACCTCATGCGAGGTAACGGAAATGTTCACCTGAATGACTCCTGGCTACAGACTTTCCCTTGAAGAAATGACATTTACCCAATTACAAAAACTGCCTATATAATAACAAAGCTTTCATGGCAACTAAATTCCATGGGGCTTCCTTGGCTAGCAACAGTGAAAGATGGATTAATGGTAAGTGAACAACTGTTTCCAAAACGACCCCTGTTTTCGTCTATGATGATGGGAACGGGGGTGGTTCTTGAAAGGTTGGTTCATTCACCATTCAACCACCTGATGCAGCTGCTACCTATTTTCATGAAATCCAAAGGTGCATATTATCATATTCAAGATGCATACTACTGGACCCTACACTGTGCCAGTTCAACATAATTCACTATTCGCAACGGATGTATCTAAAACCTGTTTTACTGCTATTTTATGGTCTTCTGCTCAGCTTCCCATATGGTAACCTTTCTGCACAACTTCCCAATGCTACCCATCCAACACATTCCATCCTTCATCACACCTTGTGAAGGTCACTACTAGCTGTTATGCATCTCTTGCAAGTTCATGTATTTTCTTATGTACTTCAAGCTCAACAGCTCAATATCCTGGTCTCTCTCTGAAAGCGACTGCAGAAAATCAAGAATTCCATGCAAAAGTACAAAACAGCATTTCTCAAATGTATCCTGTTTATTAATTGAACAAAAATGGCCAGACAAAAAAATGAGATGTACAATCAAAAGCAAATCTGCTCATGCACAAATGTCTCACCCCAAGCATGGGACTGTGCTTGTCCCTCTGATTTGCCTCTCCATCACCACACATCTGTTCCACTGATGGACCTGCCTGCAATACAATGACATGTGACCCACAACACCAGAAAAACAGAATATCAGACAATGAAAAACAAAACATCTGAACATTAAATGTCCTACATTATACCTGCTCCAGCACTTGCAAAATCACATCTCACTTAACTCTTCCAATGTTGTACCATGACATATTCTATACCTGACATTTTCCCTTATCTGTCTTCTCCAACATTTTTCACTTACTGTATACAATTTCACAATTTGTCATTCATTGATACAGCTCTTATTGCAGTTCCTGTGATAGCAGTATGTTTCGTTTACTGAATGGAACTGAAATGACTGGAGCTGAGGTAGTGGGGGCAAAAGAGAGAAAAATGAAAAAAGAAAAGAGGAAAATTGAAATTTTAATAAACTGTTGTTTTATGCACAACATTAAATGTCAGTGTAGGTTTCCCAGATTTAAAATCTAAATGGAGTGTGTTGGGGAGGAGGGTTCGTATGATGAAATGAATGTTTCTAAAAGGGATCTCTCTACAAAATATGGTCTGACATCTGGAATCACAGCCTCTATACACAAACCTCAGAGAGTTAATTTATACCTTTTGAGGAGTATAAACAGTGTTCCCGACCTACTCATTGTAATCAGCCAGGGAAAGAAACACCTTCACAGGTCATTCCACATAAGGTGTGCCAGACTTCAGGATGTTATTTTATGAGTCATGTGGATTAAAAAAAGCTATATCAATATATATACCCAATCATCATCCATTACAACATTACAAGCACTATAATGTACATACATGGCTGTAACCTACAATTTAACAATACATACCTTTTATCACACCATATAAAAAGAAGTTATTTGTCAGATAACACCATAAAACAAGATAAGCATCAAATCTTAACCTACTGTATGATGTGTGTCTAAGAACACCACAAAACAAAGGCAGCAATTAAGTCTTACCCAATGGTATGTACAGCAAAAGAAAATTGTGTCAGATAATACCAGACAAGGAAGGCATTAATTTTTCCACAATTTACCCATAGCAATGTAACAGTTAATAATCTGATATGTTGACACAGAATATTTTACTCAAAATGACTCATATAATAACATCCTGAAGTGTGGCACATCTGTGTGTCACTGACTACATGAGTCTTGCCATCAGAAAGCATTACTGACTGCCTACATTATTATACACTACACACTTTTACTGTTCCACTAAATAAATTAATTAACACCTATATGTAACTGGACTGCACTACTCTCACATTGGACAGAATTAATGACTATCTGCACTATAGTACAATATAAGTTTATATCATTGCCATTACCTAAATTTTCCACAACCAAGTCCCTGCAATTTCAGACTTCAGTGAAATTTGAATCTTATTCACACAATAAAGTGGTACCTAGTATCAGAAGTATTGTTCTATTGCTGAGGAATAAAACAGCAGGAATTTTTTATGGCACAGTAGAAGGGAGATAGCTGGTGCATCCATATGGAATGAATACATTATACCAAGAAGTGGCACTATGTAACACATTCCCCTAGAACCCACTATGATTCTTTCTTTTTTAGTTTCTCAGTTTATATAATTATAAAAATGCAAAAAAATAAGATGATGACTGTACATGATGAACTGGGATGGATTTGCATGTCACTGGGCAAATGTGGCCTATTTTAAGGTAGTATAACAAAATTTCTCTTGAAGTACTGAGCAGAAAGACCACTGTCAGAATAGCTTATCTCCAGGCCAGAATCGAACCCAAGGCTTCCAGAATATGTAAAATGGGTGTTACTCACTCAACCATAATGCTCAGTACCTGTAAGAGAGTCAGCTGTGCACAACAGTGCTTTTTTTTTTAATTAAAAATGAAACAGTAAGACGTAACGAAGAACTGTCTAAGCTGCAACATTTAAATCCTCTGTATTCTGAAGCTACCAAACCACTCAAGTTAAATCTTTTATACACTCATCTTAGCACCACAGGGAACGCACTTTGTGTCACTATACTCTTTGGTGTTAAAAGCAGAAAAGTGTTAACAAAGAATCCACAAGACTACCTCATAACACACAGAAATAATGTTAAAAATTAACACATGAAACTGGAAAAATTACTCCACGTTTTTTTTACTATTTGTCTTTCCTAATCCCTTATTTCACTATGAAACACAACTGTTATTCATTTAACACATCCATGTCTCAACATCACTTTGAAAGTCAAAGAAAATCATTATCTTCCTGGACACTGAATAAAGAAACAGAAAATTGTAACTCATATATCAAGCAAAGAAGACAAAATACCTAAACAAGCATTAACAGCACTCTCCAGTGGCACGGTGTGTTTTATATTTTCAAAGGATGACACATATAGGTATTAACAGCACTCATACAATCAGTAAAATGTGTTTGGAGAATGAGAACACATAAATTTCACACGAAAAGTTACAATGACTTATTAGCCACTGTTGGCACACCAAAATATTTCATGTGTCATAATGTTTTGACTACCCTCTTCCTTACACAAAAATAAGTCTAACAAATTCATACACTTTTCAAATACCAGATGGAGCAGCAATCAGAAAAGTTACAGATTATGGATCGAATGGCCAGTGATCAATCCCTAGCAAGCGCAGAAATCTTCCTCATCACTGTATCTGCGACTGCCAATGGCACTTTGCAACCATAACAACCACACAACATTTGCACATCATACTAGGAAGCCAAAATATAATTTGATGAGGGGTTGAGGGCTGCACAGGACCAACAAAACCTCTGAACCCTCAGATTCAGCATCACTAAAAAGCAGACTCACCAATGAACTTGGTTTTAAGAAACGTAAATTCAGTTCTATAGGATTCTAATAATGTTAAGTAACTTTGGAATCACTCACTCTTTGGACTTAGTCCAGTACCCTGTGTTTAAAATAGAAATTAAAACGTTTCCTGGACAGGACTAGTCCTATGGCAAAACTGCAAGAAAAATACCTAAAACAGCAGATGTCTGAAGAGATAATTATTTCAAAATTTAAATTCAGTTCATTTCTTAAACCCCATCCTCCTCAAACATACACCAAGCACTCACACAGTAAGAACACTAGAGTGTTACAATATGTCTTAAAAATCGATGGGCTGGTATAAGTCTTTGATGCAACCAATCCAAAAAAAGAAAAGAAGACATGAGACTTAGACCTTACACATCAGAAGTTCCACACAGCAAATTCACTGAAACTGGAAGTCGGAGATCTAGCAAAGTTGAAGTCACGTTTAGTGGTAACATTAAACGTCTGACAGGATAGGCATATGCATTTCATCAGCATAAGAATATATATATTTTTTTCATCATACAGTGATTACTGATCACTTTGGACCATGATTTTCCACACAAACATAATCAGATCAACATACTTGTACTGCGTAATACAGGTACATTTATTACCGATCACATGCCACACTCAAGGTCCGGGAATTTAATAACTGCACTGATGCTTTCGTGCAGCAAACTGACAACACCAGTAAGCAGGTGAATGTATCAAACATCTGTTAAGATTCAATGTGTCTTGTGAATGCAATAACTGTTGTACGGTTTCAGGGCTTTGTTTCTTCATTAGAAGGGTGAGAGGCAAACAATAACTTTATACTGAAATTTAAAAAAAAGCCACTGGCATTTTAAAATTTTCTTGCAAGTTTACAGAGAAATAGGGAGTATAATGCTTTTTGCGTGGTTACGAATGACAAAAATAAACTTCAAAAGGAAAACCTTAAAGAAATTAAAAAGAAAATCCTCCTGGCACTGATCCCAATCCTGTGCATGTAAGGACCTTGCAATGGGCTAATCCACCTATCCAAGGAATCCTATCAACTCATAGTGTCAGAAGTCAATTCTGAATTGGAGCAAGGCAGCCTATTTCGTAAGACTGAAGGAAAGGAAGGTTAATTTAAAAAAAAATTAAACCTTGATTTAAATCTATGACACCAGCTTCATTTTATGCATTTGGTTTTATACTCAGAAAGAAGAGCTCACTCCACCCACAATGTATGTCAGTCATGCTCTAACACACTATACATATACTTCCACCAATAAATACATCATCACAATATTCGTACAGCTTCTCAGGATCTAACTCTAGACATCAGGGTATGATCTGTCTCAATATACACCTTAATGTTATATTAGCTACATCTCACCTTTTTCTACACAATCATGTCACCCAAGAGAATGATAAGTGATGTTAGCAATTCATGTGGATGTACAAAAGCTGTGAACAGAGACTCATCTCATGACCATTCTGGTTCTGAATAGTTCCTTCTTGAATGGGTACTTATTTTGTACATCAGCCACTACAGGAAGAGGGTACCAGTAATTTCCAACATTGCAGACAAGCTCTTTTTAAGAAATGAGGATGTTTACAATCATAAAAATTTTCAGATTCTAAGAACAGTTACTTACTTACTTACTCCATGGTGAAGACTCCTTCTTGAGAAGCTAACTGGTTTGCAGCTAGTCAAGAAATTCCCCGCATTTCACGGAACCCGAAGGTTCATTACCGCACTCACAAGCATCTGCCACCTATCTCTATCCTGGGCCTGCCCAA
>Ga0131853_10023189_pt1 | contig 11213 bp, 6 predicted proteins | sample TergutLab28metaG_FD_92764 | JGI IMG/M metagenome (GOLD analysis project Ga0131853, IMG submission 92764) | Labiotermes labralis P1 segment gut microbial communities from Petit-Saut dam, French Guiana - Lab288 P1 (version 2) (version 2) | ecosystem: Host-associated > Arthropoda: Insects >...
CCGACCCCCCCAAATTTTTGGTTTAGTGTCGGGAAAAAACCCCGTGGGGGGGAAACGTAGGAAATATGGTTAAAAAAAAACAGGGTTCGTTTTTTAAAGGGGGGGAGGGGGGGGGGGGGGGGGGGGGGGAGAGTCAATCTCAACAACACCTTTGCAGTGTCTTACGGTATACAGTGCGACATGTTTCGGTGTTAGCTAAAAGCTATTAAATAATATTAAAAAAATTGTGTATCACAACGGGTTTACACACATAAAGTAGATTCTTTAATTACGAAATTACACGCCACGTAAACACATTTTCTGATCGACTTTCCTGCTATCAATCGAAATGAAACGTTGTCAACTGTGAAAACAAAAACTACAGTCCAAACTTCAACTGCGCAGCTTTGACGTTATTTATTCCGAGCAGGTGAATCAGACTGTTCATTCATGACGCCAACAAACGGACCTTTGATATAGACAAATACGGTCTTATATCGCGGCTGCATGTTTCGGCGTTACGCCATCCTCATGGAGCTCTACACCAAGAATTAACACTTAGTGAAATATGACAGATTACAAAAGTAATTCATATGATATTACAGTATTCTTGCAGCTAATGTAAACAATGCAAGAACACTGTACAGTTATATCAAGCGTTTTGTAATCTACAATATTTTAGTAAGTTTTAAATCCTGCTGAAAAGCTCCCTGATAAGGAGTAGGCGACGCCGAAACAAGTTGGCGCGATATAAGAATGCATCTGTGTATATCAAAGGTGCAGCTGTTTGTGTCATAAAAAATTTATTTTAATTTCGCAGCTTCCATTTACCCACTACGACAAGATATTGTCACTCGACTCTCAAACAGTTATTTTCAATTCAACACGGAGTTAAACACAACCACGGGTCGAATGTTAGGATTTTAATATGTAAGATTAAAGTCGACCACTTCTGAAGTGTCTCTTCTGTCACGGGTGATAAGCAACCACTGATAATGTATGCTGCACTTCTTGGTGTAATATTGGATGCAAGGGACGAACGGTTATTAAAGAACAATACAGACGTATAAACGTTACGAATAAGGAACTTCAATGAGTTTCTTTTTCTCGTAACATTACCAGTCTACGCCAGGGGTCGCAATCCGCGTTCCGCGGACGCCTATTATGAGAAAGAGCACGAAGGAAATTTTAACCGGTAGAATGAAGTAAAATATCTACTAAGTGAAAGCTACTATTTTTAATCAATAAAGCATATTTAAGAAATGAAACATTTATTAACATATAAAATGGTTGTAGTTTTGCAAAAATAACTGCAAAAGAATGCTCTTTAAAAACTCTTTTAACCTGAAAAGCGTTGTTTCAAAGCGGTGTTTGAATAGGTGCATTGAAAAGCGAAATAATTTCGAGACATCGGCCTCTCTGCCCGAACTTGTAGCAAGCGCATACAGAAAATGGGAACAAATTTACTGAACAGCTTAAACCGCCGGCAGTCACTTGATTGTTACACACTTGCAACGGACGAATGTCATCACTTGCTTCTTCGGAACTGGGCTGGGTGAAACCGATGGTGGCAGACTGGCGTCGTAGGGCTTATCTGGAAGGAAGTTGCTGTCAATGAGCTGTGACAGACCGATAGTGTTACACAGCATTATTCGTCAAAAGACACTCTACAGGAATTGTTTGTGGAGAGGAAACAAGCTATGGACAGTACAGATTTAGCAAGTAACTCATTCGACACAACGGTTTGAACCACCAATCAGTTCCAACATTTTCTGCCAGCACAGCGTTCAGATTATAGCAACATTTTCACTACGGAACTGAGAAGGCTGCCTGGTTGATTGTGAAGTTATTTTCTAATCTGTGAACTCAGACTATTTGCATGATAGGAAATGCCGAAGTATATCAGTTATATGTTGAGAAACGGATCATGGCTCTCTCATTTGTGTACAAAACTTACTACAGTCAACAAGAAAATTCAAGGAAAACGTAAATTACTAGGTGACACATTTCCTGATGTCAAGGTCCTATGAAGTGAAACTGAGCCTGCTGCACAAACACATCAGCGAACAAATTCTTAGCCAATTCCCATTTTACAAAACCGCTTTCGCATCTTCCACCTCACCAGGAAATTGGCAGACACCGAAGAACAAATTCGTTGGCATCAAGCAGCACCACCAAAATTAATGTTCCTCAAGGCATCACATAAAGGCAACTGACGTCCGAATGTTCCAAAATATCCTTCTTCCATTGGCAATGATCAAGTTCCAGTGCAGATGCAAATGGAGATATATAAATTACAAAATAATGACACACTGAGAGATTCTTTCACCGAGAGAAATATATATTTCTAGCAGTCTTATGGTGCTAAGTGATCTGTACTCATCACCCAATATTGTGCGGGTGATAAAATCGAGAAGATAAGTACCATCAAAACAATGAAAAAGGTAATGCTAATCGCATTCCGGCAGCACCTACAGCAGCGAACAAGGGCTTTCGGCCAAAAACTTTCGAAAAAGTAAATTGTGTTCCAAGTTGAAGATACTAGACAGCCTGAAAAGCACAAAGCTCAGCCACCAATGCCTGAGCCCAGTACCGTTGACTTCGGGGCGGCTACTGAAATGCTGACAAGATCACCACCAAACATGGACCAAATTCCTGCAAAACTGACTTGAAGTAGAAAGTGATGCATTCTTATTAATTCTATTGAGAATAAAGAATACCTACCTGAACAGTGGTAGGAGTCATTCACGGTACCTGTTTATAAGAAAAGTGACAAAACAGGCTGAGGTGACTATCAAGGAATTTCACTGTTATCTCCTATATACAAAACTTTATCCAGCAGTCTTCTGTTTATATTAATTCTATATGTACACGAAATTACTGAGGATCATCAGTGCGAATTTCTTCGCGGCAGATCAACTACTGATTATGTGCACTGAATTGTGACACGCCATCTTCTGACCTACGCTGGTGATATTTATTGGGTGAAAACAACAAATAAAAGCTGTGTTTATGAAGAAATTAAGAGCTGACTGACTCCCGCGAAAGCACAACACCATTAGGTCCAGGCTCTTCTACGCTCCCGTCGCCTATCCAAAAGTATACAGACTGAAATACACAGAACTATAATCTTGCCTATTGTTTTATATGGGTGGGAAACCTAGTCTCTCACACTGAAGATGAACGTAAGCTGAGGTTGTTCGAGAAGAGGCTGCTGAGGAAAGTATTTTGGGCGAAGGATGGACGAGGTAACAGGGGACTAAAGAAAACTGCACAATGAGGAGCTTCATGCTGTCAAACCTTCAGCAAGTATTATCCGGGTAATCAAATCAAGAAGAATGACATGTGCGGGGCAAGTGACACGTATGAGGAAGAGGAAAGGTGCACACAAGGTTTAGGTTAGGAAACCTGAGGGAAAGAGACCACTTGTAAGACCCAGACGTAGATAGTATAATATTAAAATAGGTCTTATATAAATCCGTTGGATTGGACTCACCTTACTCACGACGGGAACAAGTGGCGGGCACTTGTGAACGCGGTAAATAACGTTCGGGTTCCATACACTCCTGGAAATTTCTTGACTAGCTGAGAAACCGCTAGCTTTAAGAGACGGCCTCTGCTCCAGGCAGTTATTAAAACTAACCCACCTATCACCACAACTCGAGAAAGTGAAGTGAAATTACATTGACTTCTACAGAGTTTTCAATGACTGCACACACACAAATAGGTCATGTAACAGTAATTCCATGTTATGGTTCAACCACAAACAAAAGAAATGCTTCTTCAGAAAGCACGCTAACTAAATTCTAGAATTGTAAACCCAAGTGCCAACGACATATATCAGCAGCAATTCGTAATTCTAGATGGATATACACCGTTGTTCCACGTCCGCAACGCAACGCCGCAAGCCTCCACCTATTACTTGTATTTCAGAGAAAATATGTATTTACAGCAATGAAACACTACTTGCCTAATGTAAATGCTTCGTCCTACAAACACTTCTGATTGCCATTAGCTACAGTAACTGATGACAAAAAACTTTACCATGGAGACAATGAGGGCAAGGTAATTCGTGTGCTGTGACTGGCAATGGTGCTTCGAAGTATGGCCTGGAGGCCAGCTGTCCTCTTTTTCGTAGTCTTCCTCAGCCCATCGTCAACACAAATGCTGTTATAGTACGATAAACTCGCTCCCTTCCTCATATTTCCCAGTGCATTATTCACCAGCATCCTGCTATTCACGGCTATATGAAAAGTACGTTGTAGCGCAGAAGTGCCGTTAACAGACCGGCCATTTATCCACTCAGTCCGCAGTTCCTACGTTCTACATCTGTGTATAAACACCGAGCTCTTCGAAACTTCGACGGTAAATCTTATTTCCAACATCACGCTTTATCACGCTGCACTTATTTCACTTACCACATAGCACAAAGCCGATGCAATTTCAAAGTTAAAAATTTTACATTTCGAACTAAGATTTTCGCAGATACCCATCCCACTTATCCAGCTTAGTCCATTACAGCCAACGAAATCACATTTTATTAAATATTCACGTCATGGAATACAAAAGCTTTTGAAAAGCGGATTTACAGAACACACTGCAATACTACCCACAGGTAATTTATATCGACAAAGGTCAAGGGTGCAATACAGACCGCAGCATAGGTATCTTCGACTATTCCATAACGACAAGGATTCCGGTAATCACTGCCGTTTGGCATCCAAATCCGTAACTGAAAGAATGACTTGTTACACGACGACAGAATAACGACAGAATGTCAACCCTTATGCTTTTATATACTTACCAGTGTGTTTACCCCTGGTCAAAAAGGCGTAAACTGGTTCTGTTTCTTAAAACCGAAAGGCAACATTACAGACTTAGGTTATGAATGTTTTACAAATAGGAAAAGACAGAAACTGTCAAATGACGTGCTATTTTGATCATTATTTTACTTCGACAGCAAGGGCTGAGCACAACACACGAGCTCAGTGTACCTGACAGCAATTGGGAAACCTACTGACAGCAATAAGGGAAGGGGTCAAAGAAATATCTCATTCAGTCCCCACAATCAGGCAACAGTTCTCACGAATTCTTCCACAAAATTACACAAAGAACCAACACTCCCATAACATTCATCAATAAATGCAAAACACACGATTGCTGCTGAAATAATTGGAGAGCAACTTTTTTAACGAACAGAACGACTAACCCTTCGTATATTATAATAAAAATGATGCCGCATATCACAACGCATTTTCAGAAGCAAACGCTTTCTGCACTAGGAATTACAGCACAAAAAAAAATGTGCTTCAGCTCATGGGTTTTCACCCACAGCAAGTGACAGAAAATGGCAAGTGAATCATAATGTTCGGATTGGAAGAGTCAGCCAACTAAAGCGCTGCTTGATGACCACGTCACCACATCCCTAACCACACCCAGAATAAAAACTACACGTCGTGGTGAATAAACTATCCGAACAAGCAGTCATGTCCCTTCTCTTCACCTCACTATGGAACAAACGACCTGTTGCATGCACACACACGTATTTTACGCTTCATTAAACATGCGTAATACGTTAGACCCACATGCATCAAAACATTTTCCAACAAAACTTCTTAAAGTAACTATGTCACTGATGTTATCATCAACATTTACTGGGTACAAAACTTCCCAATTCATGAGGCTGTAAACCACAGCCTACTTCCCAGCAACCACAAGCAAAAAAAAACTGTCGAATAATAAGTAACAAATAAAGCTATTACAACGGCTGACCTATCTCCCTTTCTTGCCAGGGGAGGCAGCGGGGCGGGTACAGAATCTTTCCAGTCCTATTCGTTAAATATATGCCACACGAAGGATATTTCGAATAGGCCTACATGTTAACAGGATCTATATTTTGTTATAGGCTTACGCTAAGTTTGGTAGAGCCCTTTCTTTAAGAAACTTAAAATTCAGCATCTGAACGCTGTGCGACCACAATGCAATCCATTTAGTAGTTTCGCAGATGAAACATTCAGACGGTCGGACTGAGAGAACATTTTCCATTATGCACAAATGTAATGCACGTTCAGCACTTCGCATAATGAAACAAATATCACGTACTGTTGTCATTACGACACAGATATCACTTCTGAAATAAGTAGCAAGGAGGTCCCCAGTACTGTGGGCAATCAATCTAGTCCAACTCCCTACTTATCTCCCATTCTTAATTAGTACTATTCACCACCGTTTCTATTGTGCCGGGATATGGTAGTCGGTACAGCAATTCGCTATGGACTGAGTGTCCGGCGATCGAATCCCGGTGCGGGCGAGATTTTCCGTACCCGCCCAGAACAACCCTGGGACTCACCCAACCTCCTAACAACGGGTAACGGGTCTCTTTCCTGGGGGTTAATTGGTCGGGGCGTAGCGTTGACCACCCACCCCCATCTACCGCCGAGCTTAAAGAAGGAGTACAGCTATATCTCCAATGCCCGTCTGGGCCTTCAAGGCCTGTTCTAGGGTGAACTCTACCTTTCTCACCGCTTCTTTTGAATATTTCCGCGCGCGGACTGAATCAAATGCTCTAATCAAAATGTGATCTAAGATTATTTGCTGTAAATATAACACACCCATCGTACACAAATCTTAAAAACAGATTAATAGATTCTCCAAAATACGGAATTTACAACGCAGACAGACAGCACTTACAGCGTCGTCACTAGCAAAAAATACAATTTGTGCCATTTCCCAGTGATGACGCCTTGTTACGAATGTAACGTTGTATCACGGGTTGTAACATTCGTAACAAACAAGTGGAAACGTGCGAGGCACGATAATCCCTCTTAAATCGCCACTCCCATCTCCGAAGGACATCTCGACACTTCACAAACGTGTGAAATGAGAGATCCTGACTGAACTTCACAGTCGAGTGCGCAGCGCTCCTACTTCGTATTCGGCACGTACCAGAGGCAAACCAGATCAGAGACCAGCTATCATGCCTGAAGTGTTCGTGGTTTAACCCAGCACCTCCCGATCAACGTCGAGTTTAGTATATCTAATCAGACCAGGACGTTGCCCTTTTTATCCTTAAAAATTCATTAATTACTAATTATCCAACAAACAGATATATATACTTATATATATATATATATATATATATATATATATATATCGAACGTGAGCCGTGCAGCTCAGTAGGTTTAGCGACTGACTACGGGCTGGACGGTCCGGGATCGAATCCCGGTGGGGATGAAATTTTCCGCCCGTCCAGACCGGCCCTGGGGCCCATCCAGCCTCCTGTGCAATGGGTACCGGGTCTTTCCCGGGTGTAAAGTGCGGCCGGGTCGGCTGCTGACCACTCATCCCCTTCTAGTGCTGCGGTCATGGAAGAGTAGAGCTATAGCTCTACCCACCCTGTGGGCCACACCGGGCCTGTAACGGGATCACTTTACCTTATATATCGAATAATGGGATGTGTATACACATATAGTCTGAGTATTATCGTTACGTCATCCATAAATAAATATTAATGATCTGTATGGTAGGACAATAAATCCCGCCAGCGCAGTCAACACACCCACAAAAAAAAGAAAGAAAATACAACCAAGATTGGAGTTTGTACAAGTAAACCAATAACGCAAAGTCAACAAGAGAAACTGTTAAGTACTTTCCCCATCCTTCTGCCAATGCCCTAAAAATTAATATTCGTCATGTTTAAATTCTATACGTCTCATGTGCCTTCAGCATCGTCACCATTAACGTCACAACTCGAACCAAAAAGGCTGTGTAAATACCTGTAGCTGCCCATCATATCACTTTCCGAGACTGAGATGTGCACTTGCGCATATCAGAACACAGAAAACCCACAAACACATTTCTATGACCGCCATTAATTTCAAAATACTTAATTTCTTACATTTGTCATAAAATGATGTGTTCTGTCACTACATGCAGCGTCATCATGTTGCGGAGGGGGGGAGAGCGGCGTCATGATACGGACAGTAGATGGGAATACACTGAATAAGCAGCTGCGGACAGCGACAAGGGGAGGTCTTCCGGCTTTGGTGTTGGACTACGTGCTAACAACTCCTCACCAAAACGTCAATTTGTTACAGAGGCTTCCGGCTTTAACAGGTCATTTGGAATGGCCTAAGCCAGGGCTGGCCAACTTCAACCCACAGTAGGGCCACATAATTCGTTAAGGACTCACCCTGAGGGCCGCACTTGTGTTATATATCGCAAAGGGGGAGGAGGCACTGAATTCACTATATAGCCGTCATTTGCAATCAACTACGCCAAAAGTACGGTTGAATCACAAGGTAGTAGGCCTAACCAAATTGGGCAAAACACTGAACAAATGATGGTTTACTGTGTGGCGTCTTAAAAAGCGATAACTTGCAGCATGCAAACATTTTCTCTGCCAATTAAGTTGCCATATTATGTTCTATATACTTACTATATTATGTTGTTAAACTGTCCTGCTGAAACTATTCACGTGACCCGAAGGCCGCAAATAACTCGAGAGCCGCATGCTGGCCAGCCCTGGCCTAAGCAATGCCAAATGGTCATGAGATCTGAACATGGAATGTTAAGAGCCTCCATGTGTCACGTTCACCGAACAGAATTAGCGAATTACCGGAGGTCATATGGGACACAGGCGGTACTGAACCAGCAGAGAATTGCACTCTTTCTCATGTCGAAAAAGGAATGAAAATCATCAATTACGGACGGGATCTTTTGTATGTAACAGAACTGCATGAGCGGTTAAATGAGTGGAGTTTGTTAGAAACAGGATACTCTATACAGTGGCAAGAAGAGGCTTGTGTCACATTTTTCTGAAAGAGCATGTCCTTAACTGGAAGAAAGAAATGTTGATTCAAAGATTATTTTCTAAGGAATTAGGGCAGGTATACGCTCGGCTCTCTAACTTCTACACGAAAATCATGTTACGAGAGTTCAATCCAAAATTATGGATAAATATTTTCAAAGTGACAACTGGGAACCTGTGTATACTTGAAAGTAGTAAAGACAATGGCGTTTACAAGTAGTAAACTTTGCCCCATCGAAAATTCTGTCAACAGAGAACTGTTCCCACAGCGGAACATTCATAAATACACCTGGACCTGGAATGACTCACAGTCACAAGCTACAGAAATTTAATGTAGAATTCCGAAATACTCTGTGATAAAAGACGTTTAAAATTATAAAACACTCGTTAAAATACTTGAAGAATATACGAAATAGCGCGAGATCCATGTCGAGCTAGCGGTTTAGTGGCAATTACTAACGACTTACTAATAAATTTAAGCTGAAGACATAAGGAAAGCAAGCCATCAACAATGTTACACAAGTGTATGGTTTATTCTTTGAATATACATCACAAACATGGTGTCAGTGGGAACATTCAACGTTATATGCAAAATTACGTAGAGTAATAAAATCAAGAATGATGAGTGGGGGGGAATGGGAAACCTACCGGGAGGGGGGGGGGACAAATGCAGAGAGGGTTTTGGTGAACCACTTGGAAGTTCGAGGGACAGATGGGAGGATAATATTAAAATGGATCTTACAAAAATATGACGAGGTGGCACGGACTGGGTTTTTGAATGGAAAAAAGTCAGGGTCTTGTGAACAAGGTAATGAACCAACAGGCTGCACAAAATGCTGAAAATTTCGTGACTAGGTGACGAACTACTGGATTTTCAAAAACACTAAGCTCCATGGAGCTAGAAAATTAAGTAAAGGAAATATGTGGGAGTACCATTAGATAGTCCAGAAATAATTACCATGTAATTATGAATTTGTAATATGTTGAAGCCACCCTAGTTCAATGGAAGCAGGAGAAGATAAGCAGTAGTGATTTCGTCATTCTAGTAAGTGTGTGTACAATTTACCGTGTCTATTTTCTGCAACATACGATACTGACACTGACCCCACTACTGAGAAAAAAAATTCCTGAAACTGTATACAATCACAGCCTTAGTTGAGAGATATGTGGTTCTCACAGTGGTATTGCTGAGGTTTCAGGTCTTCTGGTATGTGAAGCTGTGTCGTTAGTTAAGTAGCTGCCGACGACAAATCGTCACATCCCAAAAGTCCTTATTCCCCGCGGCATAATTTAATTTTTAAGCCTTCGGAAGGACTTCGCTGGCTTGCACAGCAGGAGCGACGGGATTAGCAACAAAACACACACAAGCAGTGGCAATGCACAATATTTGTGTAACAGTTTCTGAAACAGAAGGCTCGGGTTATGACCTCATGTACACTGCAACAACAGCATCTGTTGCTTGTTTTGTTCATCGTTCGCCCGCACTCCAGAAGCCTCCAACAACCGGTTTTCATACGCATACACCTCTCATAAATCCCCTGCTTCTTGATGATGCACACTTATCAGGGGCCATCAGCAAGTTTCCTTTCGGTTTTCAACCGATGCTTTCTCACACCTGACTTCTCAATGACTATGTCTTTTTCTGCCGTCTGGCCGATGCTTTTTGCCCTGTGCGTGGAGTACACCATGAACTCGATATGGAATCTGTTCTAGCACCCGTACAACCTAATGTCTTGAATCAAGAAACATTTTTCACAACAACAAGGCAATTTAGACACAGGAATTAGCTGACAGGTTACACACATAGTAACAGAGTTAACGGCAAACCAATGTACGTGGAGTTGTACTGCAATACAACTTCCTGAATTATATGCGTCACAACATCTTGTTCTTTTTGCGAAGCGGTCGTCACCGCCGGCCGACGATCTTCGTGTAGGTAAAGGTACGAGTCCACAAATTTCCAATGTATGCTGGAGCTACTCAAAACTCTAAGAACCGGAAGGGCGACAGAAGTTTCATACTAAGGACCCACAGTTGAGGAGTGACCTATAAACCTGTTTGTTACCTGGCAAATTCTGCGCAATACATTCGAAATGATCACATATTAGTAGTACTGCTATAGTTATGTGAAATATATTAAAACAAACCATACAAAATTTCGTCGCCCGGGCAACAACGCGGCCAAGATCTGCAAGCCATTTATGAATGCAAATATGGCGCATTCAAACACGAATCTTTTAATGTGTTCGATGTCCTATGGATGTCTGGAACTTCGTGGTCAGCTCTGCTGGACCGTGAGGCACAAATGTCCAATAATGTGGATCTTGGAGTCATTTCACCTCTCTCTTTCTACACACATTTTACTTCGGACCCCCCCCCCCCACAACACAAACCCCCGAACAAATCCCAAATTAACCATAAAAAC
>Ga0131853_10023191_pt1 | contig 11212 bp, 10 predicted proteins | sample TergutLab28metaG_FD_92764 | JGI IMG/M metagenome (GOLD analysis project Ga0131853, IMG submission 92764) | Labiotermes labralis P1 segment gut microbial communities from Petit-Saut dam, French Guiana - Lab288 P1 (version 2) (version 2) | ecosystem: Host-associated > Arthropoda: Insects >...
CGCTGCTGCGCGGGCCACAGGTGCTGCCGGTCTCCGTCTTTTGAGCATCACCGCCGGCAGTGCTCAGACGCTCACGACGCTAGAGCTGCGCGCGGATGGCGTCGTACGCCGCCCGGTCGTAGGCCACCAGCCGCGCCTCGTCGACCTCGGTCGGCGTGCTGCGGAAGACCTCCAGCGCGGCGGCGATCGAGTCGTCCCGCGGCCACCCGTAGACGCCCGCACTGACCAGCGGGAACGCCACGCTGAGCGCGCCCAGCTCGTCGGCCACCTCGAGCGCCCGCCGATAGCACGAGACGAGCAGCGACCGGTCGGTCTCGCCGGCGTTGCGGTTGGGCCCGACGACGTGGATCACCCAGCGCGCCGCGAGGTCGCCAGCGGTCGTCCAGCCGGCGTCGCCGGTGGCGAGCCCGGACGGGAAGCGCCGGACGCAGTCCTCCAGGACCGCCGGGCCGCCGGCGCGGTGGATGGCGCCGTCCACGCCCCCGCCGCCGCGCATGGCCCGGTTGGCGGCGTTGACCACCGCGTCGACCCGCTCGGCGGTGATGTCGCCTTCGACGACCGTGATCTCCATGCGTCCACCGTAGGCCGGTCAGCCGCGACGTCGGCCGAGGACGCCGACGACCAGGCCGGCGACCGCCAGCACCGCGGCGCCGCCGAGCACCCAGGGGAACCACGCCGTCGACGCCGAGGAGTCGGCATGTCGCACCGAGGAGTCACCACTTCCGGTCGAGTGGTCGCCATTTCCGGGAGAAGGCGACCTCTCGGCCGGAGCAAGCGCCTTCTCGACCTGCGGCGGCAGGTGGTCGACGAGGACCTCGGAGTGCAGCCCCTCGGAGCTGAGGTAGAGCGTCCCGGCGGGGGTCACCCCGACGCCCTCGCCCTGCGGCTGGCTCGGCAGCGCGAAGGCGGCCTTCGGGGCGAGCGAGGGCCAGGCGTAGACGGTCGCGGAGAAGTAGTTGCGGATCAGCACGTCCTTGCCGCCGGGCAGGAAGGTGCCGTCGGTCGCGATCGGCAGCACGTGACCCATCGGCGTCAGTCGGTTGATGGCGCCGGTGACCAGGTGCGCCGGGGCGGCGTACAGGGTGCCGCCGAGGAGACCCTTCGTGGCGAGGTAGAGCCGTCCGGTGGACGGGTCGCACAGCAGCGTCTCGGCGTCGTGCGCGCCGTCGGGATGGGCCAGCGAGTAGACGGTCGGCGTGACCGCGCGGTCACCTCGCCCGACCGGCACCTCAGCCACCTGGACGGTCTTGCGGGAGGCGGTGTTGTCGCCGATGTCGCCGACCCAGAGCTCGTTCCCGCCGGCGGGCGCGAGCGCCTCGGTGTCGGTCGGGTCGGCCTCCCAGTGCGTCACGCCGACCGTGGCGCCGGTGCCGTCGAGGACGAACACCCGGCCGGTGTCGCCGGAGTCGTTGGTGGTGGCGAAGAGCCCGCCGGGCAGCACCACCATCGCGGAGGCCTCGGTCAGCTGCGGGTCCTGGATCGTGAACGCCCGCTCGCCGGCGGTGCCCGCGGCGCCAAGCACGAACGGCACCACCGCGAGCAGCCCCAGCGCCCGGACCAGCATCACAGGCCGAGCAGGTCGCCGAGCTTGGGCCGCACGCCCCAGGTGGCGACGAGCTCGTCGTACTCCTTCCGCACCGATCCGCCCTTGACCGGGCCGCCGGTGCGCACCGCACGCAGCATCGTGTTGCGCGGCGTGTGCTGGCTCTCGACGAACTGCACGACCTCGACGCGGTAGCCGGCCTGTCGCAGCAGCGAGCCGCGCAGCGCATCGGTGAGGGTGTCGGCGAACCGCTCGCGCAGGATGCCGTGCCGGGTGAGCATCGCGTACGGCGCCGGGGTCGGTGCCTTGCGCAGCTGCGCCGCGATGTCGTGGTGGCAGCAGGGCGCGGCGAGCACGAGCGGCGCCTCCCACTCGACCGCGCGGGCGAGCGCGTCGTCGGTGGCGGTGTCGCACGCGTGCAGGGCGAGTACGACGTCCGGCGGCTGCGGCAGCTCGACGCCCGAGATCGACCCGACGACGAACTGCGCGTCGATGCCGAGCCGCTCGGCGACGGAGTTGTTGTGGTCGGCCGACTGCTGCTTGACGTCGACGCCGGTCACCACGACCGGGAGCCCCTTGACCTCGGTGAGGTAGCGCTGGGCGGCGAAGGTGAGGTAGCCGTTGCCGCAGCCGAGGTCGACGATCCGCAGCGGCTCCTCCGCTGTGGGCTTGCGCAGCCTCCCGGCGGCATCCGTGATGCCGGCGTCGAGCTGGCGCAGGAACTCCTCGACCTGACGGAACTTCGCCTGCCGGCTGGGCTTGAGCCTGCCCTCGGCGTCGGTCAGGCCCAGGACGCGGAAGAGCTCGTCGTCCTCGGGCAGCAGCCGCTCCTTGGCCTGGTCGTGCGTCCGCTCGACCTCGACCGGCGCCTCCCTGGGGGTGGTGTGCAGCAGCGCCTCGAGCCGCTTGGTGACCCGCACGGCGTGGGACTCGGTGGTGGTGTCGACGTGCCAGTTGCCGAAGGGCTCGTCGAGCAGCGCGTCGACCGCGTCACGGGCCGCGTCGCCGGCGGCGTAGTTCTTAGTGTGTGCCTGGGTCGCGTCGTAGGCGGTGATCTGCAGGTGCCGGCCGGCCTTGAGGTCGACGTACCGCAGCTCCACGCGACGCCACTGCGGCGCGGCGCCCTTCTGTCGCCCGGACGCGACCGCCTTGACCAGGTGCTCCGGGTCGAGCAGGTGGGAGCGCATCTGGTTGAGGACGCGCAGCAGCGGCTCGCTCATCTCGGGGCCCCCGCGGAGCGGCGAGCGCAGCGAGGCGCTTCGTGGGGTGAGGCCATCAGTGCCGCACCAGCTGGGCGATCACGACGATCAGCAGCAGGACCACCAGCGCCGTCGGGATGACGAGTCGGCGGTGGCGCGGGTTCACCCCTCGATGATAGGAGCGAGCGGCGCTCCAGGCGGCATCGCGGGCTACTCCTGCGGCGCCGACTCCCCGTCGAGGATCGGGCGAAGGCCCACCGCGAGCGCATAGACCCGGTCGTCGAGGCGCTCGACCCGGTCCTCCACCCGGCCCAGCCGCTGGTCCAGCCCGTCGATCCGGGCACCCAACGACTGCTCGACGCCATCGATCCGGGCACCGAGCGACTGCTCGACACCGTCTATCCGAGCACCCAACGACTGGCTCAAGGAATGCTCGACGCCATCGATCCGAGCACCCAACCACTGCTCGACGCCGTCGATCCGGGCACCCAACGACTGGCTCAAGGAATGCTCGACGCCATCGATCCGAGCACCCAGTGCCTGCCCCATGCCGTCGATCCGGACTCCGACCTCCGACCGGAACAGGACAAGCTCGCGATGGAGCTCCCCGCGCAGGTCACGTCGCAGGGCGGCGTAGAGTCCCGCGGCGCTCGCGACCAGCGTCGCGAGCATCACCCAGGTGTCGAGTGTCAAGGGACCCACCTCTCCAGTGTGCGGCACGGATCCGACCCGCGCCAGCAGGCTAGAGCCGGCTCCCGACCGGCACCGAGCGCGGCCGGGCCACCCTGTGGACGAGGTCGACCGGAGAACCGGTTGTGGACGAGTAGCGGTCAGCGCCGAGAGGCGAACAGCTCCGCGAGGTGCAGGGTCGGCACCTTCGCGAGGTCATCGAGCTGCACCCGGCACGACATCCCGTCGGCGAGGACGACGGCGCCGGGGTGCTCGCGCACCGCCGGCATCAGGTGCGTCTCGGCCACCGCGACGGACACCTCGTAGTGCCCCTCCTCGACGCCGAAGTTGCCCGCCAGGCCGCAGCAGCCCGCCACCTTGGTGACGGTCGCGCCGGCCTTCTCGAGCAGTGCCTGGTCGGCCTGCCAGCCCAGCACGGAGCTGTGGTGGCAGTGCGGCTGGGCGACGACCTCGACGCCGCTCAGATCCGGCACCGGCAGGTCGAGCCGGGTGACGAGCTCGGCGAAGGTGAGCATCCCGTCGGCCACGGCCTGCGCCTCGGGGAGCGCGGAGAGCTCGACGGAGTCCGAGCGCAGGGTGGCCAGGCAGGAGGGCTCGAGCCCGATCACGGGCACGCCGGAGGCGACGTACGGCGCCAGCGTCCGCACGGTGCGCTCCATCATCGCCTTGGCCTGGTCGAGCTGGCCGGTGGTGACCCAGGTCAGCCCGCAGCAGGCCCTCTCGCCGATGACGCGCACGGTCAGCCCGTGCGACTCCAGGAACTCGATCGCCGCCAGCCCCGAGCGCGGGAAGAAGTGGTCGGTGAAGGAGTCGGCCCACACCCACACGTCGGGCGTCTCGCTCCGGGTCGCGGTCGTGGCCGACCTCCGAAGCGTCCGCGTCGCGAAGGTCGGCACCGAGCGCCGCTGGTCGATCCCGGCCAGCCACTTCGCCATCCGCGCGACCGGCGGCAGCCTCATCAGCAGGTTGGCGAGCACCGCGAAGGGCGCGGCCAGCGCCGCCCACCTCGGCAGCTGTCCGAGCAGGTAGTGCGACCTCGGCCGGCGTACGCCGCCGACGGTGTGCTTCTGGTGCAGCGCCTCGGACTTGTACGTCGCCATGTCGATGCCGGTGGGGCAGTCGGAGGCACACCCCTTGCACGCCAGGCACAGGTCGAGCGCGTCGTGGACGGCGTCGTCGCCCAGGCCGTGGACCAGGCCGCCGTCGAGCGCCTCCTGCAGCACGCGGGCGCGGCCGCGGGTGGAGTCCTTCTCGTCACGCGTCGCGAGGTAGGACGGGCACATCACGCCGGTCGTGCGCGGGGCGACACAGCGCCCGACACCGGTGCAGCGGTGCACGGCCTCGCCGAGGTCGCCGTGGTCGTGGACCATCCGCAGCGCCTGCCGCTTCAGCGCGACCCGGGGGCGCACCGGGCGCAGGTCCTCGGTGATCGAGGCGGGCTCGGCGATGATCCCGGGGTTCATCAGGCCGTCGGGGTCGCAGACCGCCTTGACCTGCCGGAAGAGGTCGATCGAGGCGTCGTCGTACATGTAGGGCAGCAGCTCGCCGCGCACCCGGCCGTCGCCGTGCTCGCCCGACAGGGTGCCGCCGTACTCCTTGAGCTTGACCGCGCAGGCGGTCATGAAGTCACGGAAGACGCCCGCGGAGGCCGGCTCGCCGGCGCGGAACGGGAAGTCGATGCGGCAGTGGATGCAGCCGTCGCCGAAGTGGCCGTAGGGGTAGCCCTGCAGCCCGAACTCGCCCAGGATCACGTCGAAGTCGCGCAGCCAGCGGCCCAGGTGCTCGGGCGGCACGGCGGCGTCCTCCCAGCCGGAGTACGCCGGCGTCGGGAGGCTGATGCCGGCCAGGCCGGCGCCGTCCTCGCGGATCCGCCACAGTGCGGCGGACTCGCCGGCATCGAGCACGAGCCGGGCGTCCAGCGCACCGGAGGCGGCCTGGACCCGGGCGAGCACGTCGCGGGCGTCGGCACCCGCGACCTCGATGAAGAGCCACCCCGCTCCCCGGGGGAGGTCGGGCACCCGGCCCCCGCGGGTGCGGACCAGGTCGACGATCCGGGCGTCCATGCCCTCGCAGGCGATCAGCCGGCCGGACGCGGCGGCGAGCAGCGCCGGCACGTCGTCGCCGGCGTCGGCCATGGTCGGGTAGCCGAGCACCATCAGCAGCCGACCGGGCTCGTCGGCGACCAGCCGGACGGTGGCCTCGAGGACGGTCATCAGGCTGCCCTCGGTGCCGACCAGGAACCGGTCGATCCGGCGCCGCTCGGGCAGCAGGTGCTCCATGCTGTAGCCGCTGACCTGCCGGCCGAACCGGCCGAACTCGGTGCGGATCTGCGCGAGGTTGTCCTCGGCGATCTGCGCGAGCCGCGCCGCCGTCGGGTCGGCGGCGGCGCCCGGTCCGTACGCCGCCTCCTCGCCGTTGCCGTAGACGACCTTGAGCGCCTCGACGTTGTCGACGGTGCGCCCGTAGGCCAGCGCGCGCGAGCCGCAGGCGTTGTTGCCGATCATCCCGCCGATGGTGCAGCGGGTGTGCGTGGACGGGTCGGGCCCGAACCGCAGCCCGTGCTCGGCCGCCGCGCGCTGCAGGTCGGCCTGCACGATCCCCGGCTGGACGACCGCGGTGCGCGCCTCGGGGTCGATGCTCAGCACCCGGTTGAGGTCGCGGGTGTCGACCACGATCCCCGGCCCGACCGCGTTGCCCGCGATCGACGTACCGGCGCCGCGCAGGGTCAGCGGCACCCCCAGGTCACGCGACGCCAGGTGCACGGCGAGCAGCTCGTCGGTGTGCGCAGGCCGTACGACGACCCGCGGCACGACCCGGTAGAGGCTCGCGTCGGAGCTGTAGAGCGCCCGTGCCAGCGTCGAGTCGTCGACGCCGGTGAGGCCGCGGGACCTCAGCTCTCCCGCGAGGTCCGTGGCCTGCTTCAACTCAGTCACGCGGCCCACTCTCTCAGTCGTCCGAATCCGGGTGCGTGCACCGTCCGGATCACGGCTACTCGGCGCGCTCGAAGGAGAGCACCTCGTCGGTCGCGCCGTTCATCCAGATGTCCTGGCAGGCGGCCGCCATCTCGGGGAGTCCCTCGACGATCGAGGCGAAGACGTTGCCCGGCACCCAGCCGGTGTCGCCGTTGAGGAGCAGGTTGTTGCGGCCGTAGAAGATCGCGAGGTCGATGATGTGCGAGAGCTCGCCCGGGCCGGCTTCGGCCGCGTAGCCGTGCGACGGCGTCGCGAGGTCGTTGGAGTCGAAGGCGAAGTAGCACACGTCGCCGGGGATCGGCGTGACGGTGGTGTTCTCCTTGCCCGGCTCGGTCGGCGCGAAGGCGGGGACCAGCTGGTAGATCTCGTTGCGGGCGTACTTCCCGTGGAAGACCTGGCCCTCCAGCGGCAGCGCGTCCCACACCGCCGCGGCGGTGCGCGGTGCCTCGTCGTCGAGCAGTCGGGCCCGGCAGGTGACGCCTCGGCGCTTGAGCGAGATGGTGATGTAGCGGTCCACGGTCACTTCCTCTTCTTGGGTCGGTCTGACGGTCAGCGCGCGAGCGGAGCCGGCCGGGCGAACCGGTCCCCGGACTCCCGCTCGTAGGCGCGCGCGGCGCGGAGCACGAGGGGGTCGGCGTGGCGGGCCCCGACGATCTGGAGGCCCACGGGCAGGCCCGCCGAGGTGAGCCCGCACGGCACGCTCGCCGCGGGCTGCTGGGTCATGTTGAACGGGTAGGTGTACGGCGTCCAGCTGGTCCACAGCTGGCTCGGCCACCCCTCCGGGGCCGGCGTACCGCGCTCGAACGCGGGAATCGGCATGGTCGGCGTCACCAGCAGGTCGTAGCGCTGGTGGAACTCCCCCATCCGCAGGCCCATGTCCATCCGGATCGCGGTCGCGTCGAGGTAGTCCGACGCCGAGCCGCGACCGTAGCGCTCGATCCCCTCGCGCAGGCCGGGGTCGATCCGGTCGATCGAGCCCGCCGGGTAGGCGTCGAGAACCTTCGCCGCGCCGCAGAACCACAGCACGTGGAAGGCCTCGGCCGGGTCGTCGAACCCGGGGTCGACCTCCTCGACCTGTGCCCCGGCGGCCGCGAGGACATCCACCGCGGCGCGGACCGACTGCTCGACCTCGGGGTCGTTGGTCCCGAAGCCCAGGGTCGGCGAGAACGCGATCCGCAGGCCCGCGACCCCGTCCTCCAGCCCGTCGAGGAAGGACGACGCGGGGGTCAGCAGGGCCGACCAGTCGCGCGCGTCGAAGCCCGCGATCAGGTCGAGCATCGTCGCCGCGTCGGTCACCGTCCGCGTCATCGGCCCGGCGTGGGCGAGGGTCCCGAAGGGGCTCGACGGATACATCGGCACCAGTCCGTACGTCGGCTTGATCGCGACCGTCCCGGTGAAGGAGGCGGGGATCCGCACCGACCCGCCGCCGTCGGTGCCGACCGACCAGGGGCCCATCCCGAGACCGACCGCGGTGGCGCTGCCGCCGCTGGAGCCGCCGGAGGTGCGGTCCGCGGCCCAGGGGTTGCCCGTCGACCCGAACCGCTCCGAGTCGGTCACGCCCTTCCATGCGAACTCGGGCGTGGTCGTCTTGCCGAACAGGACGGCGCCGGCCGCACGCAGGCGCGCGACCGCCGGGGCGTCGGCCTCCCACGGCCCGTTCGCGTCGATCAGGCTCGTGCCCCGCAGCGTCGGCCAGCCGGCGGTGTAGAAGATGTCCTTGATGGAGGTCGGCACGCCGTCGGCGGGCCCGAGCGGCTCTCCGTGCCGCCACCGCTCGGTTGACCGCCGGGCGTCGTCGAGGCCGCGCTCCGCGTCGACGAGCACGAAGGCGTTCACCGCAGGGTCGCGCTGCTCGACGGCGGCGAGCACCGCCTCGGTCGCCTCGACGGGGGTGAAGTCGCCCGCCCGGTAGCCCGCCACCAGCTCCTGGGCGGTGAGGTCCGTCAGCTCCGTCATCGTGCCTCTCCGTCCGAGCCCGAGTCGGTGACATAGCCCTTGCGCTTGTCCACCACGTTCGCCAGCGGCCGACCGTCGAGCCAGCGCGTCGCGTTGTCGACGAACTGCTCGGCGAGCTGGTCGGTCCAGCCCACCACGTCCCCCGACATGTGGGCCGAGATGGCGACGTTCGGCAGCTCCCACAGCGGGCTCGTGGCCGGCAGCGGCTCGACGGCGAAGACGTCCAGCGACGCGGCACCGAGGTGACCGCTGCTCAGCGCCTCGATCAGGGCGTCCTCGTCGACCAGCGGCCCGCGGCCGACGTTGACGAGGTGGCTGCCCGGCCTCATGGCGGCGAGCACGTCGGCGTCGATCATCCCCGCGGTGGACGCGGTGAGAGGCGCCACGACGACGACGTGGTCGGCCCAGCCGACGTGGTCCACCAGCCGGTCGGTGGGCACGACCGTGCCGAAGTCCGGGTCGCCCGTGCGGGCCGCCCGGCCCGCGCCGCGGACCTCGACGTCGACGGCGCGCAGCAGGCGGGCGATCGCACGGCCGATCGCGCCGGTGCCGATGACGAGGGCGTGCGAGCCGGCGACCCGGGCGGTCTCGCGGTGCAGCCAGCGGCGCTCGTCCTGGAGCCGGTAGTTGCGGCGGGTGTCCTTCGCGACGGCGAGGATCGCGCCGAGGACGTACTCCGCGATGGGCCGGTCGAAGACGCCGCGCGCGTTGGTGACGACCACGTCGGAGTCGACCAGCTCGGGGAAGAGCAGCGTGTCGATGCCGGCGGCGGCGACGTGGATCCAGCGCAGCCTGGTGGCCCGTCCCCAGGCCTCGCGCACGGCCGGCGAGAAGAAGTCCCACAGGAAGAGGCCGTCGGCGTCCTCGATCGCGTCCGGCAGCGTCGCTGCCGTGGCGTACCGGAGCTCGATCCTCGGGGCCAGCGTGTCCAGCCCGGCGGGCGGGTCCTGGTCGGCGGCGCACAACACCGTCACGACGGGTCGTCCGGACAAGTTCCTACCTCCGCGCAGTGAGATTCCGGTTCGGCGACCACACGTCGGGCAATCGCTCCGATGTGCCGCTACGCTAGGAGCCATGTTGCAGATTGTCAACAATGTTGGGATTTGGGAATGAGTGACATCGACGGCGCCGAGGCGCTCCTCGGCGTGGTGGTCCCCTACGACATGGCCCTGGACGCCGAGCTGTGGCGCTGGGCCCCGGCCGACGTGTCGCTGCTCTTCACCAGGACCCCGTACGTCGACCTCCCCGTGACGGTCGAGATGGCCGAGACCGTCGGCGACGCCGGCACCGTCGCGGACGGCGTACGCGCCCTCCACGTCGTCGGCCCGCAGGCCTACGCCTACGGCTGCACCTCGGGCAGCTTCGTCCGCGGCGTCGCCGGCGAGCGCGAGATCGTCGCGGCGATGACGCAGGCGGGCTCCGCGCCCGCCGTCACGACCTCCGGCGCGATCCTCGCCGCGCTCGACGCCCTGGGGGTCTCCTCCGTCGCCGCGATCACGCCCTACGACGAGGCCGTCACGGAGCGGTTCTCCCGCTTCCTGACCGAGGCCGGCCACCCCGTGGTCGGCTCGGCCCACCTGGGCCTGCACGAGCGGATCTGGGAGGTCGACTACGCGACCACCCGCGACCTGGTCCGCGCCGGCGACGACGGCGCCGCGGACGCCATCGTCATCTCCTGCACCAACCTGCCGACGTACGGCCTCATCGCCGAGCTCGAGGACGAGCTCGGCAAGCCGGTGATCTCCGCCAACCAGGCCACGATGTGGGCGCTCCTGCGCCTCGTCGCCCGGCGCGGCGTCGGGTCCGGCCAGCGCCTGTTCGACGTCGACTGACGCCCACCCACCACACCCAAGGAGAACAACCCGTGTCTGCTGCTGCCCCCACCGTCGGCCTGCTCTACCCGGGCTACTCGGCCGAGGACGACTTCCCCCAGCTGGAGGAGGCGCTCGACCACGCCGTACGCCTCCCGCTCGTGCACACCTCGGTCGGCGACGACGTCCACACCGTCGAGGCGCTGCTCGACACCGGCTCGCCGGGGCGCCTCGCCGAGGGCGCCGCCCGGCTCGCGGACGCCGCCACCCTCGACGCGGCCATGTGGGCGTGCACGTCGGGCAGCTTCACCTACGGCTGGGAGGGCGCGCACGTGCAGGCGGACGCCCTCGCCCAGCAGCTCGAGGTCCCGGTGTCGTCGACCTCGATCGCGTTCGTGGAGGCGCTCCGCTTCCTCGGCCTCTCCAAGGCCGCGGTCGCGGCGTCGTACCCGGACGAGCTCGCCCAGCACTTCGCGAGCTTCCTGCGCCACGCCGACGTCGACATCGTGCAGTTCGCGTCGCACGGCATCTACACGCCCCCCGAGGTCGGCCTGCTGACGCTGCCCCAGGTGGCGGAGATGGTGCGCTCGGTCGACACGCCGGAGGCCGAGGTCGTGCTCGTCCCCGACACCGCGATGCACTCCCTGCTCTGGATCCGCGATCTCGAGGAGGCCGTCGGCAAGCCGGTCCTGACCGCCAACCAGGTGACCGTGTGGCAGGGCCTGCGGCTCGCCGGGGCGTCGCTGGGCCCGATCCCGCTGCTGGGGACCCTGTTCACCCACGAGGGCTGAACGGCTGGCGGGGCGCCCGAGCGCCCCGCCGGCCGACGCCGCCCCTAGTGATCGAGGACGGCGTCCAGGAACGCGCGCGTGCGCTGGTGCTCGGGCGCGCTGAAGATCTGCTGGGGCGGCCCCTGCTCGACGACCTGCCCGGCGTCGAACATCATCACCCGGTCCGAGACGTCGCGGGCGAAGCCCATCTCGTGGGTCACGAAGAGCATGGTGATGTCGGTCGTCTCCGCGATCTCACGCAGGATCGCGA
>Ga0131853_10023193_pt1 | contig 11212 bp, 8 predicted proteins | sample TergutLab28metaG_FD_92764 | JGI IMG/M metagenome (GOLD analysis project Ga0131853, IMG submission 92764) | Labiotermes labralis P1 segment gut microbial communities from Petit-Saut dam, French Guiana - Lab288 P1 (version 2) (version 2) | ecosystem: Host-associated > Arthropoda: Insects >...
GCTATGAAAATACATCAGGCGGCGTACATTTCGGCATAAAAAGGTAAAGTGCACCCTTGTACAGGCACTGAGGCTCTGTACAGGCCGTACGGATCATAGGGGGAGTAGAGGTGTAGCTCTACTCTTTCTTGACCACGGCACTAGAAGGCAGTGAGGGGTCAGCGTCACATCCCGGCCGCTCTTTACCCCGGGAAAGACCCGGTACCCATTGTACAGGAGGCTGGGTGGGCCCCGGGGCCGGTCTGGAGAGGTGCGCAAAATCTCGCCCCCACCGGGATTCGATCCTCGGGCCGTCCAGCCCGTAGCCAGTCGCTATACCGACTACGCTAACCGACCCACACAGTTCGGCATAGTACTGGTACAATAAGAATTGATTTCTCAACAGCTTTGAGGAATTTTAAGGACAAAGTTTGTACACCGCCTAATCTATCCGGCCGTCTGTTCTCTGTTTCACAGCCCTTGCCAGCGATTTCTATTCTTTAGTTTTCATTTTATAATTCTCACGTTGGAATTTCGGAGGTACAATATTACTGTAAGTTTTTTTTCCCCCACACATTTCAATCTTTCGCCTACGATCTCTCTGATATGAATCCGTTCCGCCCCATCATCAATCTCTTTACGATTTGTCATTTAGCTTTACGCAGCGCGAATATATTAATAAGAACGGTCATTTTTTTCCCCATCTTCATAGTTGCACCGTGCATGTTGATAGCATTAAGTCCTCTATTTGTCCAACTAATGCACACAAATTATTATAAAATTGTTAAAAAGTTAAAATCATTTAAAATTAACAATAGTTGCTCTAACATGTTCCGGTTTACATAAACCATCATCAGGGAGCTCTCTGCCTGTGCTTCGCTAAAGTTACAATTTTGAATTCGGTTACATGTCGTTATTTTAAGTTATCGGTATTGTGGCTGAATATGCAGCCACAATACCGATAACTTCTTCAGAGAAGCAACGCCGTGTGGTCTGGTAGAGATTTGCTAACGCCTGGAGGGAGGGGACCTAGTGCCTCCATTTACATGAAATGTTAACTTAAATTATCCCAGACTGTAACTCGGCAGTAGACTTCAGTGTACGTTATGTTATGTATTCGTCTAATATTTCGCTGCACAGCTCAGCAGCAGGACGTGTTGATTTATAGTTCGTACTGCTCGCATGTTACACTACAGCATTCTGGCCATCTTAAGTTACCAAGCACTCATTTAGGATCATACATGGTCCGTATAGTTTAGTTTAGGGTATTAAGCAGTTTGTCACGCTTCAACCATTTGCACTACTCACTTTTCAAACGCGTGTGCAATTCACGTCGAATCACTAAGACTGTTATGTAATCACGCTCCGAATGTGCAAAACACCTCTTTGTATTGCAAAGCAATTTTCCCAGTAACTAACCAAAAACCTTATTTGAACTAGCTAAATAACAGAGTCCTTATAATGTAGGATATTATATGCTGCCTTTTTAGTGCAGTAGTACCTCTGAAATTAGTGTAACTGTAAAAAAAAGGCACTAATCATTTTAATTTATTAAAAAATACACTTTTATTTTTATTCAGTATTACAGTTTTGGTTCATTAACATGTTTTAACAAAATAAACGGACAGGAACTGGTATATCAAAATTTAAAACAATCGGAACAAATTTATCGCGAGATTTATTGAACGGTTTCCAGCACTTGATGATAAATCACGTCGACAAAGTCGCAGTTTTTCTTACAACGCAAAACCTATTCCCAGGTTTGCAGCAGCTGGCACGTGCAGCTGCCATTCTACAGCCATACAGTGTCTGGGTTACGAATTCATCGAGTTTGTGCCTATTATCCTGCATTCGTTTGTGCTAATAGCTTTATGCAAAAGGGAATTTTTAAATTCTAACTTAAAACAACGATTTTACCTAGATTTTTTTAATAACGCACATTGCGTATATGTAAAAATATTTGTACAATTACAGGTTGTTGAAAAGGGGATTAAAGATATAACTGTGTTTGGTGCGATCTAAGGAAATATCTGTAGCAGACAATTGGCCTCGTCTAGTTGACGTGTGTGTTTAATGGTTGTGAGTGACGTAGAAGCTAATCCTATGGATTGCTAGTTGTTTATTGAAGGGTAAAAATTGGTAACATTAAACAAATTTATTTACCAACTAACTGCTCTTATCCGTCGTCTATAACCTATAACCGTCATTGATAGATCACTCTGTCTTGTTCTTTCAGCAAGTACGAGTATATGGTTTGACGTTATACAAGACACTACTCCACTAGAATTGAAGAAAATTTTACCAATAAAGATGTCTGGATGAATATGATTTCGACACGAATCCAATATAATTTAATCTATATAATTTTTAACATCATACATTGATATCGTAACAGTTTATTTACATTTTTCACCATTTACAGTCGACAAAGTTACATTTTAAGTCCATATGTCTTTCATGTATTTAGAACTGCCTGATGAAGATTCCATAGCTGCAACATGTTGCAGTATTCTCATATACACGGTGGAACCCGGTTATGACGACATCGGTTTATACCTATGGAGTCAGATATTCTGTGGTAACAATTCATTCAACACGGTACACAAAAACATTACACTTCTTGGGTGTAACGACACAAAATGATGTTATAACCGAGTTCGACTCTATTTGGAAAAGTACGCTTAGTTGGTAAAACATTTATTTGTTTATGTCCATTGAGTGGCAGATGTTCAATATCAAGTTTCTAATCTTGTTTTTACATTCTGTTGGAGTCTTGGAAAGTGAATGGATTAGAATATTCGGAATGAGTCTCACTAATTTGTGACGTATTTGGTTCGAATACCAGTCGAGGAGGACCTTCTATCTCGATTGAACTTAAGCCTGTTATATTCCTCAGTCTGTCATACTGAACCCCAGTGCAGTGACGTAACTTTCACTCCGGCTCCGGTCATAAAAATTTCAAAGCTACTTGAAATTTTATGTTTGTGTGACGTGCATCATTGATACAATAATATAAACAGCCAACTAGATACAACAATAATAATTTTATTAATAATTTCAATCAGCTCAACATGTTTCGGGCGAAATTATCGTCCGAAACATGTTGAGCTGATTGAAATTACTAATAAAATTATTATTTTTGCGTCTAGTTGGCTGTTTGTATTATTCTACTTGAAATTATTTCTTGATACAAGCCACAGAATACTTATTTGTTTGACTCTTACCAGCTGAATAGTTGAATAGGAAACGCCCACGGACCCTCCACAATCAACAGGTATGACCCACCAGCTGCGCACGTCTTCGCTTGTGTCCACAGACGTAAGCATTCTTTAAACATTAACAGAATTGAAGCCCTAAAACTTTATGTTTGAATTAAAATACACATACCTCGAAAATGAACAAGGAAACCCTAAGATATTAGCATAAACACCAATGTATGGATCAAATAGGGCAATTTAGAAGCCTAGGTAATGCGTCAGTTGTAAAGAACTTGTTAAAAGGGTGTAATATGTGAAACTTCGCTATGAAAGAAATATTTTCAGCTTGTGAAAAAATGAACGAAATGAATAGAAATTTAGAGAATAAGAAGGGGAATTATATAATAATAATAATAATAAATATCTTACAATAGAAATAAAACGCATGTGGAATGTAAAAACAAATGTGATACCAGTAATAATAGGGGCGACTGGGACTATTTCAAATTCATTTAGAAAATATGTGAGCAACATACCTGGAAAACATGAAGTCAAGGAACTGCAGAAAACAGCCATATTGGGCACTGCACACATAATTCGGAAAGTACTAATGTAAAAATACAATAGATTCAACACTGAAACTAACGATATAAGCACCATGAATAGTAACAACAGAATAGCTGCAACACTGCGTTCCCTAGGGACATGGTTTGTCTCAGGAATATAAGTATAAATACCCTGCATAAAGGAGATGATGATGATGATAATAATAATAATAATAATAATAATTTCTTCGGGTCCAGGTAGAAGGTGTAAATAAGCTATTTTAATATTTAAATTACCTCTAGATATGGTAGGGGGACTGCGGTAGCACAGTGGTTAAGGCGCTGTGCTACAAATCGGTAGGTCTCTGGTTCGATCCCAGCTGGTGTCATTGGTATTTTTCATTGCCATTAAATCATTCCGATTGCACTATGGCCCTGGGGTTGACCTAGCCTCTAACAGAAATGAGTACCAGGAGTATTTCCTGGGGGTAAAGGCGGCCGGTGCTTAAGGTCCCTGTGCCGTTGTCATGAAATCTGGGAACCCTAACTTCCTGGAACCCTCTGGGCCTGTCCAGGCCTGTAATGGGCTGCTTTACCTTTACCTAGATATGACAAGTGTCACTTTTAAGAGAAGTCAGAAGATGCCATTTAGAACACGGCGGAAGCCTGAAAACACAAATTACTTTTAAACTTTTATTTTTTTAAGCTTTTTAAAATGATTGTTAGGAATATTGACATAATTTCACGTAACTTCGTCTTGATGCTGATGACTATGTCTCACTTTGTCAGATCGGAATATTTTCTCCCAGATGTTATAGACTTAATGGATGTACTCGTAATAAAAGACTAAGTTAGTGAAAGTATAATGCGTACTTAACCAAATTAATACGTCAAATAACACGAACGGTAGGATGACTGTCGGTTATGAATCTGAAAGAACACGAGTGCTAACCTCACAACTGTTTCCATATTGGAGATGAAACCAGCAAATGCACATAAACATTTAAGTTTCATCTCCATATCGAATCAACTTAATGCATGGTCACAACTGAGTTTCACTGTTTGTCTGTACGTGCTGAAAAGGAATCTTCGCGTGTCGCGATTCAAACCCGTGACCTCATGAATACGAACCACGTGTATCTCCCGACTAGTCATTCCGTAACAAGACATATGATAACGCTCAGCCTCAATGACCTCTGATTCAGACGCGCAATGGAAAGAAGTGCCTCTACACAGTCGATTGTAACCGAAGTGTGAACAGGAAATCGATACCCGGGGTTAGGATTGTTTTAGCACCGGATGTTCCATGCCTGAGGCGGTCCCCACAAACTTCCGCATTGTACAGGATGGGGCATAAAGATCTCCCACTTTTCGAAGGGGCACTTTGCGGGCTGTAATGGTGGTAGAGAGGTGGGGATAGTGTCATGCGGTTGGTTAGCCTCTACCGTTGTCAGTACCCATAATGGGTTGGACCAGTGAACATCGGGGCTTTGTTGTTGTTCCCTGGGCTTTTGATCTCTTTAAGGGGAGACGTGGAGTGGCCGGCACGGTCACCAGACTTAAGCCCGTGTGACGTTTTCCTTTGGGGATACCTAAAGGAAAACGTTTTCAAATATCGCCCTCGATATCTTGAGGATTTGAAGGAAAGGATCCAACAGGAAATCGAACCCATTCCGCCTGAGCTAACCCGGAGACTGATGAAGAACTTCCGGGAACGTCTTCAGCAATGTGTTGCCAACGACGGCCGCCATATGTCTGATCTGATTTTAAAAACCCATTAAAAAACTGTTTTTAATGTACTTTTCAGAAATATATTCAATTTTTTTCTAGATGGCTTCTTTCATACTTTATACCTCTTCTAAAAGTGGGAGATCTTTATGCCCCATCCTGTACAACGCTAAGAGGAAACCATATAAAGCCAGTTCCCTGTTTGAGATTATGCTATTTAACTCTTCTTATGGAAATGGTAACTGTGCCATTTGTGTCAATAATCCCACACTTCATCAGCATAATTTAGTTCTGCGTAGAGTTTTATTTTCATAAGAACCAGGTATTTTTTCCTGAATGAAGGGACTGGCATGTCTAATGCATGCACCGCGCGTCGTCTTGAAGGTAAAACGAACCTTTAAAACATCACTGAGATCAAAGTAGTGGGGCCTACTTTTTCCCATCAACATGACTATTTTTGGATTTTCGTGTCAGATCAAATACAGGACTCTCTGGAGGGGTGCAGATAAGCTCGCCCCAAAAGGGGTTCGATTCCCGGAGCGTCCAACCCGTAGCGAGACGCCTGCCGATTTTTTTTTTTTTTTTTTTTAAAAATCAGAATGAAAAGCATATAAGGTACTCGCAAAATGTTTTTCCCCCATCGGTAAATCATGGTTTTTACAGCACCGATTTTCTCGAAATCATAACTGCTCAACAGAATTACGTGGTTATGTCTTGCAGGGAATTCCACCCATGTTGGTCTGCAGATTACGGACATTATAACTAGAAAAGCATTTACGTTACAGGGCAGACTGGTGTAGCGGCAACAGAAGAGAATGTGGATTGTGACACTCTGAGGACTGTGTGTCGTGATATATTATTATAATAAAACCAACGAGAAACACTAATTTCTCAGATTTATTTTATTGCTAGCAAGCAGTCAGCATAACCTGTGTGACCTATACCTATTGCTGTGTGTACAGTGCTAGACGTCTGATGATGGACAGAGATAATGTCCGATACATGCAGAGTCCTATTCCAAAAATAAATTTGAGAAATTAGTGTTTATCGTTGGTTTTATTATAAGAAGAAAGTGTAGGTTCTCTTCTAGGACATTTTCTCCTGATATCCTGAATCTCCTCAGATAAATTCTGGGGAAACAACTTCAAAAATATTCCAAATTCTAGCATCCATTTAAGACATCCCAACTCTGTCGTTGTGCATCCTAACACACTGATAGTGTCGTAGTATAAATCATGCAGATAATTAAACGAGTCACACTGTAGATATCCTATCAAGTGATGAAAGCAAATGGATTGTTAATTTCTCATATTATTATAAGAAGTGATCCTTCATTTAGGTGCGCCCTTTTCAAGAATAACCATCAAATATGTAAAAGTATCGTGTCGATCGTGGTTAAACTTGGGGTACTTTTAAAGGATTAATTTTACTTTGGCGAATATAAAGATTAATTTAAAATCGTCGATCACATATAAAAATCACAGACTCTTGCATTGTACCTGTCTGTAGTTAGCGATTCACAGTTAACGTTTTTCACAGTTTTTCGCAGTTTTTGATAAACAGTTTCCTTAACCGTCATCTTCAAACTTCAGAGTAAATAAATTTCTCCTCGGATATCGTGCCAACAAAAGCATTTCTATATTACTTCTAATTTAACGACGTGCCGCGTTTCCAGGCACACCCACGTGTTTATTCACTTGTTCTTACATATGAATGTCCTCAATTTTCGCGTTTCTCTTCGCCTTTTTTGTTCATAGAATTATTTTGCTCTACAATTCGGGTAAGTAATTTTCGCATTATTTTCATGTCTACTTGTTATTGTGGCTTGTAATTGGGGTTCAATTCCTGTTTATTACTCTACCAGGCATATTCGAAAGAAGCCTTTGTACCTCATCAGCGTGGTTGTGGTTTATTTCATTACGCTGTAAATAACTCGAAATATATTGAATTGATATAACGTAAATGGAAAGACGTTATTTTTCATGTACTATTGACAATAACACAACACAATTGCGCCATAACACAGAGAAAATTTAGTCTTTTGTACCAGATCTTTGACACCAGCGTCTTCAAGAATATGGTATATGATTTGTATTTATTGCACAATATCCTAATAAGATATTTCTACAGTAAATCCAACAAGATGCACCAACGTCTCAATTTATCTTATTTTTTAAAAACACTCTACGTGTTTGGGACGGTTTTTCTGTCCATCATCAGGACATGAAGACTGTACATACAGCAACAAGCGTATGTCAAACAGAGCTGCTGACTGCTAGCTAGCAGTCAGCAGCTCTGTTTGACATATTCTAGCTAGCAGTCAGCAGCTCTGTTTGGCATATTCTAGCTAGCAGTCAGCAGCTCTGTGTGACATATTCTAGCTAGCAGTCAGCAGCTCTGTTTGACATATTCTAGCTAGCAGTCAGCAGCTCTGTTTGACATATTCTAGCTAGCAGTCAGCAGTTCTCTTTGACATATTCTAGCTAGCAGTCAGCTGCTCTCTTTGATGTATTCCGTCCTGATCCTGCTCGCAAACTGTCAGCAAACCTGTATGACATATACCATTGCTGTGTGTACAGTGAAAAACTCCTGATGATGGACAGAGGAACTGTCCGAATCATGTAGAGTTTTATTCCAAAAATAAATGTGAGAAATTAGTGCATCTAGTTGGTTTTATTATAAGAATTTATCACGATGCACGGTCACCTGAACGTCAAATTTTTTCTGGGGTCGTCGTTTCAAAAGGAACATTTTTTTATACTTGTAATTATCAGTTTCTCGCCATGTAACAGAAACTGAGAGGAATGGAGTGCTTCAGGCGGACAACCAGAAAGGTGGATTTTTTATATGGACATCTAACATATTAAAGAAACATAATGGGAGAGTATGGACTGAATTCTTTGGCGTGGTGCAAGGTTCATGGCCGGTTTCTTGAACAGACTTTCAGTTCCAAAGAGAGAAAATGTTTCAAGACGTAGCCTCTTTGCATCTTCCAAAAAGGGGCTTACAGCTACTGAATCTGTTGTAACGCAATAATCGACATACATGGCGCGCAAAGCGGTAAAAGTAAGTATACTCGTACTTCACGCTAAAACGGATCATAGGCTGCGTTAATGAAATTAGGTCGAATTAGCAAATATTTTCCCTTTAGACTCTGAAAATTTCTGTGGCTATTAGCCGCGTCAAAGTTGGTTAACATCCGACTTCTCATTGCCAAGATGATATGCCCTAGAATTTTTTTTTTTCAAAATGTTACTCCAAATTTTAAATTTGTTTTTAGATACAAAACATCTAAGTCCGTCCACGTTGTTCCATATATAATTAAGCTCAATTTCTCTTCGAAACAAAATGTGCTAAAATTTCAAAATCTCAGTAACAATACTTGTGCACGTGGCAAAGCCTGCCATCATTGACTTAACCAATTCACGTGAAGACTGAACCCCGCAGCTCTCATGCAACTTCTCCGACTTGACTGCTAAGCGTGTAGCCTAAAAATATTCCTGCAGGCTGATCACCAACACTGAATGCCCTTCCCGCTGAAATTTAAGTCCCTTCTTTACGTCCTTAGGGTTACTATCAAGAAATTATTACATAAATTATGGACAATTGGTGCGGCACCCTTGGATACCCTCTATGATTAGAAACAGCTTCTGATATTTAGCAACTGTACGTGCCGGTGTAGCTCTGCCTGTGGCGACACGAGCTGGAGGGTCGGACTTTTATCAGCGGGAGGAATAGATGTTTACCTTTTCTGCTACGGATTTGAAGCCATTACAGAGTCCAGATAATGATTCATTTCTAATTCCGAGACGAAGGATGCCTGGATCTCTAATTTACGACCTCCTGCAAGCCACCGTGGGGTAATTCTCAGTCACACAGACAACTTTATCTTTAGTACTATTACTAATTGTGCTGTAGTTTAGGTCATTAGCCGCCTTCTTCTAGAAGTAGAGAGCCTGGTTCATTCCCACAGCAGTCTATGTGGGAGTTTACTTACCAATCACTTCGGTTTTCTCCTGTCACTTCCCGTTCACCAATACTCCATATCGATCAGGCAACAGCAGATGGTGTAACAGGCCCATCTGAGACCATAATCCCGAGGGGAAAATAACCATACAAACGCTTCTTCTATTAATATCAACAGACTCAAATTTCCGATGCTGTTGCCGTCTAAATGGTTTATACTGATCCTGATTGATGATGCAGTTTGTTAAAGGTAAAGTGATTTATAATAATGAAAAATGTAATATTACAAAGTGTCAGGGCGGAAGGGATGATCCCGCATAAAATAAAACGAGGGAAGGCTGACTGGATTGGTTATATTTTGCTTATAAACTGTCTTCTCAGTCGCACTGTTGAAGGAAAGAAAGAAGGAGACATAGATGGGACGGGAAAACGAGGAAGAAGATGTAGGCAAATACTGAATAACCTTAAGAAAAAGAGAAGACACTTGAAACTGAAAGAGAAAGCAGTATGCGTGATTTCATTACATCACACTCCGCGGGGAACTCGTTTTGGACGCAGTTATGGACCTGCTGTCGGCAGACGTATTGTGTGACTGTGATGTGCCAGGAATAGGTGTAGTGAGTAGGTTGTGACCTGCAGGACCGAGGAAGTGTGTTTCGATTTTCAGAAGATATAACGGATTTTTTTTCTTTAAATTGTTCAGACAGACTCTGGGGCCCATAAAGCCTCATGTGATGTGCCTCCTGGGGCCTCTTGTCTTCGTGCCATGTCGGGACTCGTCACTCAGTGCCGGTGGCGTCGTACACAGAACGACACCGACACATTTCCGGCCTATAAATTCTCAGAGACTGCACGTTGATGGCAGGATGTTAGCAGACGGAGTAATTTCTGAGGGCTCACAGCAGTATCGTAACTGTTCTGTGTGATTATTTGTGCCATTGTGCCCTACGTGAAGAACGTTTGGCTGACACAAACAGAAATTTAATCTGCCCTGTGTTCGTCGTATATACTCACCAGTACCAGAGAAACAAGAGAGCTTCCCTCAAACTATAAGTGATACAAATGGGATTTCTAAGATCACTGTTAGGGTGCAAAGCTCTTGGACTCTCAAATGAAAGCTGGCATCCACAGTAGACTAAAAGTGAGCAGTGCGTCCTGAAACATAAAATGGCATCAGAAATGGTGAGAGAGCGTAAACTAATGAATATAAGTCGTCTGAATTTTGAAACAGCCTCTGGGAAGACGGGATATGAGGCGACCTAGACACAGATGGAAAACCAAAAACACGTTTAACCTTAAAAGAACAGGCTTAGGACCTAAAGCTTCGTGCACATAACGACGATGATAAATGCTGATCAAATGTCTCGAAAAATTTAAATCCTTGGAGCGTCTCAGTCAAGTGGTTATCGATGTGTATATGATGTGTGTCAGAAAAATTTCTAGGTTAGTCCATCAAAACAGGACACATCTGTTTCCTTTCACATTATATTCAATTCATTATCCACTAATCATCCCATCCATGGACGCCATATTATCTGAGGTATTGAAAAAGACTTTAAACAAATAATATAAACATAAAACAAATAAGCCTACGCCGTTTGAAGCTTTTAAGTAAAGTTTCTTTCAATATGAAACCAAATAAAAATGTTTTGATTAATTATGGAAGAAATCTAGACATCTGGATAAAACCGGTTCTGTGTAGTCGCATGGTATCTCTCTTCCATCACACTTCACCTTGAACACACAGATGCTTACAGTCCTCACCCAGTGCACATCGAAATGGAAGAGTTTTCAGAC
>Ga0131853_10023194_pt1 | contig 11211 bp, 10 predicted proteins | sample TergutLab28metaG_FD_92764 | JGI IMG/M metagenome (GOLD analysis project Ga0131853, IMG submission 92764) | Labiotermes labralis P1 segment gut microbial communities from Petit-Saut dam, French Guiana - Lab288 P1 (version 2) (version 2) | ecosystem: Host-associated > Arthropoda: Insects >...
CTCGCTAGCTCCTGAAGATGGACGTATTAACGTCTGAAACATGTTGAGCAATATATAATAAAGCAAGCGTCATCTAGTTGGTCAACCTTTATTCAAATATCAAGATGATGCACGGTCCAATACACATAAGAAGTCGTAAGTTAGTGTAAGAACACTGTCCGACCTACAGAAGTTACGAAGGTCGACCAAAGAAAAGATGGATAGATGAATACCCATGCATCCGGAACAAGGCTGCAATGGCTCATATCCCGCTACTGCTAATGATGGTGACCTTTTTTTAAGTTTACAGTAACCAAATAAAATTAAACCGTAACTAGTGCGCATGATTCTGCGCCGTTCGACTCGTCGTACCTCTGCGTTGGGTCACGTGACGCTAGACTCAAGGTCGTTTGTTGCCCCCTCCCCATGACACGATGTCTGATAAATACCACAGTAGGTTAAGAGGAAATCATTACCACTCAGAGGCCCTCTTTGTATTCCGACGCTATGGAATTCTGTTTCATGTAAGCAAGGGATCCAATTTATACTCTCAGCTACAATGGTGTGTGTAAAGACCGCATTACGAACCACGCATCCTGAAAGTGCGCACAGTGGGGCAGCGACCAACGAAGAGGGAAACTGTACTGGGCTGGAAAAAAATATATGAAACTTGTTGACTTACTAACGGCGCTAAAAACATTAGCCACATGCTGGCGAGAGCCAGGACAGCATTCGGCATTGAAGTTGGGTTACAGGCTAGACAGTCCGGGACTCGAATCCGAGTACAGGGGCAAGACTTTCTTTGGTGCGTTCGCAAAATCGCGAAAAGCGACTATTAGCTTTGCCATATCTGTCTGTCCGTCCACATGGAACAACTCGGCTAACACTGATCGATTTTCATAAAATTTGATATCGGTATTTTTCGAAAATCTGTCCGGCAAGTTCAAGTTTCATTAAAATCGGACAATAATAATAACGGACACTTTACCTGAAGACCAATATATATATTTTTGACCATATCTCGATCAATTATTCTTAGAATGAAAAATGTTTCAGACAAAAGCTTTAGAGAAAATCAAAACACATTTTATGTTAAATAATTTTTTTTCAAAAATCGTGCCGTTTATTAGATAATGTGGAAAAATACTGTACAGCCGGACAGATCACGCATGACAACATAGCGCATGCGCATTGCATGTTGTATACCTAAGGCTACAAACACACACTCAAAATATGTAATACGTATTGCCTTTCCACTGCAACAATGGTTCCACGAACACGCCTCATTGTTACGTTATATGTACATTGTCTGCCTTGTTTTGCATGCTTGCGCGGTAGCCAGGATAGCTCAGTCAGTATAGTGACAAGCCTGATGCACTGTACTGTTGCAGGCGACGTCAAGTGAGTCTGCACAGTGTTCGCTGTGCAAACATCCACAGTCGCAACCAGATTCCATTGCATGACTGAACAAGCATTGCTAATTCCTTCGAACTTGCGTCATATTTTGCTGTAGGTGGTAAACAGACCTACGGGAAGTCTGCATAGAGCAGGTAACAACGGATGCTGCCGCCATATGCACAGAACAGGACACAGCATTTCACATTCGTGATAAATTTGGGCCGATAAAACCGTCACGCGCATCGGAACGACGGTCGGGTTTCAAGAACTTTCAAAATACCGTAATAATAAAAATATAAAATAATTTCCAAACGCACAAACAGCATAACATTATTTTTAATAACCTACAAACACCTTTCGGAAACACAAATTACAAGAAGAGTCTCGCTACATGAAGCACGAAAGCAACCTATCTCACTTAATGAAACACACAACTTGACTGAGCTAAGTGTGTTCTGCACAATAGCAGGACAGCCCGGTAAGCCGACTCGACAGACACGTGCTCTCAACCCGAATCGTCGGAAAGAGTCACGAAAGGTCGAAACAGTGGTATTAAAATGGCTGATCACGATAGGTCGACATCCCGAGCATCGTGGTTCACGAAGACCGAGACTGACTACTGCGTTCGGCCGCATGTACGAACGTCGTTCTGAATGTGGCATCTATCGAACACGATCGTCATGGCCGAACGCACACCGAATGCAGGCCTCGCCAAAAACAGCACGTCAGTGCCCCCTGTCAGGTCGGCGACACGCCTAAGGTCATCAAGTGCACATGTTAGGTCGTCCGAGTATCTGGCCGTATGACGATTGGCCATTGTGGAAGAAGAATGCACGTGCTGCGCTCTGGTGACGTAGCGCACAGACTCTATCTAGACGTCTTTCATTGTCAAAATGTCATATGGCGCAGAAATGCATTTACGTTAACAAAAGAAGTACGATTCTCCGTGTGCCGATATTCATGAGACTCGAAATGCTAAAAAGCTTTATGTTCAGGTCTATTACAGCGGGTTTCACCCATACCCGGCAATAAATGCGTAAAGTAGGGGCAGAAATTTATATACTTCCCCCCTATACAGCACAGCTGTCACTGATACGATTTTTGCAAAACCCATAGTTGTCGACAGCTTTTTGTAAAAACCTGTAATACATAATTTCATCCAAACAGAACACGTGGTTTGGCTGCTGACACCAGCTTTCAGGCGGATGGTCATGGCCTACACATGAGGGGTCTTCTCTTTTACTAAGTCAAGAACGCCCAATAATGGTGTTTAGATACAAGAGAAAAAAACATTACAGAATGATTAAAAATTACAAGAAACGTGAATTTGTCTGTCAGCTTAATTAATTCAGACAGTATGGATACCTAGCTGTTCTCAGGATGTACTGCTTAACTTCCATCCAATGGCATTTCTTATTACAGAAATATGTGACACACAAGGAGGTCTGCATAATGACTTATGTTTGACAGACAGTAGCATGGGTTGTTAGCCCAAGAAATGGCTGTTTGCCTTCTCAGTACAGCTACATACAGCAGCCAGAACTCTGTGAAAGGAACAGCATTCAAACTGAAGAAATAACAAATTTACTCATCAAATTAAAAGAGGAATCTCAGCCGTCAACATGAATCACATCACATCCATAAACTGTACCTGCACATTGCCTTACCACGTGTGGCTGTCATGTCGGTAACGCTGGTAATGGTACAGGGTGAATTTTACAGCTGGGTGTTCTGCACCATATTCACAGAAAAAAAAAAAAACACCTGTGTACAGCAAGCTCCTGAAAATCTCAACACCATGAGAAACAACGAAAACAGCATTTCTTCCCCATAAGAATTAATGAAGGTACCTACGAGTCTGGCTGCTGGAGATCCACCAGTTGACTGAGAAAACAGCATTAACGCGAGTCCGGGCAATGTCTGTAGAATCTGTGAAGTTTAAAATGAGAGTTGTTCGGATCAGCATTAAACAAGCACAGTACATTAGATGTCACCAGTCCTAGAGCAGCATATCATTGCAGCCCCTTCACTGTCTAGATACAAGCCCCACTGGCTCACTCAATTGGGTGTCAAAGAAAAAACCAGATAACCAGGGTTGAATTCCTAACAGATCCAGATATTGTTGTCTTTGTTGCACAGCCATACCCACTTACTCACTTATCCAGTGGGCACCAGATGTCCATGCTCTGGGCTAAAGTGGCTGGGGAGTGAATCTGCAGCTGCACACACACACACACACACACACACACACACACACGTGCACATGTTGCATAATTCAGCATAAGGACAACTTCACCCCCAATGCACTGTGCATACTATCACATGTACCACAGTACAGGGTCCTCATTTTATCTACCTAGTGTCCTTCTCTTCCTACACCTGCAGCTGCCCTGCCACACATATGGGTGGTTGCTGAATGGGCTGCAGTAATATGATAAGCAAGTGGACACGAACTGCCAACAGATTGTTGTCACACAAAATAACGACCCTGTAGTTAAGCAGAAGAGCAGCATACACAATTATGGACTCTGATCCGCAGTCTCCATGTCATCCATCCATTCCCTGATCACACCATTTCTCTTTACTGGTGTTCAAAAATACTTGCCTGTATGCGCCTCTTCATATCGCGCACATCAGTATTTGTTATGTAAGTACACACAACATTCATACTCCCTCTATTTGTACCCAAGTACATAAGTGAATAACATAGCTGAGGTAGCTCAGCCAGCACAACATAAGCAACCAACACACTTCAGCAGTGACATGCTGTTTCTTCAACTGAATTACATTTCAGTTTTATCACTAAAGAATGTGTGGCATTCAGACACCAAGAGGCTGCGTTCACTTCTCCACTGGAATAATGAAATTCTTCACTGTCTGGTCTTAGGTTCTGCACTTTAATGAAATAAGCAAGGTACGGCCACGTAATGGGGTGCACAAAATTAAGGCTGTTTGAGAACGGGGCCCTGAGAAGGGCACATGGACACTACTGACAGAAATTAGCAGTGCAATGGAGAAACCGAAAAATGAGGAGTTTCATACGTGAAACTCTGTACCCAGTGTTCCAACAGCGATCAGATTGAGGACTATGTTGATGCAAGATGTTAGGTTCCCATAACAGTACTGACATGCAGTTCCTCACATTTCAATCTACTGTCCAAGAAGACTCTGACTGCTTGACCATGGCGATTAAGCACTATGATCCTTTGAATTGTCAGAAACTAAATGCACACTAAAATATGGCATCAGAAACTATAAGACATGAATCTTCACCAAGCAGCACACAAGTTGGGCACAGCGTGTAGAGAGATCAGAAATACACGCTAAACTTTGGTCAGTAAATACAACTAGAGAAGACAACACTTGGGATGGATATTAAACAAATAGGGTGGGTGTCTGAAGTGTGTGTGTGGGGCAGGAGGAGGAGGATTTCACTGGCTGTGCAAACATTTGCTGCTCAAACAAGACTGCGTTCCACCACGTGAATTATTGCAACATCACAGGATGGTGACATTCCAATGTTCATTAGCTGGAAAGAATTCAAACACAATGGATTTACTGCTGCTCTCACCAGATGGCAGGCAGGACAAATGGACCAACATACAAACATTCCTGTTGCCTGCATTATGAACGCGCATAACAAACACTACTTGAGATTAAATGCTTTTGTAATTCTAAAAATATACTTCACTGTATTGCAAAACAGTATATAGTGTACACAAAATTACTTTAAAGCTGGAACTCCTTTCTGCATGCAAATATGAACACAGTTGTTCGATGAACAATAAAGCTGTGTGAACAGCCACAGTTTAAAAAATAAACACGTAAAAAAAAACTATGTTCACAATTCATCCCCACTCCTCAAAGTCCGAGCCTGAGAAGCTGTCCGCTGTGATTGGCTGCAGAGATGGAGGTAGGTTCGGTTGATCTCGAAAGGTCGGTGGCAGTTCCCAAATTTGGCTGCTCTCAGGCTTGAGTTGTGCAGTAAGCTGTCTCTGTGCCCGTTTTTGAAGCCAAGAAGCCAAAATGCTACTTGCATCTCTGGCTGGGATACTGCTCTGTACTGCTTTCGTTTCTTCCCGTGCTTCAGCCTCAACTGAAAGGGTAACAGTCAACTGCAGTTTACAGGAGCCATTAGACAGTTTTGAGACGTGAACTTGAGCAGGTGGAGTTAAGTGACGAGAAGGCATAACTTCACAACAGTCAGCTCTTTGTCTTACAGCTTGCACCAAAATCAAACATGTCAAACTGTGCCATCAGGGGTTGTGGTGCTTCACAGAGTACCTTCGTGAAGTGGCTGACATTTCAACAGCAAATACACAAAGGTCAGCCTTTTCAGGAAATAGAACAATCACATGCAACACTTCTCTTGTAGACATCAGGTTGAAAATAAAGAATAACATATCTCTAGGGAGTAGACAGGTGTGGACATCAGTCTGTGGCTAGCACATCAGCATAGGTTTGGAGTCAGGAAGAAACAGGGCCCAATGATCCTAGATTCACTCAACACTCACACTAAGAACCAAATTTTGCCACTCAACGCAATGTGTGTGGGGTGTATTTATCCATCACATACACCACACATGCAGCAATTTACAAAAATTAGCCTTTCTTCATGGTCTGTGTCACAGTTTGTGACCCACAGTTAGTTGTCTTAGGTGGATGCAGTATGCACTTGTTTCCTGTACAATTTCCTGCAATGGAAGCTGTTGTTCGAAGCCTCGTCGCATTCTTGCAAATTGCTGTCCGAATGTACACAACACTTCCTGCAGCAGTTGTGTTCTGAACATCTGTCATGACATTCAAACTCAGGGACTCAAATTCAGCGATAGGCTGCTAGATATGTAAGTGGGTAGGGCAGTGCAATGCTGACAGTAAGTGATTAGGCCTGGTTACCAGATAATATAATGGCACTATATTAATGTAACAGCACTATTTCTTGTACAGAACAAGCACAAATATTATGAAATTTACTGCATACTCTTCCTGATAAACAAGGAGCTACAAACTTTAAGGTAATGTGCAAGTGTTTCAGTAGAATTACGGAATGTGACATGAATCTGCATTCCCAGTAGTTTTACTAATTACATAACAACATTTTAACTTCTTAATTCAAGTGTTTTTCCTCCATTAAAATCTTTGTCACTGTGTAGTGTGACACAGGGAAAGCAACCACATCTGAGGCAAAGAACAGCATTTCTGCTTGTGGCTAGTAAAACGGATCTTCGACAGCTAGGTTACTGAGATGTAAACTGTGATTAACTGGCTCAAGATCACATACAGTGGCATGGCTTATGATGACTGTGATAACCTTCAGTTCCATAATAACAACTCTTGATCATCTCAATAATTAGCAAATTGGTGACAAAGCCCTCAAGCATCAGGTCTTCAGTAACACTGAACAACAGTATGCATCACAAGTATACACACACACACACACACACACACACACACATACATACCATCTTGTGCTTAATTCTGACCCCCCCACCACCAACCTCTCAAAATTTTACAGTAAGAAATACAGAAGGGACTTAAATAGCCCACACATGTGGTCAACGTCATCATCATCATCATCATCATCATCATCTAGCTAACATGCAGTTGGGCCACTTGTTGACTGTTCGGTCTCACACAACTAGAAGTGTCGTTTATGGTCTCCACTGGTTTCTTCTGTCTTTTGGTCTGTAGTTTTTCATTGCCCTTTGTAATGTATTACGCGGCATTCTGTTTACATTATGCAACCAGTTTCTTCTGCAGTCTTATATCTGGTCCAAAACTTGGATTATATTTAATTCCTTTGCAATCTGTCCATGTTTATCCTGCTATTTTTTTCTGATATTTCACCTCTGCTGCTGTTATTCTTCTTGCATCTCTTGCTTTAATGGTCCAGTTTTCACTACCATATACAAAAGCTGGAATGGCCAGTGTATTGTACTGTACAATTTTATTCTTGTTATCTTGACAGTTTTCCGTGGTCTAAACATATTGTCTGTAATGCCTGCAATTTTCAAACAGTTAATACATTTGTGTCAAAGGCCAATTCCTTTTCATAAGATATCAAATTTCCTAAGCTCTTCAAGGAATACACTTGTTCTATAAGGTTGTTATCTATTGCAATTTTACTTCTAACTTGAACCTGTCCTTTAAATGCCATCAGTTTTGTTTTCTGTACACATACAGTTAACAATGTCCGCTTATTATTTGATTTAATTTGTATGCAGCTTTCCGCAAGCTATCTTGTGTGTTAGATATTATAACCTGGTCATCAGTAAATAGCAGAGTTAACAGTTGCTGATTTCTTAAGAGTGGAATTCCCTTTATGTCTTCTTTCTGTCATTTAGTTATTATTCCATCAAGGTATATTAAACAGAGCAGGCGAGAGAGGACAACCCTGGCATACTCCTTTATTAATTTCAGCCAGTTTTGACAGTATGGAGTTATACTTTATTAAAATTTTGTTTTCTGTGTATGTGTCCACTATTTCCTTTAGTAATATATGTAGAATATTTCTAGACTTTAAAATATCAAACAAAATGTTTTGGCATACTATCAAATGCGTTTTCGTACTCTATAAACAACAAGTGTGTTTCCAAATTATATACCCATCATTTTTCAATTAACAGTTTATGGCAAAATATTCAATCTGTGCAAGAACATCCCGTTCCAAATCCGTTTTGTGTTTCTGTCATAAATTGTTCTGAGTAACTCTACAGTTTCATATTAAAGATTTTAGGGCAGATCTTATAGCAGGTGTTAGGAATTCTAATTCCTCTGTAATGTTTTGGGCCACTTCTGTCACCCTTCTTAAATATTACGATTACAATGGCATTTCTCCATTCATTTGTAATAGAATTTTTTGGAGTATATATTGTTTAAAAATTATAGTAATCTCAGTTTGAACTCTTCTGGTGTGTACTTTTATAACTCTGAGTTAATGTTATCTTTATAACTCTGAGTTAATGTTATCTTCTCCTGGGCTTTTATCATTTTTCATTAATTTTAATGTCTTTTCAAATTCAGCTAATTTTATTAAAGTGTCTATGTGATTGCTCAAATTCCATTCTAATTTCGATACATTTATGTTTGTTGTGTTCCACAATTTTTCATAGTATCGCAGAAATACATTTTCATCTATGTTTCTGTGAATTTTTGCCGTTTTCTTTATATCCTTGCTAATTTGTTTCAAAATTCTGTACACATCATGTCGAGTCCTGTGCGTCTTGTGTTCTAAATTTGTGACAAGTTTGTCTCAGGAGGCTCTGTGTCTTCTCCTCACTTCTTTTTTTGTTTCGTACTTTGTTTCTTTTGTATTCTATTTTGTTGCCTAGCACCTCTGAAGCTAAGCATTTCTTACACGATGTTATCTTCGCTTCTATTAAATGTTTTTTATTCAGTCACCCTATATTTTTAAATACTTTCTTCTATTTCTTCTCTTTAATGTCCTAACTTTTGAATGCTACTGATTTTAGTAGGTTGGTATGTTTTCCAATTTTTTCTCAACATATTTTTTGTTTCTTTTTGTATTGCGTAACTGAAGTTCCACTCTTTGTGTGTACAGCCATTTTAGGCGTTCGTTGTTTAACAGACTTATTCAAAAAAAATTATTTCTGACTCACTGAAACTTTCTTATTTATTTAACCAATGACGTGGGAAATTTACTTTTGCACGTAACAAATAATGGTCACTATTTCTATAGCAAAACCAACTAGCTGCACCAACGTATCAAATTCATTTTATTTTGGAATGATACTCTACATGTTTTGGACAGTCTTTCCATCCACCATCAGCAGTTCAAGACTGTAAATACAGCAACCAAACAGATGCCTACTGCTGTATGTACAGTCTTGAACTCCTGATGATGGATGGAAAGACCATCCGAAACATGTAGAGTGTCATATCAAAATAAAATGAATTTGATGCGTTGGTGCATCTGGTTGGTTTTACTATAGAAATAATATTACGATGCATGGCTCTATGAAAGTCAAATGGTCACTATCTAATTCAATGCCTCTGTAAATTCTCAGGTCTTATATTACTTATTAAGTTTTCATAATTGTTATACAATAAACAACAATTGATTTGGGCCCTCTAGCTTCCCCAAGCACATTTATGGATTTCTTTATGCTTAAAAAACATGTTCATTATTTTTAAATTATTAAACATGCAAACACCTGTCAGTTCTTTACTGCAGCTTCTCCATTTGTACTCAATGTGTTGGCGACTTAATTATTTCCTACTCTAGTGTTCATGTCCCTTGTCAACATTATGTTATCACTTTTGTTCACTTTATCCAATATCTTCTGTAGCATTTCATAAAATTCCTCATTTAATTCTTCCCTGCCTTCTGTTGGCACATATGCTCTCAATATTGTTAAATTTCCCCTTTATATTTTTAGTCTTGTTTCTATAAGTCTGTTGTAACAAAATTTATACTTTTCTCTTTTATTTGCCATTGATTTATGCAGCCATATCATTACTCCCAACTGGCCCCTGGTGTATCTGTGAACTCCACTGTAAATAAATGTAAATTTCCAGTCTCTTGAGTACCATCTTTTTACTTTCAATAATTACCGAAATTTTTTTAATACTATTTTCATTTAAAGTTTTGTTATTCTTCTTCCTTTTCTCCCAGCTCTCTAACATTCCAGATTGCATACTGAAACTGTAGTACCTTTGTCATTTCTGTGTCTTTTTTTGGGAACAATCTGCCCAGCTTCTTCTTGTGAGACTTGCCAGTAGTTTGATTGATTGACAATGGGTTCGAGCCCTTATGGTCCCGATGCACCTAGGCCTCACAGACAGGTCCTTTGTGCCCCATAAACTAATATCAACTCAGGAGAGCCCTGTTCCTTTACTGAAGTTCCAGATGGCCCCCTGACTTAAAATCTTAATGGCCTCCAGGTCCAAGAAAGGAACCCAGATATACTTTTCTTTTCTCTCAAAAGCCCCAGTAAACTAACCCCCTCCAGGTTCCCCAACAGGGCCCCGATGGAGAGGGAGGCCCGTTTACAGGTCACTTTGTATATCTCTCAAAAACCTCATCTTTTGGGTTCCCCAGTAAAGGAGCCCTCCCTCAAGGTCCCCTTCATGGAATCCCTCACAGAGAGATGCCCCACCATGACAGTGCTCCTTCATTTATCTATCTGAGTCCCCGGTATAGTGCCCCCCCCCCCCACATACCAGGTTCCCCTCTGATGGAATGGGGCCCCCATGAACAGAGATGCCCACATCCGGAGACTTTCCTAACATATCTTCCAGGGTCCCCAGTGAAGGAACTGCCCCCAAGGCCCCCTCCATGGAGCCTCTTCAGGGAAAGATGACCCATCCCCAGGGCCCCCTTCATCCAGCTCTCAAAGTCCTCGGTAGACGAGCCCTCCTCCAGGTTCCCCAAATGGGGTCCCTATGGAAAGAGATGTCCTTCTCCAGAGCCTTTTCTACCTATCCTTCAGGGTCCCCAGCAAAGGAGCCCCCACTCCACATTCCCCTAACAGAGCTCCCGTTTCCAGAGCCTCCTTTCAACTATCTCTCAGTGTTCCCAGTGAACAAACAGACAGCCCATGATACTTAACAGAGCCCTTGTGGAGAAAGGTGCCCGTCTCCAGAGCCTTCACAAGGCCCTGGTAGACTAGCCCCCTACTGAATTCCTCAATGGGGCCCTCACAGAGAATGAGGTCCGTCCCCTGAGCCCTCCTCCCTGTGTCCTTCCAGATCCCCAGACAGGAGCCCCCCCCCCCCCCCCCCCCCCCCCCCCCCCCCAAAAACGCGGCCCCCCCCCCCCCCCCCCTACATTCTTCAAAAAATCTCCACAACCCACACCCCCACCCCCCACCA
>Ga0131853_10023195_pt1 | contig 11211 bp, 5 predicted proteins | sample TergutLab28metaG_FD_92764 | JGI IMG/M metagenome (GOLD analysis project Ga0131853, IMG submission 92764) | Labiotermes labralis P1 segment gut microbial communities from Petit-Saut dam, French Guiana - Lab288 P1 (version 2) (version 2) | ecosystem: Host-associated > Arthropoda: Insects >...
GATTCGCCAAAATTAAGACCAATTATCTCATAGACCTGAGCTTGATGGGTAATAATTTACTGTTTAGTGGACATTAGCGCCGTCTGTTGGGAAAAATATCAGTGCGATCTTTTGAGTTCATGATTTAGCGGTAAATTTTTAAAGCGTTTTTTTACCCTGCATGAACATATAGCACTTTGTTTTCAGTTTTATGCGATTAATAAGTTTATTATTATTATTATTATTATTGTCATTATTATTGCGCGTTATTTCATAATCGCGCAAAATAAGACGGCATGAATCATTCACGCCCGCACTGTATAACCGTAAATACGAACTGAACAAAGCAAAACGAAGACGCACTTGGTACATCTCGGAGATTACTTCAGTATTGCCAATTGCCGGAATAAACTACCCTGCTATAATTCACTGGCTATTCGGAAACTTTCGTGGTATTTCGAAACGTTTTTGTGCATTTTCTGCGATTTCTCGCGGAACTCTGTTTGGGAAAATGTGGCCGAGTCTGTGATAGCTGAAGAAGAATAAGGAACGTGAGCTGAAAATTAAAACAATTGTGGCTGAAACGATACTAAGCCCAGGCCGTAAGATGTTATTTTTGTCGCGTTTATTTCAAAGTTCGCTGTTCAGGGAGGCGAGACAGTCAGGCCGCATGTGATAACATGAAGACGCACGTGCGGGCCACCTGCCCAGCACTTCTTCATGCTGCTATCACCAGCGCCTTCTATTTTTCACCGAGAAGTAAATTCTGCTGCGCTAAACCAAAAGACACGCCAGGAAGCAGAAGGCAAACACTACAAAGGAGGTTAAAAAAAAGCGCTTTTCTTTGCGGCCAGAATGTTGCATTATGGAATGACTCCTGACATCACAGTTCGAACACCTGCGCTGTAATTATTTTTTTCCGAACACAGAAAAGGGGGAAACTTTTCGAAACGGTATTCGAAACCAGAAATCAAGAAATGCAGTGATAATGATGATAATGAAAATCTTAATAAGAAGAAGAAGGAGGAGGAGGAGGATGTAATGATATGCGAAAGTGACTGAGTAAATGCAGCGAAATTGCGGATACTCTTCTTCCCACGTTGTTCGACAATCGCTCCACGAGTTACAATTCGCGTCCTAAAGAAAACCTGCTCTTTGCCGTCTAGCCCCAGTTGACAGTTGGCACAGTTGTTCATGTGTTTAATCAGAGTAACATGAAGGTACAGAAAGAGAGAGGTGGTAACACTGTACACATTCTTATCTGTCCCATTTGTTAGGCGGGAAGTGTGCTAGCGATCCGTAGTTTTCTGATCATGGACATGTTAGCGAGGTAGCTACAGTAGCCTCCATCCAAATCTTTACTCCACCCTTCGTGGGTAAATTGTTAGCAATGCTCCTTTGTAGTTGGTAGTACCCAGTTTCAATCCCGACTGCGAGGACGACTATCCTAACCAAGCTCTTTCAATTTTTCCTCACTTCCTCGAGGCAAATTTTGTAATGGTAACTTGTAAGTGACAGAAATTGTTTTCTTAGTATACATACAACTTGATTATACACAGACATCCTGCCATTCGGTCGATCCCGGTGGCCGCACGGTCTAAGGCTTGGTTCTGCGACCGCTTGCTTGCGGGGATTGCGGGTTCGAATCCCACTGACAGCATGAATGTCTGTCTCTAGTGACTGTTGTGTGATGTCAGGTAGAGGTCTGTGAGTTGGGCTGATCACTCGTCCAGAGGAGTCCTGCCGAGTGGGGTGTATCTGAGTGTGATCGTGAAGCCTCGACGGTGAGCAGGCCCTGACCCACTAAGGTCTGTTGCACCATGGGGGAAAAAATCTACCATTCGACATTCCGCATAGGCCTACTACGATATTTGCCGTCAGAAGCATGTTACGTAACCCACGATTCAATCAACCAAATCCTTATCCACAGTATTGTTTTCTGATGATAATTTTTAAAGTAATTCGATGCTCTGCAGGCTTACATTGGCGGTTGGAATAGTTCTTACGCTCGTTTGCACAATTGTGAAAAGTGACTTAGCTCCGTCATATCTGTCCGCCCGAATGGAAAACTAGGATCCCACTGGAAGTATTTTGGTGATATTTTATATTTGAGTAAAAAGGTAACGCAGTCCCATTACAGGCCTGAACAGGCCCAGAGGGTTCTTAGGAAGTTAAGGTTCCCAGATTTCGTGACAACGGCGCAGAATGGTGGTAGGTTGTCAGCCTTACACACCGGCCGCCTTTACCCACATGAAATACTGCTGGTACTCATTTCTCTTAGAGGCTGAGTCGACCCCAGGACCATAGTGCGATCGGAAGGATTTTATGCCAAAGAAAAATCCACTGACATCAGCTGGGATCGAGCCAGCGACCTTTCGATTTGTAGCACAGCGCATTAACCACTGTGCTACCGCGGTCCCCTTATATTTGAGTATTTTTCGAAAATATGTCCAGAAAACTCAAATTTCTTTTAAATCTGACAATTATAACGGGTATTTTACGTGAAGAACTGACGTACATTTATGATAATATCTCGCGGAATTCTTCTTAGAATGTGAAACGTTTCAGAAAATCAAAACACACATTTTGTGTTCGGAAACGTTTTGCCAAAAATCGTGACGTTTATGAGATAATGTGGGAAAACTTTGTAGAACCGGTCAGGCCACAGACGACATTTTAATACGGTGCATGCCCTTTGCATGTCGGATAGCTAAGACTGCAGACACACACTCAGAATATGTAGTAATTATTGCTTTTCCACAACTACAGTGGATAACCGAAAATCCCTCAATACAACCTTATACGTAAATTACATTTCCTGTCTTGTTCTAAAGCTCAAGATCCTGTCCCTCTTTTCCAGACCTGACCTGAACGTTGCCAAGATTCGATTCAGCCTGTAGACCGGCCTCAGCCAACAGACTGGCTATTCTGACTAAGCAGTGGCGTACCAAGGGGGGGTTCACCCCCCCCCCCCCCCCCCCCGAAATTCCGAAGGCCCTCGAAAATCGTGCCAAACTCAACCCAATTTGAAAACCGTTAAAAATTGCTGAATTTGGGACGCCCACACCCCAAGATGTTTGGAAAAAGGCCATAACATTCTAAAACTACGTAGGTTCGCAATTGTTTTACATTAGCAATGACAAATAAATTGATCGTCATCATAAATAGTCTTAAAGCACCAAAAATTAAGAAAATTTTACTATATGAAATGAAATTTCTTGTACCAAATTACAGCTGCCTCCAGAACCCCTGATTAGGGGGCTACCGCCCCCAGATCCCCGCTTGCTCTGTCCTCTGTCCTCATCTGAATTTGTTGAACACCTCCCCGAACAAAATTCTTGGGTACGCCACTGTGACTAAGGGTTTTCTATATTTCCCTCAGTTCCTCTAGACAAATGACCGAATATTAATCTCAGATTAGACCGCGGCCTCTTCCGTCATCACTTCCAGGAACCGGGACAGTGTAGTGACTAATCTATGGGCTGGACAATACGGACTCCGATTCCCAGCAGGACCAAGAGATTTTTCCTTTCTCCAAATCGTTCAGACTGGTTCTTGGGCCCAGCCAACCTCCTATTTATTGGGCACCGATATTTTCTCTAGGGGTTAAGAATCCTGGGCGTGAGGTTGACCACTCACCTGTATCTACGGCCGAGTTTAAGAATGAGTGGAGCTATACCTACATATATACTCTCTATATGCCTTCAGAACGTCTGGGACAAATTTACATTTCCCCCTTTTTTTCTCATTCTTTCTGTCAACGGTGTTTGTGGCACACCGAATTTGTTTGTATGCTGTAGGCACATGTGGATACAGTTATTTGCATTTTCCGACTCATTATGTATTAAAAGTGTCACCGCACCTGCGGTTATGTGAGTGGATCACCATAACAATGGGAAACCAGGCTGGCGATTGTGATTATCATATCAGACAGTGGCAGGAAACGAGATAGGAGGCCATAGACATTCACCTAGCAAGTAGCAGTAGTTGAATGTCGGGCGGATACGTTCACAGGCTGGACAGGAAACGCCACTATTCCAAAATTTTTACGTGGTTTTGGATCTGAGTTTACAAATTGCGAAGGACGTGAAGAAGAAATAGTTATGTGCGTGAAGCTGAAAATTTTTGAAATTAGAGCAATCGTGACCCTATGTCACGGTAGGCTCCGGTTTGCCGAAGTTGCCTAGAAAAATTAAGAGATTCATGGTAAAGTCAGTGTGGACGGCCAAATAAGATACGAGATAAGGATATGACGAAAGCAAGTCGCAGTCAAATGTTGCTTTCTTAAAATTGGACTGCTAGTTCACCATCTCGCATGCTGTCATTATGCGTGACTAAGTCGCTAAACGAGTAAGTGAGAAAGGGATTAACTGAAAATTGAGCACATTGCAGGTTGTAAAGGAAGACCACGTGGAACGTAGAGATGAACACAAGGGGAACCATATAATAACGAGAAAGTAACATCAGAATTAAAGGTTGAAGAAATCAAACGAGATGCAGCAGTATGAGATATTTATTTACCGCTAAATTACTCTACATGTTTCGGGCGTCCATCGCGCCCATCATCAGGATTACATAAAACTGTAGTTGCAGCCTCTGGTACAGATCATCAGAGGCTTCAACTACAGTTTAATGTACTCCTGACGATGGGTGCGATAGACGCCCGAAAAATGTAGAGTAATTTAGCAGTAAGTAAGTATCTGCATACTGCTGTATCTCGTTGGATTTCCTCACCCCAGAATTACGATGCACGGAACCACGAATGTAAAGTCAGAATTAAAGTTACAACGTTTATTCTGCTATTACTTTATTGTTTGCTAAATAGTTTACGCAATATAAAACATAGCGAAGTTAAAGACGCAGGAAAAACATGTAGTGTATATGAATTAATCTTTTGAAGACTGAAGAAAAACAGCGTGAAAATACCTTTCTGCCCATTGCTACCCGATATCAGAAATTTGATTGAAGTCATCCCGATGTGTTAAGAGCTTAAATATTAAAAGATAAAAACAGTATACGTCTAACACATCATTTGTTGTGTGGAGGCTACATGTTTCGACCCTTTGTAGGGTCATCATCAGGCCTCATACAATAAATGATGTGTTTGACGTATACTGTTTTTATCTTTTAATATTTTCGATATCATAAAAATAATTGGGTTTTTGTAGGTTGAAGGCTGTGCCCGTTTTTACTTTCGGTAATAGTGGTGTGTGTACGGAGCATTGATGGATTCATACTGAAAGGATGAAGCCTAGGGACTCAGACAAAAACCTATCGCAGTGCCACATTCTTTCCGCCATAAATCGCAGATAGACCGACTCGAGTCGAACCCGGAACTCCACCATGAGAGGCCGTCGACTGATGGCCTAAGAAGTGACAGGGCCTTTAAAGTTGTCATCTGCAGTATACAGTGTGTAAAACTTGAATTTCTAACTCACAGAGAACACAATCCCTGTCCAGCATGAAAGCCAGTCCGTTAATGTTGCTTAGAGAAACTGTTGGTGTTTATAGCTGGAGACATTCTGAAAACACAAGGCACCATGTGGGTAATTACCATTGGGTTGTGAGAGGTTATGTGGGCCGGAATAGCTCAGTCAGTATAGGTACTCGCAACGGACTGAATGGTCCGGAGATCGAATCCCATTGAGTTCGAGACTTTCCGCACCCGTCCAGACTGGCCCTGTGGCCCACCCAGCCTCCTGTACAAGGAGTACCTGGTTATTCCTGGAGGTAAAGCGGCTGGAGCGTGGCGTTGACCCCCCTATCTAGCGCCGAGGTTAAATCAAGAATAGAGCTATACTTTTAATCCCCCCCCAGGGCCTTCATGGCCTGTTCTAGGGTGAGCTTTACCTCTACCTTGACTTTTTACCTGGTGACGGATTATACTGTGAATAAATTAGGGCTATGCTTGTGTAAGATGCAGAGTTAGTAATCGTCAGGCCCCCTTTCAACATTTATTTTAATTTATAATCCAAACAAGTATAGTAAAAACAAATGATCTTAATTAACCGCTAGTAACCAATGCCCAATCCAATCTATAAGTATCCTGAACATGTATGAAAGAAGCCGACACTTACCAAGTTAATATTATCAGATATTATGTGTGATGGTTTTAATAGGATTCGGTGTTGTTAAACATTTGTTTCTTCCTCCTTCTTCACCTTTTTCTCCCCACTCCATTTTCATTGTACAGAATTGTTAAAGGATCTTCCCTGACATTGTATTTCTGTGCAGTTGAATGAACACGACAACAATTGAGGAGCTGTCGCATATTCAAACGTATTCTTTCTGATTGTCTCCCCTCGTGACGTAATATATTCTGATACATTACGTTAATGCGGTTTGTATCTTATTATCACTTTCAGTTCATTAAACGTGGTAACCGTGGTCGTTTAAAGGCTAATTCACAGACGCCATGCCATGCCCATGCCGTTCCCCTGCCATGCCGTGCCGCTAAGGGTTTAGATTGTGTCTTTCCCATTTGTTTGCACAGTGCAACCGTGTTTGACTGACGCGCGCCATGCCATGCCCATGCCGTGCTCCGACCATGCCGTTCTGAAAGCGACTTCTCAAGGCCACGGCACAGCACGGCATGGGCACGGCATGGCATGTGTGCACCAGCCTTAAGGATGTGAATGAAGCGGGTTCTTTCATAGTTTCATGTTTCACTGCGATGCTCTGTTGTTACAGTCCGCTGTCATCGAGCGTATTCATAAAGGCGTGTAACAAAGTAAATCTCTCAACAGGACATGCTGAGTTTTAAATTGTTCGAAGTCACGATATAATTCATACACGCCTTACCGCCATTTCCTGTTTGTCTTTGCTGTGATCATGTATAGCCCTTGTGTGTGTGTGTGTGTGTGTGTGTCTGTGTGTCTGTGTGTGTCGGCCTAATTCTACGGATGGTTGCATCCGCGGAACGTTCTGCTATCATTACATGAAATAATCATGGTACCAGCAGACGTTTTCTCTATCTGTCGTTACCACTGTCGTTTCTCTCTCTATTTTTTGCTGGTAACTCTTTTCATGTCGATGGCGCCGTGTTGTAATTCCACCAGACTGTTTGGACGACACGATCGGACACGCATGATTTTCATATTTAAAACAACGGGACGTCTGCATGCACGAGTGGTGTAAATCTGGACTGTTTTGGTAGCGAAGGGCGTAAATTGAAGCCCAGAGCTGCAGGCACTTGAATCATTTCACATTGCTAATGAACGTGATTAAATCAGATACGATCTTTGCTCCTTTCGTAGTCTGACCTCTTGTTCATCCTGATTCTAGGTGTATAGGACTGTTACTGCATCTGATCACACACACACTCTCTCTCTCTCTCTCTCTCTCCCCTTATATATATATATATATATATATATCGTGGTAGGACTTCTCTGGACAAGCAATCGGCCCCTCGCGAAGACCTTACATACAGCGTCTTCAGTGTTCTGCACACTTCAGAACCTGCTGTAATATATACCGTTTTTAGGCGTCCTTACATCTCCCAATTTAATTTTAATTTGGTTTATTCTAGTCTAGGTTGGTTAGTTGAATTTAATACTAATTCGTTTCAATCTAGTTTAGATTTGGTGTAACTTTTACATTTTAATCTAGTTTAATATCGCTTAGTATATATTCGCTTAGTTTGGACTACTTTCAGTTTAAATTAATTGCAGTTTAGTGCAATTTTATCTGTCGTGGCTTAATTCCATTTGTTAATGAGTCGATTTTTTCACTCACTCAAAGATTTCCCATGCCTAACTGTCACGTTACAAAGGCCTGTAAGAATGTAAGAAACGTTCACAAATTTAATTCTCCTCCAAAGTAAGGTAAAATATTATGTTTATTGGACCGTGCATCATTGTAATAGTTGAAGAATAAAAGACCAACTTGATGTCACTTGCTATTTTATTTCACTTCCTATGTGCTCATGTTGAGCACATAAGAAGTGAAGCCTGCAACACGGACACTACTCAAACCCAACGACACCAAATCTCCAACACACAACGAACCGAGAACAAAATGATCGATGTGGTAATTCAACAGCACAGTCGCAAGCTCTTGATGATGGATATATTAATGTCCGAAACATGTTGAGCACATAAGAAGTGAAATAAAATAGCAAGTGATATCAAGTTGGTCTTTTATTCTTCAACTTTGGTAAAATATCTCCATCCAGTATTAATCTTCTAACAAATTTAAACGTCTCAGCTACTGAAACCATCTACACGTCAAGGAATATAAAGCGACACGAATATCCACTAGTCCATTAATAGTCATAGTAACTGGTATAATAAAATACAGTGCTGCCAAATGCTGGCAGGTAGCGGTGGTAACAGCTGCCTCATTCCGAATATTAAATATTTAAGGAAGTGCTAGAGATCATGCCGAATTAAATGGACTGGGGAGGTACAACCCATTGGGACATGCCACATGGTACGCCAGTCAACTGCCTCAACAGATGGTCCAGCAAACAGCGACAGTTGTTTGTGACGCAAGTCACATTGCATTTGTTTTTCGGACTTCTCTAAGCAATTGTGCACCAGAGTGCTCTGTCTGCGTCAGATATTCATTTGTTTTCAGGTTTGAAGCTATAGACGCCATTATCTTGAGTTTTACTTAAAACGCTATGAAAAATATAAGAAAGAAGGAAAGAAAATTTTACTAGACTTTGGCATATAAGAGTCTGTAAAGAACTAAATGTTTGACTGATTACAAAACAAAAGCACAAATTGCAAAGGAGTTAAAAATAACACCAATTTTGGACAAATTACTGGAATACAAAAGAAGCTGGATAAAACATGTAAATAGAATGCCTCGAAATAGATTACCCAGGGTAATGAAATACTACTCCCCAACTGGCAGAAGGAATCATGGTAGATCTTTGAAGAGACTTCTGGATACGTGAGACCGGAACAGGTCAACAAGTGGCCCAACTCCATGAAAGATATATAATGACGATGATCAAAATGGATATGAAACTTTTATCCACAGTTGATCTTAGGGGTAGCCCATTTTCGTAGGTTCTCCTTTCTGTACCCTGTAGCTGTCAATCATCCAATCTATTTCGTACAGTTTCCGCTCTTAAATGTAAAATTCACCCGAAAAGGCCGTGAATGTCCAGAAGGGGAATAAAGGTATAGCTCTTTCTTCAGCCTGGGCAATAGATGGGGGGGTTGGGTGGTAAACGCCACGCCCCGTCCGCTTTACCGCCTGGGAAAGAGACCCAGTACCCATTGTACAGGAGGTGGGTGGACTCCAGGGCCCGTCTCGCCCCACCGGGATTTGATCCTCAGACTGTCCAGCCAGTAGCGAGTCGTTATACAGACTGAGCTATCCCGGCCGATACAGATTCATCTCTTCCATAATTTTATAAATCCTCGGTGTTTGGTTTCTGGCTTCCGCTCTTCCAGTTGGTATCCCACAGGTCAGTGAGGATCGGCAGGTTTCTACACTCTACAGACTGACCCTCCATGTGCATACCCCATTTTATCCTACTGTGCGGTTTATAGCTAATGTTTTGTAACTTTTTCTTTTCATCTGCTCCATTTGCTGACTCAGAATCTCGAGACATGCATCTACTTTTGTCCACTCCCCCCCCGCCTCAGAGATGTTAGGATCCGGTATAAACCACGATGCGACAACCCCTCTCAACCAAATTTGATTGCATTCGCTAGTTACCCCACCCCCCACCGCACCAATGAAGCCAAAGAATTACTTTGCAAGCAGGAGAGGCAGTTCGCCCTACCTTCACTATGACAACGAACCCTCTTATTGCCGTGCGTACTCTGCATTATTAAAAGTTTAAACAGGCAGGCCGGTCTAGCACTGGAACTGACGTCTTCTTACCTTGTCTGACGACGACAGTAAATGAGATGGTAAGACAGTTAAGAATTGTATAAATGTAAGGATTTGGTAGGAGAGCGACTTTTAAAATATACATGCTTTCGCCTGAAAAGACCGAGAAGAAAATTAGAAATGTTAGTCATGATAGCCAGCAACTTGGTCGAGGTTTGGATATGGTGCTTCTGCAGTACATTGTATCAGTAGATATTAAAATACCGTTTAGTAATTCAGTAATTATCCAAGGCAACTTGGTAATTAAGCAAGACGTATAAAACGTATTACGTCATTAGTGAGACTCTTTAACTACTTGAACTAACAAACAAGCTAAGTAAATATTTAAATTAATTAACTGTGTGGTGGGTTTGTTTGTTTGGCGCAACAGCCCCCATGGACCAAGGCCTCCTCATTCACGAGGTTTCTAAATCACACACAATGACGCGCCACAGTCGGTAGGACTCTTCTGGAAGAGTGATCAGCTGGTCGCAGAGACCTCTACCTGACGACACACAACAATCACGACAGACATCCATACTCCCGGTGGGATTCGAACCCACATTCTCAGCAGGCGAGCGGCCAATGGGACCGGCAACTGTGTGTCAATACAGCCCAAAATTCCAGTACCGCTAATTTCAAAACACACCATTGATTATCTTCGTAGATTTCCAGTTCCTATCCCCACCAACTAAGCTTTTGCCCATTTTAATATTCCCCTACCATCGTCTAATCCACCTCTCACGTGTTACTTTTTCTACCATATTCCCTCTACGAAGTTCTGTATGCGTTGTGACCACCTTGCAAGCTTTAATCACCGCCCATCTTACGCTCGTTCCCATACCCGCGAAAAGCGTCTATTAGCTTCGGCTTGTCCGTCAGTCCTCATGTATCAGCGCGACTGCCACCGGACATATTTCCGTGAAATCTGGAATTGGGACGTTCATGAAACTCTGTCGAGGAACTTCGCAGATTTGGTTAAAATCGGACGAGAATATCGTGCACTTTTCATGATGGCGTAAGCACGTGTATATTGTTGACAGCAGCGCGAATTATTTTGAAGATCGACAACAGTACAGTGGGAACCCGTTGTTGCTTTCCCATTAAAAATCAACGGTTTTATACAGGGCGTTTCATAATGTACTCTGGGATTACAAAAATTTGTTATAGGAAGACCGTAGGACAAGTATTTACAAAACCTGTACAGATAGAAGGAACAACTCAAATTTTTTTTCCCCCAGTAAGTTCTTTTTCATCGTAGTTTACATTTCTGCCGCTAGGCGATGCGAGTGTATGTAGTGAGAAAATGGCCGCTCCGGGGGAGAAGTCGTTTTGTGTGTTGGAATATCACACGAGTAAATCTGTGGTTACTGTGCAACGTGCATTTCGTGCAAAGTACGC
>Ga0131853_10023196_pt1 | contig 11210 bp, 5 predicted proteins | sample TergutLab28metaG_FD_92764 | JGI IMG/M metagenome (GOLD analysis project Ga0131853, IMG submission 92764) | Labiotermes labralis P1 segment gut microbial communities from Petit-Saut dam, French Guiana - Lab288 P1 (version 2) (version 2) | ecosystem: Host-associated > Arthropoda: Insects >...
CTACTGTGCTAACTTATCTGTGCTGGTTATTTTATTTTTTTGCCTTGCACTCCAAATATTGGCATGGAGGGGTTATATTTTCTCATTAGAACAGACGCAGCACTTACTCTCAGCAGCCTGTTGTGTATCGAGTGCCAATATATTGCACAAGTAATAGTCACATATAGTGAGTAGGTTACGGAATTGACGATTTAGGGTTCGAAACCCAACAGGGGCAAGGACTTCTTCTCCAAAACCCCCAAACCGGCTCTGGAGCTCTACGATTCTCCAGTTCAGTGGGTACCGGGGTCCTTGCCCGACTGTAAAGCGGCCGGGTTGCAAAATGTATCACTCAACTCAACCTAATGCCAAGTTCAAGAATGAGTGTAGCTCTACCTCCACAGCCCTACGTGCGTTCATGGCGCAGAGACAACTGTACGTTTTTACGAGAGCCAGCACGTTTTTGGTTAGAAGAAATTAGTTTTATACCATTACCTTGTAACATCTAACGCAAACAGTTCGGTTGGCTGTTTATTATCTAATGAACTACATTACGGATCCACCTTCGTGCATGATGCTGCCTTCCCTGCTTTGGAGAAACAAATTACTTTGTGTTTGATACCAAGAAGTTGGGTGTTCTGACAGGCAGTTGGTAAGATCAAGTCCGCTTGATTGTGACAACGTGTCGACTGGTAAAGACTTGACTTACCTTTTGAAGGATCGTAGTGCCTTCATCTCGATCAGGCAGTCAAAGTCACTCTTCTCGGACTCTGATCTGTCGAAACGTCGGTAACTGTTTGCCATTCGACACGACGCAATATGCAAGAAGACAGGAATCCTCTTATTATTATATTTATGTAAATACCAACAAATTCAGATCGATTTGTTACATGAATATAATAATATTCTTTAATATGTGGAAGTGGAACATGTAAAGTTAGAATTGTCTTCTGTTTAATTTCGCGTCTGTTGGAACTGTCAGGGACTGTAGCAACACGGTGAATGTGGCACATGCGTGCTACTGAGGATTGCCAACATGAAGAGCTACAGGAAATGTCGAAGTGTCTGTTTTGTGATACATCGTTTAGCAACATACCTGAAATATGTTATTATATCCACATAAACCTGACAAACATGAAATAACTTTAATTCGCGGATTATTACGAGTTTTATTTTACTTAACACGAAACAAAAATATATAAAGTTAATAATTTGTTTATCGTTCAGTACTTGAAAAAATTGCTTGGCAGTGGAAGCCGAGGTTTCGACGATGCTGGTACCAAAATTTCCACACACAATACGATTCTGAGCCAATTTAATTCACCTTTCATCCGCATCAGTGAACTGTCCGCGATTTATTTTAACAACTTTTTCTATCTTCAATGTTCATGTTTTCGGAAAAGGGTTTTCCGTTTCTAACCTGCATGCTGCATGTGCAGTCCTTCATGAAATCCCAGAGTTCACTAATCTAGTGACTACATGATCTGTGCAAATCACGAATTTCTCTTTATATTTTAACTTGCGTTTTCCATTTACGTCACAATATTTTCCTTAGTTTTTTCTCCAAGCACGTTATATTATTTTGCCAAACAAAGCGACCACACATCTTCATTAGTCTCTACACGTGCAACAATATTATATACGGTATTTGTGCACAAACATCACACGTGTACGATATTACTGGACATTCATTTTTCCCCACGCGTAACAGAACAAGCATCCACTTGCTCTCAAAAGAACCGTAGACAAACCCAACACAAAATGAATGGATCATTCTAAACATTAATGTAAACAGTCAAATTGAACAAATATTAAGTACGAAACAGCGATATTCGCAGGAAGAAAAGCTGTGTCGTACATCCAACCCAACTTTAAGCGAAACCTGCAAGACATCAATCCATGAAACCTGTCTTGTCTTCCGCCTACTACAACATAAGACAGTACAAGCTACAAACATCTTAAAATTATTATTTAACTTTTTAAACTTTAATTTAATTTAATTTAATTTTATTTTATGCAATTTTATTGACAGATCAATATGCATTTTAACAAATTTGTAAAATCAACATCTCAGTTCTAAATATAACTACAATTGTACAAATGACCAGCCTCGTGGTCTAGTGGTCGGAGTCTGTGACTACTAATCATTAGGTCCCGGGCTCGATTCCCGGCTCTACCTGGGAATTTTTCCTGAAGGGGACGATTCCCGCGGTGACCATGGTCTGGGTAGGTTAGTAGAATTTAGGTTTAAGGGCCCTCCTGGCACTACATCTTTCTCTATCGCCACTCACATCATCGGGACAACGTAACTGCGTCTCATGGGCGTCCCAACCTCAGAAGTCGGTTACACTCCTGCCATGCCCAGGAGGGAGGACCACGAAGTCCACAAGGACATGTGGTGGCATTGGATTAAAAAACAATAGTACAAATTTCCTTTTATGCATTTTACTCATCCGGCCTGTAGATGACCTTTTAAGGTCGAAACACATTGCCCTATTAAGGACACAACATAAACAGTTGTGTTGACGGCATTTTGTTCTTCTAATTATTCTCATTTCTATGCTTTTAAGAACAGACGCATCAATACATCACTTCCTTGTTATTATACGTGTGTTGCCTGAGAGCAACGTTATACAGTGATTGGAACTTGTTAGTGTCAGCGCAGTTAGCAAGAGATGCAGTACTAACACAACAGTTTGTGCATGTAACAAACTGGAACAGGTCTATATGTTAGGGCCTGCTAGTTGTAAGGTTATATGGCTATACGTCCTTCTAAACAAAAGAGAATGGATATGGGTTGGGGGAGTGGGTAGGGGTTGAACGAAGCGTGATCTTATTGTTATGGCTGTTTGCAGGTCCAATCTAACCCTCTCTCTGTATCTTTCCTCTTCGCATTCAGTTGTGTGTGTGTGTGTGTGTATATTTTTTTTTGAGCTAGGGCGGGTTGGGGGGGGGGGGGGGGGTTCCTGTGTGTTTCTGCTCTGTGCGAACCAACATTGAACATCCCAGCTCGAAAAGCTGGATCAGACACTTCCTATTACTAGACTAACGAGGGATGTCAGTTTTCATCTTTCATTTACGGGCCTATGGAATCACGAAGCGGAGTGGAAAATCCAGACCGCTACAAACCATTGTACGGCAGGCAGTCTGTGGAAAAGCCCACTGCTGCAGCACATTGCGTGTGGCTTGCATCGAAGGGGTAGGGTTAACAGCGTTGTTGTGTACACAAATATTTCATCTCGCGATCAGCCTAATCCTTGCAGAGAACAATACAAGGAGAAAGTGAGTTCCGAAAACCACATGTCGAACAAGTACGGAAAGACTGGCAATTTTTTTTTCACTTGGCTGCACTGAAATTAGCTACAAATTGTGATGATGTAAAGATCGTAGCAGCAATTTCGATTTATGATCATTGGTTATGTTTTTGTGTATGTACAGATCTGTCAGTTCACGTGGGGAGCGGGTCATTTGGTAACACATACACAAGTGAAGTTGCATCGTGTGCATGTAATGAAGACATACGGGCAAGTGACGGTAGGACTACTTTCATTCATAACCTTGGCAGTAGGCGGGAATGAGTGGTCAGCTTTAGGCATCGGCCGCTTTACGCCCCGAGAAAGAACCCGCGGTACCGACTTAACAGGTGATTGCGTGGGTCCAAGATACAGCCTGGACGCTTTGGAGAAGAGAGAAGTTTCGTGCGCCTGCCGGAATTCGAACCAAGATGCTTCAGACATCCGACCCATACGTGGCTTGTTACTATACCATCTGAGCTATCCTCAATATTACGAATGGAAACATGTCGGTAATTGTTAACAGACGCGTTGTTGCCACTTTTTAAAAATGGAAAATCTTTTGGTTTTTTTTCTATCAGATTGCAATAATGCAATTCAATTCAACTCATTTCGGTATATTAAAGTGCAAGCTTAGCAGCACAAGTGCATATTGTAAAGCCAACACAAAGACACAAATAAAATACAAAAAAACAGCACATGTACACAAAAACACAACACTAAAACAAAACAGAAAATAGGTTGGACAAGCAGTGTAAAAAAAGTACAAGAGCAAGAAACATAAGCCACCCAAAATTATAGATGAGTTGATGTAAAAATGTCACGGATTAGCGTAGAATTAGTTTTAAAGAATCAATCGGTTCTCTGAAGATATCGACACATTTGCGCACAAGTTAGCGGCAGATTCAAATCTAGCAGGCGTAGAGTTTTGCAAGTGACACTAAAAAGGAGGTAGTTTCTAAAATTACAAGGAATAACTCGATTACCATTAATATCCAAAAGAGATTGGCAACATTGTACACCTCAGTAAACAGATATGCAAAACAGTGCATCAAGGTGCAGGGTATGAAGCTTTAGAAATTTAAGATAATCCTCATACGTAACGTGGTAATAAGTAAAGAAACGATATTGATGTAATAATAATAATAATAATAATACTTATTATTATCATCATAATTATTATTATAATACCCTTGCACAATTTATGCCACAAGGCATATTCTCAAATACAAGCTTTATATGATTCACGATCCGTGTGTTAATCGAACAGGCACAATAATGGCACCAACAAACGAACCAAAGTAGGATTATAAGAAGTTTTATACAACTGTGGACTTCTACACATTTCGACCAACCGTGTAGCCATCTTCAGGGTTCCAAAATACAAAGGTCATATACATTACAAAGTATACAATGAAGGCATAAATGTATTAGAACCAAAGGAAAGGCGTAATTACAAATTGTGATGTTTTGCTGACTGTGCATCTCCGTACAATCGTAGTAATTAACAAACTTGATGCAAAAAAAAATCTTGTTTTATAATAAGTTTATTAAATGCCTGTACATGTTTCGAGCATTATGTGCTCATCATCAGGAGGTCAAAATTGTATTATACAGCATCTGGTATCATCACACCTGTAGGTGGCCGTCTCTCAACCTGTGCAAGGGACGGCCACCTATAGTTGTAACAATACCGGATGCTGTATAATACAATTTTGACCTCCTGATGATGAGAACGTAATGCTCGAAACATGTAAAGGCATTTACTAAACTTATTATAAAACAAGATTTTATGCATCAAGCTGGTTAATTACTAGGCGTAATTACAATCATACGTACCAGCAGTTTAAAAGTACAAACCACACTGCGATTTACCTAAAATCTACAACACGACACTTTCTCCTGGAAGGTGAACTGCTAGCTGAGTCATTCTGCTTGTACCACCAACCAGTATCAATACACTCTTATTGTAATGGCTTATTTTATGCACTTTTAAGCAGTTGGTTCTTGTGATTGTTATTATGACTTTGCATTGTTTCTGATAAATTTGTACTATGATTTTATACTTTCATTGCATCTGATCTTTGCATTTTATATCGCTGAAGATGGTTACGTGGTTGGCTGAAACGTGTAGGAGCCCACTATGTGTATAAAACTGATTTTAGTGTATTTTGTGCATTGGTTGGTGTCATTAATTATTGTATATTTCCAAAATATTTTAAAAATGATAGCAACCATGGGCTAAAGGTGTACAAAAATATATATTTCTTAAAATCAGTGACCAAAAGGGGATGCTAACGACTTTAAAAATTCTGACACTCTTTTTTAGGTTATTCTTCCGGATGTTACAACCAGAAAATGCAGAACAATTTGTCATTTTTCCCCCCAAAAAAATTGCACCATCACTATTTTACATGCTAACAATAAGGTAGGCTTTTTAGAAATCCGTACTGCTTTAACTGCCATTCAGCTGCTACAGTAGTCGTCAATCATTGTGCTCTATATCTTACATTTCGTGATGATACCCCGTGGGGTTTGGAAGACTGAAAAGATACGTCTTTTTCACGCCCACAGCGTGCCGTCCCATTATGACATACTGGATGAGAAATGACAATAATTTGAGTTTGAAAGAAAAATACACCGTGGCCTGCAGGGAGGGGCACTTCAACCACCCTCCGATGTTTTTTTTTTTCCAGAATTGGTGCAAAATAACATGATATATATGTATATATGAATGAGGAAATATAATAAGCCCATGGGCTGTATTCCATCTCAGAAAATTTGAAAGTATTCCGTTATAGCACTATATTATTGTCTGTTCCCCAGTCTCATTGTTTTAGTGTAAACATGTTTAATTTAGAAATCAAACCATGAGAAATGTGTTCTGTGTACACCGGTTCATAGCTATCCATCTGTTAATATTTGTACTTTGCGTTTTGTGTAGATCAGGGTTGCACAAATTTCCCGAAAAAAGGGGCCATCTCAAAATTCTAGTCACCAGAAGGGCAACATGATGTTTCATTTAATTAAGTAACACACCAACAAATGCACATATCTAGTCTTTAATAATCCAAAACTTACATTAAACCTTATCCTGCTAACGTGGAGAAAATGGTGAGCTACTAATAATGCCAGCAGATGGCAGATGGGATTTAACTCGGCGTTTAAAGCGTTAAAGAACTTAAAAAGCTCCTACATGTTTCGATCATACGATCATCCTTAGGGACCATACTTTGTTCCTTGCTAATTCTCCCAGAGGATGATTGTACGATCGAAACATTTAGGAGCGTTTTAAGTGTTTTAATGTAAGTTTTGGATTATTAAAGACTATATATGTGCATTTGTTGGTGTGTTACTTAAATAAGCTACAAAATGCACGGTTCAACGATAAATATATGAAGTTTCATACTGATGACCCCCTAATATTAGACACCACCGTAAAAAATAGTCGCCAAGGCGACCTGTCAACATGGATTTATGCACCCCTGGTGCAGAGGATCTTTCATTCTGTAGTCTGCCTTACGACAGGTTCATAGCCTCTTCCAAAGCGAGTACTCCACAGAGTGCTACGTAGTTCTTCTTTAAGTTTCAAGTATCCGTGTACAGGGTAGCCTAGTACTACGAAAAGGTGATTCTCCCCATTGCGGTGCCTTCTTTGGATACGGTGATTTTGAGCCTACGGATTGATGCCGATCCCGACTTTGCCCCCCAAATCCCTTACCAGTATTCATGTACATTGAAATGATACCACTGAGCTGTTACTGAAGCCCATCAGTACAAAATAGTCTTTATGAGCTAAACGACCGAGGATTTTACTTTGATATCCGGCAAATGCAGTAGAATTTCTTTTCTCCGGAGCGTCCAGATAGGCTCTGGGATTGGTCGAGCCTCTTCAGTTGGTATCGCGGGCTACTAACCACGTCTAGTACCCACATTATGAATGAGTGGAGGTATGTCTTCGCTCCGCCATAAGACTTCGTGGCGTACGCGCCGGAAACTCAACTTAGCTTGTGTTACTTACAATTTTAAGACATAAAGAAGGGAAAAATTTTCTAATTCTTAGTCGCAGCTTCTAATTACTTTTATAAAATAGATGCTGCATGTCCGCTCTTATATTAAATTCTTGTTTGAACCGAATTTTGTAATTAGCTAATTGCCCTAGAATGAAGGGTTCCTGCTGTCCAAAATCGCTCGAATAATTCGACGGTGGCACCTGCAAAAGTACGCGTGTTGCAGTGCCGAATGATAGACATGTCAGACTGAGGATAGAATTGACGGATTCTGGCACCTGACACCTTCGTTTATCGATATTTTAATCTATCTTGGCGGCTTAAGTGTTAACATTAAGCCAAGTGGTTACAGCTTTAAATATTCTTACTCCTTCTTCTGGAACCTTAGAGTTCATTTCAACTCGTTTCTGTATATCTCACATCTCACGTCTTCAAGATACTGACTTATCCTTCACGTTTCATTCTACACCGGGTAGGTAATGGGAGGATTATCATAAACACACATTAGTTTGTGAGTCGTGGCCTGTGTATTACGAAGTATCAACATAATAGTAACAACAATTTTCACCGACCCCTTTTTGAGAAAGCTGACTCACACGTCGAACGAGCTTCACGATGAACGGTTCAGCACTTCTGCTTCCTATGCTGCAGGTACGGGGTTCAAAACTGGATCGACATATCAAAATTGTTTATTTTTTGTTTAACAACCCGTTTAAGCACATGTATGTACGTTGCTTCCAAACAGACAAGGGCCACTTCTTTGCTCGTGCTTCCAAACATACCATTAGCAGCAGTTCTATATTTGACGCCATATAACTCGTGAAGTCAATAAATTGCTCTTAATAAACAGCTCAACGTTTAGCGTCCTCCACAAAAAGCACAGGCTTCGTGGTTCCTTCTTCCCACGAATGGTGGATTTTTAGATAATTTGAAAGTCTGTTTCAGCTTGGAGGCGTTTCACACCGTCGGACATGATTGTGACCAATAAGTATGATGCAGACAGGAATTCGGAAGGAGACAATTGTGGTCTAATTTATAGGGCTGTCAAACATTCGCCAGGGGAGATAAGTGGTGTACCGTCTGGGATTTAAAGCTTTTGTATATAAGTGTACAGCAGGGACAGCTTAGTCGGTATACTGACTAGATGAGGGGGTGGATGTAAAATAAATCTTGGTTCGATTCCCGACGTGGTTAAGAATTTATCTCTTCTCGAGAGAATAAGGGCTTCTTTATCTGCATTCCCCGCGCATGTGACCACTCGCAAAGTGTAGTGCCGAAATAAAGAATGAGTATTGTTCATACGTTCTGTTTCCCGTGTGCCTTCGTAGTTTGCACAGGAACATGTTTGCTGCCGTCATTACAGATATGTTGTACTGCTCTGTAATGTTTCTATGCACGTTATAATAAATGACCAGTGTTCTCCGCCCGGCGTGTATGTTCCTCGCAAATTTCAGTCAAGTGATTCCGTTACAAGCCCGGTGTGGCCTAGAGGGTGGGTAGAAGTATAGCTCTACTCTTCCATGACCGCGACACTAGAAGGGGGTGAGTGGTCAGCAATACGCCCCGGCCGCACTTTACCTCCGGGAGAGATCCGGTACCCATTTTACAGGAGGCTGGGTGGGCCCCAGGGCCGGTCTGGATGGGCCGAAAATCTCATCCCCACTGGGATTCGATCCCGGATCGTCCAGCGCAAATTTCAGTATTGGCACAATTCAAGACAGGAATGTAAATACATATTTCCAAAGTAAGCCACTGATAGACAGGACTCCAGTATGAGGAATCAACATGTTTCTGCGCTGTGTACAATAGGGCAAACGAGATAAACGACGACCAAGTTCGTGTATGTCTAGAGGGCAGTTCTGAAGACTACAACGTGCTGTAACTTTTGGATTTGTTTCGTCGCCATTCCCTTCCACCTGTCCACCTGTCAGCGACAGGCGACAGGTAAAACTGCAAAACGTAGAAAAAATGGAGAAGATAAAAAATACCCTACTGAACTGCCACAACGCCAGTTCATAGTGACAATTGGTGCTTCAAAAGACTTCTGTTTCGTTTATCGACCTAATTCGTTTAGCATTTCGCGAATTACGAAGGGAAAGTCCCGTTTAATTATCCCGCATTGTCTGACGTCATCCTCAGCAGTATTTTCTCGGTCCGTGGGAAGTAGCCCTCTGGATGTTCGCGGAGACGTTAGTAGAAAGACTGTTAGGTTTATAGTATATAAAAGTAAGTTAAATTTGTCCCTGCACACACCATGAAGGCATGCTGGGAAGGGGAGACTTGGCTCCACGTATTCTTAACCTCGGTATTGGATAAATGTAATTGGGCAGCTTCACATGCCGGCCGTTTTAACCCCAGAGGAAACGGTCCCGTACTCATTTTAACAGGAGGCTTGATGAACCCCAGGGCCAAACGGGACACTTTGGAGAAGAAAGAGATGTAATCCCACCCACCACCCAGCCGCCAGAACCCCGCTATTGTTAACATTCTTCAATCCGAAAAGGCCTTCGGATTTTATAAAATGTAACATAGTCTGTCCGACCAAATATATGTGTGTGTCTTGGCTGTTTGAACAGTAATACACGTTATACCTTTAAGTTTGTGTATCCAGTTTCCTGATATCTTTCTTTCTGTCTCATTTTATTTGAAGTGGCCAGGATAGCTCAGTCAGTATAGTGAATGGACTACATGCAGGACGATCCGGGCTAGGAATTCCTCCAACTCGCCTAGGCTTGCACTGGGGCTCACGCAGTGGGTACCTGGGTTTCTTTCTGGGGGTAAAGCGGCCGGAGCATGATGGTGACCACTGGCCTTCATCTAACGCCGAATTTAAGAATGAGTAGATCCATACTTCTGCTCCCCCTTTATGCCTTCACGGCTTAGACAGGAAAAATTTTTACCTTTTGCCGTAGGTTATTTGAAGATTTTTTTTCCGAAATATCCGTATTGCATGTCCTGTTTAATTTCGTTTCTCTTTATTTGAAGAAGGCTTCTCAACTGCAGCTTCTGTGTAGCTTAGAATGGAAGACTAGGATGTAGTTGATAACGGTGAATTAGGAAGAAGAAGATTAGTGTCTGCAGTTTATTTTACTTCCTCGACACGAATTTCATTTACCTTCCCGTTTCATACGTAGCTATGTATCTTCATCAGTTGATGTCACTTTGCCAAGCTCTCCCGAACTACGTAGTTGTGTTCCACACTGACACACTTTCGTTAATTTTTTTCTGATTGGAAACATCGCAGTTTTGGTTGAGTACTGTGGGACCGACTGTCGACATTTGCTTTTCCCTGATGTCTTGGTACTGGACGGGCTTCGGTGGAGTTAAGATCTGCTGAAAGGCAGTTGTACAGCAGACAGCGAATGGGTGGAAGGCCTCAGTGCGTTGTGCTTTTAGCGCTCTCTCCGTCCCACGGGAAGCGACCTAAAGTCATTCCGTTCACTGGTGATCTTCAGGCAACAGCAGTGGATGTGACCCCAGTTCGACGCTATTCCAACCGACCAATATTAACTGACACTGGACCGTCTGAGTCTCCTCAGGGCCATATTCAGACAGGCTATGTAAAGAAACTTGCGCTGCGTTAAAATAAGTAGGAACTTTACGAGATACAATGATAGATCATAATACGTGCCGGTCTGTCATGCTGTCCGTTTCCTAGTCGGAGCTAGCGACGTGACACAAGTTCCATATTGAGGACCTAAAATTATTGGACATCATTGTACAAAATTTAGTCTCTCGGGATTTCTGCGCCCTTGATAGCAGCAACGGCAACAGCAGCAGCAGCAGCAGCAGCAGCAGCAGCAGTAGTAGTAGTACTAGTAGTAGTAGTAGTAGGGGTAGTGGTAGCAGTAGCAGGAAAAACAGTGTTAGTAGCAGCGGTGAAATTGTATTAGGATTATTATTGTTAGTAGTAGTAGTAGTAGTAGTA